>Ga0334896_1002532_pt1 | contig 12564 bp, 10 predicted proteins | sample GraSluR3_MG_8_FD_207734 | JGI IMG/M metagenome (GOLD analysis project Ga0334896, IMG submission 207734) | Sludge microbial communities from methane-producing bioreactor in Wageningen University, Netherlands - Granular Sludge_27_06-R3 | ecosystem: Engineered > Bioreactor > Anaerobic >...
TACCTGCAAGATGTTTAAAGCGGGCACCATCATCGTGGCTGGAGCGGTCAACGGTGAAATCGTCGCTGAAAAACTGGAAATCCGCGCCACCGGTCGGGTGTACGGCGATGTAACCACCCAGTCATTCTCCACGGAGGAAGGCGCGTTTCTCCGTGGAAAAGTGACGATGGAAGATAAGGTGGACCTTTCCGACCTGCCTCAAACAACCAAGGAATCACCGGAGCCGGAAGCGGCCCAAACCGAACCGGAAGAAAGCGAGGACTGACCATGCGGATGTCCCGCAGCTTCAGCACCACCCTGCGCGAAGTCCCCTCAGAAGCCGAAATCTCCAGCCACCAGCTCCTGCTCAGGGCAGGTTACATCCGCCAGCTCGGCGCTGGGATCTTCTCCTACCTGCCCCTGGCGCGGCGGGCTATGACAAAGATTGAGAACATCATGCGGGAAGAGATGAACGCGATCGGTGGACAGGAACTGACCATGCCCGTGATTCAGCCGGCTGATGTCTGGCAGGAGACCGGGCGCTGGACCCAGATCGGGGATGAGATGGCGCGCTTTAAAGACCGCACCGGGCATGATATGATCCTTGCTATGACCCACGAGGAGGTCGTCACCGACCTCGCCCGGCGTGAAATCCAGTCCTACCGCCAGCTTCCCCAGATGATCTACCACATCCAGACCAAATTCCGCGATGAAACCCGTCCGAGAGCCGGGCTGATCCGGGTGCGGGAATTCACCATGCTGGACAGTTACAGCCTGGACCGGGACTGGGCCGGACTGGATGCCCAGTATCAGGCGCATTACGATGTTTACTTCCGGATATTCAATCGCTGCGGAATCCCTGTCTGCGCAGTAAGTTCGGATACGGGAATGATGGGCGGCAAGGAAGCCCACGAATACATGTATCTGACCGCGGTCGGAGAGGACACCCTGATGTTCTGCGATTCCTGCGCTTATGCCGCCAACCGGCAGGTGGCAAATTTCCGGAAACCTAAACCTGAACCTGAGGAACCGCTCCCGCTCGAGAAGGTCGCCACCCCCGATGTCTCCACCATTGCTGATTTGGCAGCGTACCTGGATATCCCGGCATCAAAAACGGCCAAGGCTGTCTTCTTCATGGCGGGACGAGCCGGCGAAGGTGAGGATCTGCTGATCTTTGCTCTTTTACGGGGTGATCTGGCCTTGAACGAAACCAAGCTGGTCAATGCGATTGCTTTAAACGGATTTGGCAGCATTAAATCCCTGCGCCCGGCTGAGAACGCCGAGATTATCGCCGCAGGTGCCGCTCCCGGATATGCTTCTCCGATCGGCATTGACCGCGCTCACGTGCTGGTTGTGGCTGATGACCTCCTCCCGGTTTCGCCCAACCTGGTGGCTGGTGCAAATGAGGAGGGATTTCACCTCCGCAACACCAATCTCGGCCGGGATTACCAGCCGGATATCATCGCCGATCTTGCCCAGGCAGAAGACGGTGCCCTTTGCCCGGAGTGCGGCAGGCATTTAAAAGCCCAGCGCGGCATCGAAGTCGGGAATATCTTCAAGTTGGGCACCCGCTATACGGAAGCTCTTGGCGCGAGTTATTTGGATGAACAGGGAGACACTCAGACCATCGTTATGGGGTCCTACGGGATCGGCGTGGGCAGGCTGCTGGCCTGCGTGGTGGAAGAACACCACGATGACCACGGCCCGATTTGGCCTGTCACGGTCGCGCCTTACCCGGTGCACCTGGTCGTCCTAAGCAGCAGGGATGGGACGGCCGAAGCCGCAGTAGATCATTTCTTCGATGAGCTTGTTGACGCCGGCCTGGAGCCGCTCTATGACGACCGGAATGAGCGCGCCGGGGTCAAGTTCAACGATGCGGACCTGATCGGCCTGCCTTTGCGGGTGACGGTTTCTTCCCGGTCACTGGAAAACGGCGGGTTCGAATTCAAGCGCCGCGACCGGGACGAGCGCTGGATTGTGCCCGCTGAAGATGCCCTGCAAGCGGTCAGAGAAGAAATCCAAAAATTGCGCGCTGAACTTAAGGATCGCTTCAATCTCTGACGGTGAAGGGTGGAGGGACAGGGATGCCTGACCTGACAGCGAAATTGATTGAGATTTACCAGCTGGGGGACGAAATCGCTGGCGTTCTTGACCTGCCGCAAGAATTATGGCCGGCACCTGGCCAATACCTGCCCGCTCAACGCTTATCCGCCGAAAGGGAAATTTTACCCACACACCTCTTTCAAGTCATTGGCAATAATGCGGGCTTATCCATTGCCCCGCTGCCGGCAGACTGGATGCCGAGCGATACATTGGGACTCCTGAATCCCAGAGGTCATGGATTTTCCCTGCCAGAAACTGCCAGGCGGGTGGCACTCCTGGCGCTCGGGGTTTCCCCTGCCCGACTGCTGACCCTGGCAGCCGCAGCCCTGGCACAGGATGCCGCCGTTGCCCTGTTCTGCGATCCCATGCCACAAGCGGACCTCCTCAGCCGGGTTCCCACCATAATCGAAGCTAGCCCCCTGAGCACTTTTCAGGATGACCTGGATTGGCCGGACTTTCTGGCGGTTGACCTGCCACTGGAAGAACTTCCGCGTCTGGATGACATGCTGTTGGGGGTACCCCTTGGCTTTGAAGGTCAGGCCCTGATCCGGGCAGCGATGCCCTGCCACGGTCTGGGAGAATGCGGCGTTTGCTCTGTGAAGACCCGACACGGCTGGCGGCTCGCCTGTCTGGATGGGCCAGTCTTTCCCCTAAGTGAGGCTCTAAATGTGGCTCGCTGAGGAAACCCCGATCCGTAAACAGGACCTGACTCTGGATAAACCCTGGGTAAATGCCGCCGGGGTTTTAGGTTTTGCCCCCGATCCAAACAAGATGCCCTTCCTCGACCAGATGGGCGCATTCATCACCCATCCCATCAGCCGTCGGCCGCGCCAGCCAGCCAAAGACCGCTGCTGCCTGCCCTATCAAGGCGGGTTCCTCCTGCATACGGGGCTGCCCAACCCGGGCATCAGCCGCGCCATCCAGCGTAACAGGCACCGCTGGGCCGGGGCCTCCTTACCCGTGATCGCCCACCTGTTAGTTGAAACCCCGGAAACCCTGGCAGAGATGATCCAAAAACTCGAGGGGTTGGAAAATGTGGTGGCGGTCGAACTTGGATTACCACCGGATTGTACGCCGGAAGGACTGGCAGCGTTTGTGGAGGCCGCTGTTGGGGAACTGCCCACGATCCTCAGCCTTAATCCGGACCAGATTCCGGTGCTCTTACCTGCACTGAACGCGTTGCACCCCGCAGCCGTCCACCTGACCCAGCCGCGCGGGACTCTGCCGGGGCTGGACAGTGCGTTGGTAACCGGACGGCTTTACGGCCCGGCTGTCTTCCCGCAGGTCTTGCATGCAGCCCGGGCGCTGGTGGCTGGGGATTTACAGGTGATTGCTGACGGCGGGGGACATACACCCTGGCAGGCGGAGGCTTTGCTGGGGGTAGGTGTAGCCGCTGTTGGGTTGGCAGAGGCTCTCTGGGGGATAAACACCAATCAAATTACCTAACTGTCACGTGCGCTTCGCGGCACGTGACCTACGGTCTCGTGTTTACAAAAGCCTCAACAACACATAATCTGAATTTTGTTTCCTGATTTCCCAATACCTCATACCCAATACCTGGACTTTTCACCATTTACCTTCTTTTGTCTGACAATTGACAGGATGACCACTTTTCGTTAAACTAGAGTGGCATCTCAAAACAATACTTGTCCAGTCAACTCACCAACCCCGGTGGAGGGATATGTCTACCTTATTAATTAAAAATATTGATCTGCTGGTCACCATGGACGACCAGCGGCGTGAACTGCACCACACCAACCTGTATATCGAAAACAGTTTTATCAAAGCTGTCGGGGATGCTGGCGAGCTGCCGGCTTCTGCGGATGACGTTTTGGACCTCACCGGCCACATCGTCTTCCCCGGTTTCGTCAACACGCATCACCACTTCTATCAGACCCTGACCCGCTCTGTCCCGAAAGCGCAGGACGCCAACCTGTTCAACTGGCTGGTTACGCTCTACCCGATCTGGGCCCGGATGACGCCCGAGGACATCCGCACCTCAACCCAGACCGCGCTGGCCGAACTGGCCCTCTCTGGCTGCACCACCGCTTCCGACCATCTCTATCTCTTCCCCAACGGCACCAAACTGGATGATGAGATCGAGGCTGCGGCCGCAGTCGGCCTGCGGCTGCATGCCTCGCGCGGCTCGATGAGCCTGGGCGAATCCCAGGGCGGCCTGCCGCCCGATAGCGTGGTGGACTCGGAAGACGAGATCCTGGCGGACAGCCAGCGCCTGATCGAGACCTATCACGACCCAAACCCCGGCTCGATGGTTCAGATCGTCCTGGCGCCCTGTTCCCCCTTCAGCGTGACCGGAGAATTGATGCGCCAATCCGCAAAGCTTGCCCGGGAATACAGCGTGCACCTGCATACCCATTTGGCAGAGACCGAAGATGAGGAAGACTTCTGCCTTGAGAAATTTGGTCACCGTCCGGTGGCCTATATGCAGGAAGTGGATTGGATAGGGAAGGACGTCTGGTTCGCTCACAGTGTGCATGTGAACCATGATGAAATCCAGCTCTACGCGGACACCGGCTGCGGGGTCGCCCACTGCCCCGGCTCCAATATGCGGCTGGCTTCCGGAATCGCCCCCATCCTCAAAATGCTCACTATGGGCGTCAAGGTCGGACTGGGCGTGGATGGCTCCGCCAGCAACGACAGCTCGCACCTGCTGGCCGAAGCCCGGCAGGCGTTGCTGCTCTCCCGGCTGGGCGCAGGGGTGAGCGGCGCATCCCGCTCGGGTGAGGAGGCCCCTCCGTTAATGAGCGCCCGCCAGGCCCTCGAGATCGCCACCCGCGGTGGCGCTGCGGTGTTGGGCAGGAACGATATCGGATCATTGGAGACGGGTAAATGCGCAGACCTCTTTGCCATCGACCTCAACCGGCTGGATTATGCCGGTGCGCTGCATGACCCGGTGGCGGCCGCCCTGTTCTGTGCACCACAGAAAGTGGATGTCAGCATCGTGGGTGGCAAGATTGTCGTAAAGGATGGCGAGATGGTTGGGTTGGACATCCCCACGCTGGTCAACAAACATAACAAAGCCGCCGCGCGGCTGGTGAACGGACACGATTAAAAAACATCATCCTTACGCAGACCTGCTGGGGTCCTGAAACACACCTTCGGATTCCCACTCAAAATTCAGGAGAGAATAAGAACTGCCATGACCAGAGTCTCGTTTGTTAACGAAGTCCAGCAAAGGGTAGAACAGCAAAAATCAGCCATTATCCAATTCCTGCGGGAGATCGTTGCCATCCCAAGCATCGATTCGCAAATCGGTCCGGTGGGAGAGCGGATCGCAGCGGAAATGAGAAAACTAAATTTCGACGAAGTCCGTTTTGACCGGATGGGAAACATTCTCGGCCGGATCGGAGAAGGCAAACGAACAATTGTCTTTGATTCGCATATCGATACAGTAGGGATCGGAGACCCTGACTCATGGGACTGGGACCCCTTCGAGGGAAAGATTAAAAATGATGTCCTCTTTGCCAGGGGCGCATGTGATGAGAAAGGCTCCACACCGGGCATGGTCTACGGTCTGGCGATTGCCCGTGACTTGGGGCTGCTGGAGGGATGGACAGCTTATTATTTTGGGAATATGGAAGAATGGTGCGATGGCATCGCCCCCAACAGCTTTGCTGAAGTGGACCCGGGAATCAAGCCTGATTATGTCATTATCGGCGAACCCACCAAGATGAACGTCTACCGGGGCCACAAGGGGCGGATTGAATTCAAAATAACCGCCAAAGGACGCTCTGCGCATGCAGCTTCCAACCACCTTGGAATCAATGCCATCTACCTCCTGCTGCCTGTACTTGAGGGGATCCGTGATATGGAACCCCAGCTGGGAGATGATGAGTTTTTAGGACATGGCAAGATCACCGCGTCGGATATGGCGGTCAAAACCCCCTCCATCAACGCTGTCCCTGACGAAGCTGTGATTTACATCGACCGGCGGATGACCTTTGGCGAAACCAAAGAAGGCGCGCTTTTGCAGATTCAGTCCTTAATCCCCGAAGAATATTCCGAAATGATCACGATTGAACCGCTTTTCTATGAAGAACCCTCGTACACCGGATTCGTATTTCCGGTTGATAAATATTTCCCTGCCTGGGCGCTTTCCGAAGACCACTATCTGGTTCAGGCAGGCTTGAAGGTCCGCCAGGTAATGGGCCTGCCAGAGGCGGCCGCCGGTAAATGGAATTTCTCCACCAACGGGATCTACTGGGCAGGCAAGGCCGGAATCCCCTCCATCGGGTTTGGCCCTGGCGATGAGGAAACAGCCCACACCAACCTGGACAGCGTCAACCTGAATGATGTGGTGAGGGCAACCGAGTTCTACGCGCTGATCAGCCATCTGATTGGCGAAGAGGCCCAGGTGCTGCCTGGATGAGTGCCAGCAGTCCCACGAAAATAGCAACAGATCTGAAAGTTCAAACAACACCAGACGGGATAATGAGATGACATCAGAGATTTCCACCTACCAGCGTCTACAAAATGATCTTCGAGAGATCATTGAAAGTTCGCCCAAGGGAACAAAATTGCCCTCGGAACCCCAGCTTGCGGAAGAGCTGGGAGTCTCCAGGGCAACTTTACGGGAAGCCATGCGTACCTTCGAGAGTCAGGGGCTGCTCCGCCGCAGGCAGGGCTTGGGGACCTTTGTTGTCAGACCAGCCCAGGTAATCGAATCCGGTCTTGAAGTTCTGGAAAGCATCGAGTCCCTGGCCAGAAAAATTGGACTCGATGTCAAAATGGGGAGCCTGACCATTTCCCATACCCGAGCGAACGAGAAACAGGCAGAAAAGCTGAACCTGAGCGTCGGTGCGCCGGTCATAGAAATCCATCGGGTGATCCTGGCGGATCAATCACCAACAGCGTATCTCATCGATGTCCTGCCGGAGCATGTTATTGATCTTAAAGTCCTTGAAGACCAGTTCACCGGCTCCGTCCTTGATCTCATACTTAAGACTGAAAAGCCTGCATTGTCCGTCTCAAAAACGGAAATCAGCGCCATTCATGCCTATCCCGAGGTCGCCAAAGCGCTGGATATTCAACGGGGCGACACGCTGCTCCTCCTGACTGGTTTGCTGTTTGATAATCAGGGGCATCCGATTGATTTCTCTTACAGCTATTTTCTTCCAGGTTATTTCCGCTTACACATCATCAGAAAGATTGGGAGCATTGATTTATAATTCCAGCTCACCTAATAGAGCTGATATTGATCCATTTTCAACCCTCAAATCATCGATAAGGAGCATGATATGATCACCAATTTACGAGGACGCAACCTGATCAGCGATCTTGACTTCAGCAAGGAGGAAGTTGAGACCGTTCTGGATGTTGCCTTTGACCTGAAGATGAAACGAGCCCTGGGAGAGCCGCACGCCCTTTTGCGGGATAAAGTCCTGGGGATGTTATTCTTTTTTTCCAGCACCCGCACCCGCTGCAGCTTTGAAGCCGGCATGGCCCAGCTCGGCGGCCATGCAGCTTTTATTGAATCCAAAACCACCCAGATCTCCCACGGTGATACGGAAAAAGAGATCGGCGAGATCCTCGGGCGCTATTTCGACGGCATCGCCATCCGACACTGCGACTGGGGGGTCGGCAACCGCTATCTCAATCTGGTTGCCAGTGCGTCCCGGTCGCCTGTGCTGAACATGCAGTGCGATGTGTACCATCCTCACCAATGTCTGGCTGACCTGATGACCATCATTGAAAAGAAAGGCCGGGACCTGCGCCGCAAAAAGATCGTGGTCTCCTGGGCGTATGCGGCCTCCTATTCCAAACCGATCTCCGTGCCCCAATCTCTGATCCTGCAGATGCCCCGCTTTGGCCTGGATGTCACCCTGGCACACCCGCCTGAATTTAAACTGATGCCCGAGATTATGGACCAAGCCCGCGAACAGGCCCAGAAGTACAAGACCAGTTTCGAGGTTGTGGATAGCATGGAAGAAGGCTTTAAAGATGCCGATATTGTCTATGCCAAATCGTGGGGCCCTCTGGTCACCACGGAGGGCGAGGATGCCATCAATAAGGTCACCCGTAAATATGAAAGCTGGATCACGGATGAGAAAAAGATGGCTCTCGCGAAGGATGATGCGATCTATATGCACCCCCTGCCAGCCGACCGGAATATTGAAGTGACTGATGGCGTGATTGATGGACCGCATTCTGTGGTCTTTGATGAAGCCGAGAACCGCCTCCACGCCCAAAAGGCCGTGATGGCCCTCACCATGTCATAAACCGCCCAAAACCAAGGAGAGAGATTAAACGTATGGAAAGAAAAGGGATCGCTGTGGTTGCCGTGGGCGGCAACGCGTTGATCAAAGACAAGGCCCACCAAACCGTGCAGGACCAGTTTGACTGCGCCAAGGACACCATGGCGCACATTGTGGATATGATCGAAAAGGGCTGGGACGTGGTCGTGACGCATGGCAACGGCCCCCAGGTCGGATTTATCCTGCGCCGCTCGGAGATCGCCCGTGACCAGTTGCATGAAGTACCGCTGGATTACTGCGGCGCGGATACCCAGGGTGCGATCGGTTATATGTTCCAGAAAGCGCTCTATAACGAATTCATACGACGTGGCATAAAAAAGGACGTCGCCACTGTAGTAACCCAGACCATCGTGAGCAAAGACGACCCGGCCTTCCAAAACCCAACCAAACCCATCGGCTCTTTCATGGACGAAGCTGATGCCAAATCCAGGTCTGAAAAAGAAGGCTGGACGGTTGTGGAGGATTCCGGCCGCGGCTGGCGGCGGGTGGTTCCCTCCCCAATTCCTGTCAGGATTGTGGAATCCTCTGTGATTGACGCCATGATCAAGGCCGGGATCATTGTTGTCGGTGTTGGCGGCGGCGGGATTCCCGTTGTTGAAGATAAAAATGGCACCATCAAAGGTGTGGAAGCAGTGATTGATAAGGACTTTGGCTCCTGCTTGATGGCCATCAACATCCAGGCAAATTTGTTCGTGATCAGCACAGCGGTCGAAAAAGTTGCCCTGAATTTCAACACGCCTGAGGAAAAACTTATAGACAGGATGACCGTGGCCGAAGCCAAACAATATATCAAGCAAGGCCATTTTGCACCCGGCAGTATGCTGCCGAAGGTTCAGGCGATCATCAAATACCTGGAAAGCGGCGGTAAGAAGGCTCTGATCACCGACCCGGCTCACATTGGTGAAGCCCTAGATGGGAAAACCGGCACCTGGATCGTTCCCTGACCTGCATTGTACAGGGGCTGCTATAATTACGGTAGCAGCCCCTTTCCTTTCTCTCACACAACGACGCAGCAATGGATCAACAGATGAGACCTAAATTCAACCATTACACCTGCTCCCTCTGCGGTGCGGAATACGGTCCGGACGAAGTGACCTACACCTGCCCAAAAGATAGTGGAAACCTCAATGTCATTCTTGATTATGAGGTGATCCGGGCAAAATGGTCTCCGGATAAATTCACCGACCTGCCCGAAGCCTCGCTTTGGCGTTACGTGAACCTGCTGCCGGTGGAAGACCCGGGCGGTCTGGGAACACCCTTACGCCGCGCCGGCTGGACGCCCGTCTACCGGCCCACCCGCCTGGCGGACAATCTGGGCTTGCAGCAGCTCTGGATCAAGGATGAAAGCCCCAACCCGACTGCATCCTTCAAGGACCGCGCCAGTGCGATCGTGGTCGCCCGGGCAAACCAGATCGGTGCGGAGGCCATTGTGGCTGCCTCCACCGGCAACGCCGGAGCAGCGCTGGCCGGGATGGCCGCCGCTGTGAGCGCAAAAGCTGTGATCTTCGCACCCCGCACCGCGCCACCCGCCAAGATCGCCCAGCTGCTCGTCTATGGTGCAAAAGTCCTGCTGGTGGATGGCACCTATGACGAAGCTTTTGACCTGAGCATTGAAGCCACCGAAGCCTTTGGCTGGTATAACCGCAACACCGGCTTCAATCCCTTCACAGCCGAGGGCAAAAAGACCGCCGCCTTTGAGATCTGGGAACAGGTCATCCGCCGAAGACCAGTAGGGGAAAAACCTTTGATAATCTTCATCCCAGTGGGCGACGGAAATATCATCTCCGGTGTGCATAAGGGATTCAAAGACCTGTATGCCCTGGGATGGCTGTCCCAGATGCCGCGAATCATCGGCGTTCAATCTGAAGGTTCAGCCGCAATCGCCAACACCTTCAACCAGGGCAACGAGGAAATCAAACCTGTCAGCGCCAGCACCCTGGCGGACAGCATTTCGGTCGATCTGCCGCGCGATGGCGTCCGCGCTGTGCGGGCTGCCCGGGAAACGGGCGGCACCTACGTGATCGTCCGGGATGAAGAAATCCTCAGCGCAATCCCCGAATTGGGCCAGGTTGGGATCTTTGCGGAACCGGCTGCCGCCACGGCATACGCCGGGTTGGTGAAAGCAGTCGCCGAAGGTGTTGTTGCGCCGGATGATCCGGTGCTTGTGCTCAACACTGGCAGCGGATTAAAGGATGTGAAGGCGGCCATGCAGACCGTCGCTGAAGCGCCTGTTATTGAACCCACAATTGAAGCAGTCAAGAAGGTGATCTCATGACCAAACCAACTTTTACAATCATTGCACCCATCTATAATGAACTCGAGAGCATTCCTGAACTGTACCCGCGCATCCGGGATGTGATGGATCAGACGGGTGAGCCCTGGGAGCTGGTTTTGGTGGATGACGGCTCGACCGATGGCTCCACGGATGTGATCCGCAAGCTGGGTGATAATGACGAACGGGTCCGCCCGGTCATCTTTGCCCGCAACTTCGGACACCAGATCGCGGTCACCGCCGGGATGGATTTCAGCCGCGGCGACGCTGTGGTAATTATCGATGCTGACTTGCAGGATCCGCCTGAGGTGATCCTGGATCTAATCAGCAAGTGGCGCGAGGGCTATGAAGTCGTGTATGCCGTCCGCGAGGAGCGCGAAGGCGAATCCTGGTTCAAGAAAACCACAGCTTCATTTTTCTACCGGCTGATCAACCGTATCACTGATGTGGAAATCCCCCTGGACACTGGCGATTTCCGCCTGATGGATCACAAGGTTGTGCAGGTGATGAACCGGATGCGTGAGAAACATCGCTTCCCGCGTGGGATGTCCGCCTGGGTTGGGTTCAGGCAGATCGGCGTGCAATATAAACGTAAACCGCGTTTTGCAGGGGAGACCAAGTATCCTCTCAAAAAGATGATCCGGCTCGCCCTGAACGCCATCACCAGCTTCTCCTATTTCCCCCTCCAACTGGCGACCTACATCGGTTTCATCTCGGCCGGGTTGAGCGTCCTCGCCATCCCCGTGGTGGCCATACTGCGCCTTGTCACCGGGACGGCTTTGTTCGGACAGGCGACCACACTAGTTATTGTGCTTTTTCTGGGCGGGGTGCAGCTGATCAGCCTGGGTATCATCGGTGAATACATCGGCCGGATCTATGATGAAGCCAAAGGCCGTCCGCTGTATATTGTCGCTGACGCGCCGGAGGACATGGATAATCTCGAAGCATAACAAGTCATCATCAACCTGCGCGGTCTCGCAAAACGGGATATAATATCCTGTAATTGTCTGACAAATAATGAAGGAGTCTTTTTAATGGCAAAAATCGACCTCACGGTATATCCTGACCGCCTCGAACGCACAGTTCAACGCGCCCGAGAACGGAACATTATCATCCCGACCTTTGCCCAGATGCGCGACCCAGACTTGATCCCGGAAAAGATCAGGGAAGAACTGAAAAAAATCGGGTTATGGGATCTTCATCCCCTCAACCTGTTCAGGATCACCTGGCACAACGAACCCAAACCCAGCGGCGGCCTTTTCGGCGGCCTGAACTACATGGAATTCCCCCAAAGTCTGACGGGCACGCCGGCCCGGATTGTCGCATTGGTGGGCAAGTGGATGCCCACCGGCTCCCACAAAGTCGGCGCGGCTTTTGGTTGTCTGGCGCCCCGCCTGGTGACCGGCCAGTTCGACCCCACCCAGCAGAAAGCTGTCTGGCCGTCCACGGGTAACTACTGCCGCGGGGGCGCTTATGACTCCGCTCTACTGGCCTGTGAATCGATTGCCATCCTTCCGGAGGAGATGAGCCAGGAACGGTTCGAGTGGCTGGAAAACATCGCCGGTGAGACCATCAAGACCCCAGGCTCGGAGTCAAACGTCAAAGAGATTTTTGATAAGTGTTGGGAACTGCGGAGCTCCGGTGAAGACCTGATGATCTTCAATCAGTTCGACGAGTTCGGTAATTACCTTTGGCACTATACCCTCACCGGGCATGTGATGGAGACCCTGATCCAGCAGATCGCCGGACCAAAGGATGACTATGCCGGCCTGGTCTCCGCGACCGGCTCTGCGGGCACCATTGCCGCGGGCGATTACCTGAAACAGCGCTTTCCCGCAAGTTTCATTGCAGCTTCCGAGGCCGTCCAGTGCCCGACCCTGATGGAGAACGGTTACGGCGCCCACCGAATCGAAGGCATTGGGGACAAGCACGTCC
>Ga0334896_1002533_pt1 | contig 12555 bp, 12 predicted proteins | sample GraSluR3_MG_8_FD_207734 | JGI IMG/M metagenome (GOLD analysis project Ga0334896, IMG submission 207734) | Sludge microbial communities from methane-producing bioreactor in Wageningen University, Netherlands - Granular Sludge_27_06-R3 | ecosystem: Engineered > Bioreactor > Anaerobic >...
CTACTGGCGAGCATAACCGCGGAGAACGGGACATGCGCATGATGACGATCTGCTTTCTCATGGTAAGTGAATTATACAGGATTACAAATAATCTTTCAACTGCCGCGCCTTATGGGGATGCCTTAATTGACGTAGCGCTTTCCCCTCAATCTGGCGGATACGCTCCCGGGTGAGTCCGAACTTCTGCCCCACTTCCTCCAGCGTATAAGACCGGCCGCTGTCCAGGCCGAACCGCAGGCGCAGGATCCGGGCTTCCCGCGGCGAAAGGGTATTCAAGACTTCGTCAATCTTATCCCGCAGCATGGATTTATACGTGACCTCCATCGGCGAAGGGGTGAGGTCGTCCTCGACAAACATCCCCAACTCCGAATCCTCTTCTTCCCCCACCGGGCTTTCGAGTGACAGGGGCAGCCAGGAGATCCGCATCATCCACTGCACCTTCCGGATATTAACGTCCATCTCCGTTGCGATCTCCTGGGCCAGGGGTTTGCGTCCGAGTTTCTGTTCCAGCGAATGGCTGACCTTATACAATTCCCGGATCCGGTCGATCATATGGACCGGGATCCTGATCGTCCGCCCCTGATCGGCAATCGAGCGGGTGATCGCCTGCCGGATCCACCAGGTGGCATAGGTTGAAAACCGAAAGCCGCGGGTGTAATCGAACTTCTCCACGGCCTTCATCAGCCCCAGGTTGCCCTCCTGGATCAGGTCCAGAAACGGCACGCCCCTTCCAATATATTTCTTAGCAACACTGACCACCAGGCGCGTATTCGCCTTGATAAGATGTTCCCAGGCCTGTTCGCCGTCCCGAACCAGTAATTTTAATTCCGTCAGGCGCTTCTGGGGGATATCCGTCTGAAGATCATTTAATTCAACCCTGGCGAAACGGCTTGCCTCAATTCGTTTTGCCAGAGATTGCTCTTCGTCCACCGAAAGCAGCGGGACCTTTGACATTTCCTTGAGATATAGACCCACCGTGTCATCGGAACTCACGTGTTCCAGACCCATCCGATGAGCGGATTTCCCATCGTTCTGATCCTCATCTTCATCTGAAACCGCCTGTTCAAAGGATTCCTGATCTATGATATCCACCCCCTGCCTTCTCAACGTCATCATCAGAGTACTCAATGCTTCCAGGTCGTCATTCCCATCCGGAAAAGCCTCCATCAGGTCTTCAACCGTCAAAAAGCCCTGCGAATCTGCGCGCTCCAAGAGCGCTTCAATCATCTCTTCGGCTTTGATGCTAAGACGATCCCTGACCATTCCGGCTTTCTCCTCCGGGCCAGTTGCTCCTTTTTGTTGATTTCCCTCCCCCAAACGAGCAAAAGAACAATCTAGACCGTTTCTTCACCCTCAATTATAACGGAGGGCTTTCCATCTGCAAGGGTATGTTCACAGGTCGTATCGTTCAGCTTGGCGCCGCAAATGGTACAAAGTCCTTTGCAATCGGGTTTGCACAACCGCTTAATTGGGATGGCAAGGAAAAGATATTCCCGATAAAGCGGTTCAAGGTCAATGAATCCATCCTGCGGCACGACAAGATCCGTCTCTTCCCTGTGCCGGGAAGGGAACTGATATAATTCCTCAAACTCACTGCTGACCGGCATGTAAAAGTCATCCAGACAGCGCCCGCAGGTCGTATCCACCTCTGCTTTCACTTTGACCTGCAAAAGCAGTCCTTCACGAGTTCTGGAGATTTTGATATTACTTTGCAAATCTCTAAGGGAGAGGTCGTCAATTTTTAATGTTGCAAAATTGACGGGTATCTGACGGCTGGTGCCGATCGATTTGTTAAATAAATATCCGACGTTCAGCCGCATGGGTTGTTTACTGTTATTCACGGTAAGTTTTTCTATGGGTCTATTGGGTAAAATTGAGTACGGGCAGAATTATAACAGATCGATTATTAAGCGTCAACAAACATCCTCAGCCCACTCGGATCGCTTCAACACCTGCTGGGGCTCCTGATGACAAACTGATTCCCCACTGACAAACATTCCGGAGGTTTTCTTTGAACCATCAATTAATTATCGCATCCGGGAATCCCGGCAAGGTCCAGGAGATCAAGGCCATCCTGGGGGGACTGGGCATCCCGATCACCTCAGCAGGAGATTTAGGAATTAACCTTGACATTCAGGAGACTGGAAACACATATTCAGAAAACGCCAGGCTCAAGGCTGCCGCCTACCAGGGGGCAACCCATGAGATTGTGCTGGTAGACGACTCCGGGCTGGAAGTAGACATCCTCGACGGCGCACCCGGGATCTATTCCGCCCGCTTCTCCCCCAAAGATAATGCCACGGATGCCGACCGGCGGCGTTATTTGTTGGATCAACTGCAGGGAAAACCCCGCCCCTGGACAGCCCATTTCCAGTGCACAGCTGTCCTTGCCGCCCCTGACGGGAAGATCATCGAAAAACACGGGCAGTGCTCAGGCGAGATCCTTGACGAAGAGCGGGGAGAAGGTGGTTTCGGCTATGACCCAGTCTTCTTCATCCCGGAGTTCAACGCGACCATGGCGGAACTCCAGCCCGAGATCAAGAACGCCATCAGCCATCGCGCCAGAGCCGTCTCAGCGTTGATCCCGGCTATTAAAGGATATTTCGCTCTAGATTGAATCCAGCAGCCTCACCAGCCGTTCCTGTGAACGCGCTCGCTTTTAAACCGGTCCACCGGTTCCGGTTGAGACACTGGATAGCCAATTGCCACCAGAGCAACCGGGCGAACCTGCTCAGGAAGGCCTATCAAATTCTTCATGCCGGCCACCCGGGCCGCATCAGGAAAAATGCCCAGCCAGACCGCGCCCAGCTCTTTCGCATGGGCTGCCAGCAGGATGTTCTCCGTGGCAGCCGAACAGTCCTGCAGCCAGCTGGCACGCTTCATTTCAAGCTCCCGGTCACTGCACACCAGGATTGCAAGAGGTGCCTCCAGCAGCATCCTGGCATAAGCATGAAATTCAGGGATCGCATTCAGCATCTCCCGATCATCAATCACTATAAAATGCCAGGGCTGCTCATTTCTGGCGGAAGGCGCCTGCATGCCCGCCCGCAACAGGTCCTGGATATCCTCTTCAGAGACGGGGTCTGGCTTAAAATTTCGTACACTCCTGCGGGTCAGAATAGCTTGAAGGGTTTCCATCTTCACTCCTTGTTGACTGGTTCAAAACTAATGGCGTTGACATAAGAATCCATAAAACCCGGATAGGTAGTCAGTTCAACATAATCCATTTTTTCTACGATTTCCTTTGCGGCTTTTCGGCTGGGTTCATGAAAAAGCATCAGTTGAGCACCAGCGCCGGCAGCGTTCCCGATTTGACGGTAGCGCGCCAGAGGTAATTTTGGGAACATGCCAATCCGGATGGCGCTGCGCAGGTCCAGATAAGTACCAAAAGCACCGGCGATGATGAAAGAGACGATCTCCTCCGGCTTTGTATCGGTTGTCGTCAAAAGAGCGTCCACACCCGCCCGGATGGCCGCCTTGGCAAGCTGGATTTCCCGAATATCCTCCCGCGTTACCAGGATATCCTTCCCTGTTCCGGACACATCGGCGGATACAAGTACTATCGCACCGCCTTTTTCATGGCTCACCCGCTGGCAAGCCAGGTCGGTCAAACGCCCGCTGAAGTCGATCTGCCCGGTTCTGAACAACTCCGCCACCACATCCAGGATCCCGGATCCACAGATCCCGACCGGAGGTTTTCCGTCAACAGTCGCGATCTGCCACGCCGTATCGTGGAACTGAGCCCGCTCAATTGCTCCCGGCACCGCCCGCATCCCGGCATGGATGTGCGCACCCTCAAACGCCGGGCCGGAGGCGCAGGAACAACTAACCAGACGGCCCCGCTTCGCCAGGCTGATTTCGGTGTTCGTCCCAATATCCAGAGCCACAGTGACTCCGGTTTGACTGGCGACCTCTCCTGCCAGCAGCATGGCGACATGGTCCGCGCCAACATAGCCAGCTATGTTCGGCGGGAAGTAAACCTGAGCGTTAGGGGCACAGTATAAGCCAATCTCTCTGGCAGGGAAGCGGATGGCCTGCCGTACAGCGGGCACGTAGGGGGCCTGCCCCAATTGTCGCACCGGCAACCCCGCAACCAGATGGTGGATGGCCGTATTACCGACAAGGACCAGGTCCACAACCTGCAAGACATCCGCGCCAGCCTGGTCACACAAGTCGCTCAGGATTTCGTTAAGGATCTCCACAACCCGTTGTTGCAGCTCCATGCGCTGAGACTCGTCCTGATTGGCATAGGCAATCCGGGCAACCACATCCTCGCCATAGGCGATCTGAGGGTTCATCGCGCCTCTTTTAGACACAGTTTGACCTGTCCCCAGATCCACCAGGTAAGCAGCCATCTTTGTTGTGCCAATATCCACAGCGAGTCCGTAGATGGCTTGCTCAGCCGGTAAAAAAGCCACCACCTCTCCGGTGTGGCCGAAGACGGCTTGCCCCTTCCAGTCCTCCTGGCGCATCAAGGAAGAGAATTGCTGCAAGACCGGGAGATCAACCGCATCATGATCCAAGGTTTGGGGAAAGGTTTGCTTAAATCGCTCCCAATCCGCTCGAAGATCATCCAATCCCGGCGGCGGAAGGGTAAATGGGACGGCTTTCACGCCTGGCGCAAAAGGTACATTGCGTAATTCGCCTTCCATTTGGAGCCGCTGGCTGGTTAAGAGAGATTCGGGAGGGACCTCAATTTTTAAGTCGCTTCGGGGAAAAGCCTGACAGGCTAACCGCCAGCCATTTACCATATCTTCCTGAGAAAAAAAATTCGCCTCAGCCTCTCCGATTTCTGAGAGAACACCGGAGACCAGACGGATCCTGCAGGCTCCGCAGACTCCTATCCCGCCGCAAACTGCTGCAAGCCCAATCCCTGCCTCCTGGGCAGCAATCAGGATCGAGGTGCTTTCATCCACCTCTATCTGGGCGCCAATGGGTTCAAAATCAAGCTGATAGGTTGTCATGGATTATCTCGGTGAGACTGGGAGCTGCCTTGAATATGGAACTGCACCATCGGACTTTAAAGCTTATAACCAATCTTCCTGAGGAAATCCTTTCGCCAGGCAACGCCCTCTTCTCCCTCAACCCCTTCAGGACGCTTGCCATCCGCGACGCCCAGGATCGCCCTGCCCTCGCCGACATCCATCACCACAACGTCCGTGGGATTGGCAGTGGCACAGTAGATATGACAGACCTCCGGCACATTTTTGATCTGATTGAGGACATTGATGGGGAAAACCCCCTCCCTCAAAAAGATGATAAATGAATGACCTGCACCGATGTCTTTGGCATTCTCTTTGGCAAGTTCAATCAACGCCTCATCGGTGCCGCTCCAACGGATCAGACACTCGCCGGAGGCCTCGCAAAAGGCAAGCCCGAATTTGATGCCGGGGACACTGCTGACCAGGGACTCGTGGATATCTTCTACGGTTTTAATGAAATGCGCTTGACCCAGGATAAAATTCACCGCTTCTGGTTTTTGGATCCGAATATTCTTGATCTCCAAGATGCTCACTCCTCTCTGTATTAAGGTAATTTTAGCATACTTCATTGGGCGATATACAAAAAAGACATCCCGTCAAAGGGATGTCTTCTGTATTATAAAAACCAGACCTTAATCCGAAGCGTAAAGCTGCCGATGGACAGCGGACAAGGCTCTGACCTGCTCGCCGGCATGATACGAAGAACGTACCAGGGGAGAACTCTCCACCCATTTGAACCCCAGACCAAGCCCGAATTCCTTCAAAGCTTCAAATTCCTCCGGTTCGTAATAACGCCGGATGGGCAGATGCTTGCGGCTGGGCTGCAGGTATTGTCCAATGGTCAGGATATCCACACCCCAATGCCACAGGTCGCGCATCGTCTCCTGAACCTCTTCGAAGGACTCGCCCAGTCCAACCATGATACCGGACTTGGTCAACACATCTGCATTAATCTTGCGGGCATTCGAAAGGATCGTTTCTGACCATTCATAACGATCCTGCGGCTGGACCTGTTTAAATAGACGCGGGACTGTTTCAACATTATGATTAAGGATCTCAGGCCGGGCAGCCATCACAATCCGCAGAGCTTCAATACTGCCTTTGAAATCAGGGATCAGCACCTCCACCGAGCATCCCGGAAGGAGCTGCCGGATACGGCGGATGACCATCGCAAAGATCGGTGCGCCGCCGTCACGGCGTTCATCGCGATTGACGCTGGTGATCACCGCATGTTTGAGATCCATTTTCCTGACAGCCTGCGCCACCCGTTCGGGCTCGTGCCAGTCCATCATTTCTGGCCGTCCATGTTTGACATCGCAAAAACCGCAGGTACGGGTACAGACATCGCCCAGCATCAGGAAGGTAGCCGTCCCACTGCCCCAGCATTCGCCCATATTAGGGCAGCCGGCTTCTTCACACACTGTATGCAGGGATTTGCTCCGCATCAGGTGCTGTAAATTTTCGTAGTTTTCGCCGCTGGGCGCGCGGACCTTAAGCCAGGCTGGCCGCCGCAAGGGCGTGGTATCCATGACTTCCGGATTTATTCTATCTCTGGTCGGATTTGTCTGCATTGAACCTCCACAGAAATTATACTACAACACAAAGTCGGTTCAAAATTTCCTCCAGTACTAATTTTCTCCATGAACATGCCTGAACAATAATTCAGTTGCTTTACACCCATCATTCCCACACCGGGCATGAAGTGGTATAAAATAACACAGGAGATTCACTCACTATGGATTACGAACGAACAACCTGGCGTGTTATTGAACACCCTCCCGCTAAAGGGGCCTGGAATATGTCCGTTGACGAAGCCATTCTGGAAGGCGTCTATTCCGGCGAATCCCTCCCGACTCTGCGACTTTATGCCTGGGATCCGGCCTGCCTCTCCCTGGGACATGCCCAGCCTTTTGAGGAAGTCGATCAAGGCGCCCTTGCTGAGAACGGCTGGGATGTCGTCCGGCGGCCCACCGGCGGGCGTGCAATCCTGCATGTGGATGAGCTTACCTATGCCATCATTGCGCCAGAAACTGAACCTCGTGTCGCTGGCGGTGTGCTGCAGAGCTACCTCCGCTTGTCACAGGCCTTGCTGGAAGCGCTGAGATTGATAGGTCTTTCACCCAAGGCCAATGAAAAAGACTCCGAGGATAAATCCTCGAAAACCAACCCGGTCTGTTTCGAAGTGCCTTCCAATTATGAGATCACGGTCCAGGGCAGGAAGCTGATCGGATCAGCGCAGGCCCGCCGAAAAGAAGGTATCCTGCAGCATGGCGCATTGCCGCTCTATGGTGACCTGACCCGCATAATCACGGCCTTGAATTTTAAAGATGATGATTCTCGCGGTCGGGCCAAATCACGCCTGCTGGATCATGCAACAACCGTGGAAGAGGAACTGGGATATAGGCCTACCTGGGCCCAGGCAAGCAAGGCTTTCAGGAAGGCGTTTGATTCCACCCTGAATTTGGACCTTGTGCGAGGGGAGCTGACGGTCAGGGAGAAAGCTCGAGCTGAGCAGTTGATCACGGAGAAATATGCCAATGCATCCTGGACCAAAAGGATTTAACAACATGAAACCGCTAGCCGAGCGTAAACTAATAATCGTTTTGGGTCTCCTGATCATCTTCGGATTGATCACGGGTTCCTGCACCTCAGTCAGCCCGACCCCGGAACCCACAATGACAGCCACGCCGACATCCGTCATTCAGGAAGCCCTTACAGCAACACTCACTCCGACTGCCCGGCCTTCGCCAACGCCCACCCTGCCGCCCCTGGGCAGCGAGGGGAATCCTGTAAAGATTGGATTTATCCTGCTTCCGGAGCAAATAGACGAGATTGAAGCCGCTGAGGATATCGCCTTCCTGATTGGACGAGATACGGAATATGCCGTTGAGAGCCTGATCTACCCCGACTTTCAAAGCCTGTCAACGGCAATCATTGACGGAGATGTGGACCTCTTTTGGCTGGAACCGCTGCAATACCTTTATCTCCATCAAGTTGGTGCTGCGAAAGTCCTGCTGATGACAAACCGGATGGGCGTTTACGCTTATGGTATCCAGTTCATGGCAAACCAGGCTCGCGGGTTCAGGACCTATTTCAACCCGGAAACCCAGGAAAACATAGGGGATTCGCTAACGGCCTTACAGCAATTCGCCGGAACCCGCCCCTGCTTCCTGAATCCCCAATCTCTACCGGGTTACTTTGTCCCGTTGGGGATCCTGGCAAACACCAGCACCCCGACGCTTGACCCGGTCTTGGCCTATACCTACGACGCCATCATACGAGCGCTCTATATCCGGGAGATTTGCGACTTCGGCGTTGGTTACACCCACCTTGGCGATCCACTGACAGCCGCCAATCTCATTCAGGATCTTCCCGATGCGCCGGAGGTCATTGACGTAATCTGGCAGACAGATGCCATCATTCCCAACATCAACCTGTCGACCTCCCCCAATCTCCCCCTATATATGCAGCTCCGATTGCAGGAAGCCTTCCTGGACCTCAAAGACAATCCCGAAGGGTTTGTCCTGCTTACCAACGCCCTGAACGTCCAAGTCGAAGCATTAAAAGAAGTTGGCGATGGGTTCTACAACCCCCTGAGAGAAGTTATCATCCCTCTTGAACTTGACCTTCAAGCCATCACGGTTCGTAATTAAAAGCTATCAAATGATCAGAAAATTATTACGCCTTCTCTTTCACACGTCGATCTATCTGGTAATCGGTGCGTTCTTTCTGACCGGCCTGCTCCGGGTCTGCACGCTAATCTACGCAACGCCGAAAACTTTTCTGGTCAATGAAGCATCTCCCAAACCCGTTGCCCTTGTCCTAGGCGCAGGGCTTAACAGAGATGGCACGCCAGGCATTGTCCTGCAGGATCGGGTGGAAAAAGCGGCAGAACTCTATTTCTCTGGCAAAGTTCAAAAGCTGCTTATGAGTGGGGATAACAGCACGATCTACTATGACGAACCAGGCGCGATGCGGGATTATGCGCTTTCATTAGGCGTACCTGAGGAAGACATCGTTCTTGATTTCGCCGGAAGGCGCACCTATGACAGCTGCTATCGCGCCAAAGCGATCTTTGGTGTGGATGATCTGATCGTTGTCACCCAGGCCTTTCACCTTCCCCGGGCTTTGTTGCTATGCAACAATCTGGGAATTGATGCTTCCGGTGTCCCGGCGGACGATGAAAATTACCGCCTTCAAAGTTACACTTACTGGTGGGTTCGCGAGATTTTCGCAACGCAAAAGGCATATTGGGATGTTTTCATCACCCCACCCGAGCTTATCCTGGGTGAACCCGAACCCATTTTCCCTGAACAAACCAATTGAATTATAGTTTTTTTTACGATACTGGCATCAATATTGCAATCATAGGAGTGACCATGAATAGAGAAGAAGCACTCGCGATTGTCAACCAGTATGTCAGCAACCCAAACCTCGTGAAACACATGCTCGCTGTTGAAGCGGCAATGCGGTTTTACGCCAGAAAATTTGGCGAGGACGAGGAAAAATGGGGGGTGACAGGGCTGCTACACGACTTTGATTGGGAGGTTCATCCCACCATGGAAGAACATCCTGCTGCGGGAGAACCCATCCTTCGCGATCTCAGTGTGCCTGAAGAAATTATCCGCGCCGTTCAAAGCCACGCAAGCCACACCGGCGTTCCGCGTGAAACCTTGATGGAAAAGGCGCTCTTTGCCTGTGACGAAATCACAGGGTTAATCACCGCCGTTGCACTGGTCAGGCCTTCAAAGGCATTGTTTGACCTGAAAGCCAAATCGGTCAAGAAGAAATGGAAGGATAAATCCTTTGCTGCCGGTGCAAACCGGGAAGAAATTGAACAGGGTGCAGCGGAACTGGGGATTGACCTTTGGGAACATGTTCAAAACGTAATCAAAGCCATGGATGCGATAGCAGAGGATCTGGGCCTGGCGGGTTCCCCTGAGAAAGAACCATAAGGGTGTAAAAATGACTTTGACAGGAAAAGGTTACTATATCTGGCAGGTTCGGAAATGCGAAAACGGTGATCCTGACCGCATCGCTACCCTCGCACGTGAGGCGAACCTCTCTCATGTGCTGGTCAAAGTCGCAGACGGCGCCTTTCCGTATAACATTGATCTGGACAATGGCTATGACTATGCCCGGCCTGTGATCAAAAAGCTTCAGGCCAACAATATCCAGGTATTCGGCTGGCAGTATGTATACGGGGATTATCCCAATCAGGAAGCGGAGATCGCGGTTAAACGTGCCCTTGAGCTGGGTGTGGATGGTTATGTGGTCAACGCGGAAATCGAGTATCAGACCGGTAACAAAGCCCCCGCCGCAAGCCGTTATATGAGCATTTTACGCAGTAACCTGGGGGCCATGCCCCTTGGACTGAGCTCATACCGGTATCCCTCCTATCATAAAAGTTTCCCCTGGACCAGCTTCCTGGAACAGTGTGATTACAATCTGCCGCAGGTCTACTGGATCCATGCGCGGGTTGCCGCAGGCGAACAACTCAAACGCTGTGTAAATGAGTTCCAGCAAATGCGCCCATTCCGGCCCATCATCCCAACTGGCCCAACCTTTAAAGAGTCGGGCTGGATCCCCACCAAAGGTGAGGTGCTGGAATTCCTAAAGGTCGCGAAACAACTTGGTTTAAGCGCTGTAAACTTCTGGTACTGGGAAGGCGCCCGGCGGTACATGCAGGAATTCTGGGACCTTGTACGTGATTACCAGTATGACGATCCAATCCCGGTCACCAGTCATCCAGCAAAATATATCGCTGCCCTGAACAGCCATGACCTCGAAAAGGTCCTGGGGTTTTATGCTGATAATGCTGTTCACATTCGCGCAGAACAAGCGATTCAGGGAAAGGAAGCCATTCGGGAATGGATCTCAGCCCTACTCAATAAGAACAAGAACAGTCAATTCACGTTACTGGGAGAATCCCGGGACGAGAATGTATACAGCTTTAAGTGGGAAACCGCGCCGCCATCAGGGGAAGTGCTCCTAGGTCATGACACAATCGGCCTGAACGAGGATAAAATCAGCTACCATTATTCCTTTATCCATCAGGCTTGAACCTATCCCCAATTAAGTCAACTTTGTCTAAGAGCTGCCATTCACCATATCCAGCGGAACACTCATTTCAAGGATTTCATCATCCTTTTTCACGTCGATAACCGTGTTCCCCTTACTGGTCCGTTTGCTATTGGGGGCATCGGTCACTCGGATCAGGCGACTGGCGGCGCCTTTGAAATGTAAAACACCATTGTAGGTCAGTAGTCCAACCATCGCGCCGATGATTCGTTCCTGACCGGGTAATTTCCAGGCGATCACACCATAGCCATATCGTCCCTGGACAGGGAACTCATCAGGTGAGATTCTTTTGGCATTTCCACGGTTGGTGACGATCAATAAATCGCCTTTGCGGGATGCTACATCTGCGCCGATTACTTCATCATCATCCCGCAATTTGATCCCGCTAACACCTGCCGCAACCAGACCCATCGGGCGGGCTTCTTCTTCACTGAATCGAATCCCCATCCCGTTTTTCGTGATAAGGATCACATCTTCTTCACCTTTGGTGAACAACAACGTCACCAGAGAATCATCAGCATTGATCCTGGTCAGCGTGAAGAGACTTGCTGAAGGGCCGGGGAGATCGCTCAAAAGCGAGCGTTTGACCATCCCCTGCCGGCTGACGCTCATAACAAAGCCGTCGTCTTCAGTACGGTTCAGAGGTGCCGAGAAGATCTCTTTCAATTTTGCATCCGATGAGAAAGGTGTGATAGCGGAAATCAGCGTTCCTCTTTCCGGCTCATCAGCAACCGGAATGGCATGTACATTCAGGGCTGCTGTTTCTCCCTTTTCATCGACTATATAAAGGGTCTGGTCCGTTGATGTCCTGAGGACCATCTTGGGCGCATCAATCCCCCATTGCCGGAAGGTCTTGTCCTCATTCGTCCGGGCAATTTGGTTATCCTGAGAGACAGCCACCCAGACAGTCTCTTTGGGCATCACATCGGCTGTTGTCAGCAGATCACCGGCGGTTTCTCCCTCATCCATTTGAATGATCTGGGTGCGCCGGGGATCGGCATATTTCTCTTTCACCTCAGTCAGCTCACTGATTACCACTTCCCTCATCTTCTTGGGGGACTTCAACAGGCTTTGGAGTTCCTTGGTCCGTTTGGACACCTCTTTATACTCGTCTTCAATCTTTTTTCGTTCCAGGGCTGCGAGTCGGCGCAGGGGCATATCCAGAATCGCATTTGCCTGGACTTCATCAAGATCGAATTTCCGCATCAGGTTTGTGCGGGCTGTTTCCACCCGTTGTGACCGGCGGATCGTTTCTATAACTTCGTCCAGGTTTTCGAGAGCAACCAGGTAAGCGCTTAGAATATGCAGGCGTTCCTTTGCTTTTCGGAGTTCATACTCACTCCGGCGCTTGACCACCTCCAACCTATGGTCAACAAACACTTTCAGGGCTTGCTTCAAGGTGAGCTTATGCGGTTCTCCTTTGACAAGCGCCAGCATATTGATTCCAAAAGTCCCCATCATGGTGGTCCGCTTATACAGGGTTTTGAGGACC
>Ga0334896_1002539_pt1 | contig 12511 bp, 11 predicted proteins | sample GraSluR3_MG_8_FD_207734 | JGI IMG/M metagenome (GOLD analysis project Ga0334896, IMG submission 207734) | Sludge microbial communities from methane-producing bioreactor in Wageningen University, Netherlands - Granular Sludge_27_06-R3 | ecosystem: Engineered > Bioreactor > Anaerobic >...
CACAACTACTACCGGTCTCTTTGCTAATATTTCAGCAGGGGGCATAACCCGCTCTAATTCTTGTCTTGTAGGTACTCCATCAGTAGGAATAGACATAAGCTCCTCCTTTTCCAGTACAGGCTTTTTTTATTCCTCTGTTGATGTTTTCACTTATAGTATTATTGCGCAGCTGTGCCAGCTGTCTTTTATAGTTGAAATTAAGCCGCCTGTAATCTTGATGGTAAAAGCCAATACTTGCAGCGGCATTTAAGCCGGCAATCTGGCCTTCTATCATGGCACTGCTGGCCTCTTCAATTCCGGTAACATCTCCGGCAATATATATTGTTTCAGAGGAGGTTTTCATATTTTCGTCACGCAAAGCGACATATCCGCAAAGCTCGGGAATATATTCCATTTTACATCCGGTCTGCCATAATAACTCAGACAAAGGAGAAAGACCTACTGCCAAACAAATAGTATCAACATCCAGCTCTTTTTCGGTCTGTGGAATAAAACAAAAATTCCTGTCAATGTTACAAATTGTGGCTCCTTCTACTTGCTCACTTCCTTTTACTTCCTTTAAAGTGCAGGAAGTATAAATAGGAACGCCTAATCTTCTTATTTTACTGGCATGAACCCAGTATCCGCCGATGCAGGGCATAGCTTCTACAATAGCCTCTACCCTTATTTTGGCCTGCATTAATTGATAGGCTACAATTAGACCAATGTTTCCGGCACCGACCATAAGTACCTTTTCACCGGGGACAACACCATAAACATTCATTAAAGTCTGAACAGCGCCTGCGCCATAAACTCCGGGTAAATCATTATTAATAAAAGACAGCATATTTTCAGAAGCACCTGTTGCCACAATTAGCCGTCTGGGCTTAACCTTGATAAGCCTATCACCATTCAGGCCTTCCAATATTGTTAGAACACCATCCTCATAATAGCCTGTAGCGGTAGCCTGGGTTAAAATATCTATGTATGTGGATTCTCCTATCTTCTTTATAAAATTATCAGCTATCTCTATACCTCTAATCCCGGCGAACTGTTCACTGGAACCGAAAAATTTATGGGTCTGCTTGATAAGCTGCCCTCCTAACTGGAGTCCATCATCTACTACTAAGATCCTGGCAGCACAAGAAGCAGCAGTAAGTGCTGCAGCTAAACCTGCTGGTCCCCCTCCTACAATAACAATATCGTACTCTCTCACTATTTCACCTTCTTTTTATTGTCTATTTACAACCATTCCATCTTCTAACCTGGTAACACATGTTCTGACATTGGGAATACCATTAACAGTCATCAAACACGATGAACATTTTCCAATGGCACAGAAAAACCCGCGGGGACGTTTCAGCTTTCTGCTATGGCTTAACACCTTGATTCCAGAGGCAACCAGGGCAGCCGCAATCGGTTCATCACTATAACCTTCTAATTTTTTTCCCTGGAAGATAAAGGTTACCTTTTTCCCGTGCTTGAATTCTAAAATAGGATGTTCATTTATTCTCATTTATTATTACTCTCTTTTTATCTTAAATTTTAAGCAATATGACTCTTACAGGTTAACTCTTATTAAAAAAACAGAGATATGAAATTTATTCATTCTCTGTTTTTAGTAAAAGTAAAATTGTAGCTTGTTGTTGCCAGTATACCTATCACAATAAATTTATATATAAGCACTGTGAATAATTCTAACTCCTAACTGTAATATAATTGTCTGCTTTTTGTCAAAGTCTTTATGAATCTGGAGGTAGAAAGACAAACTAACTTACTGATAATTAGTATAAACAATATAATTATAACATTATTATATTATGAAAAACAAATAATTTTATGAATATTAAATATCGCACCCGCATAGCAGGTGGCTTTAAGAACCCCTGAAAGGGTTTAGCTTTTTTTGCTTTTTTTCTTTCGATTTTTTATTTATACCTTTAGCCATAATCTTTCTTAAGAAATAGTATTTCCAACTTTGGACTTCAGGTGCAAAATTATCATCTATCTTATCCTGCAATCTCTGACCAGGGGTTTAATCTTCTTTAAAATATCTTTCATTCTTTCTGCTGAATATGGTTTAACATCTTTTAAGCGTGGATCTAACATCTCTTCAGATTGAAGAAAATTTTGCAGTATATATCTTCGTGCCCCTTGTATTTCCATTGCAATACTTTTTATCATTTCTGCATTATGAAAACCCGGGATAACAGTTGTCCGAAACTCATACTCAATACCAGAGCTCATGATCATGTCTATACTCTGTTTAATTTCTTTTATTATTTGTTTTCTGTAAATACCTGTTGTCCGGGTATAATCATCGATATTTAAACAGTTTTTAATGTCCATAGCGATATAATCCACCAGATTGTGTTCAATAATTTCTTTTAATCTGGCAGGTTTGCTGCCATTTGTATCAAGTTTAATGCTAAAATCATAACTTTTTATCTTTTTTAAAAATGCAAATATGTCGCTATATAATGTAGGCTCTCCTCCACTAAGGCATATGCCATCTAAAAATGGCTTCCTTTCCACAAGAAATGACAATACACTTTCCTCAGAGATTACCGGCAGGGATTGTGCATTAATGACTAAATCAGTGTTGTAACAAAATGGGCATCGAAAATTACAGCCACTAACATATAAAGTAGACACAATCATTCCCTCCCAGTCAATCATGGAGGTTTTTATCATTTTTTTTATTTTAATTTTTTTAGTATTGTGACAGTTTTCCCGTAATGCTTTCACAGCTTGGAACCACACCTCTCCAGGTTTGTATTTCTTTATTATCTTTATCCATAAAAATTATAGTTGGTGTGCTCATCACATTAAACATGCAGGCTTCTGACAAGCCATTTACAGTATCAATATCATAGTATTTTACTTCAAGCTTATCTTCCAGTATTTTCCCAATTTTTTTTGCACCTGGACAATTGGGACAATCTTTCTTCCAAAATATTTTCAATTTCACCTTGATAACAATCCTTCTTTTATGAATTTATACTATTTGGTATGTCCCGGACTTTCTATCCTTCAACTCACCAATCTTATTTTTATTCCAGTTATTTATTTTGCTATAATAGCCAACAATCCTGGTAATACCATAAACATCCTTATTATTGCAATACGAACAGGAATCAAGTAAACCACGGCTTACCTTCCTGCATTTATTACACACAGTAAATTCCGGGGAAATAGTCAATTGAGCAGTAAGCGTATTTTCCCAAACCTTTTTTAGTAAATTATAAACACTCTCCGCAGGTGGCTTTTTTTCTCCAACAAAGGCATGTATTATTGCACCACTTTTAATAAGGGGGTGAAACTTGCTCTGTTTCATTATTCTTGAAACCAGATCAATATCTGCAGATGCTGCGAAGTGAATGCTGTTGGTGTAATAACATTCATCAGTTAAAGCATCTCCCTTAATAACTTTTTTACTTTCCGGAAACTCTCTCAAGTCAATTTTGGCCAGTCTGCCGGCTGCACTTTCTGCCGGGGATTCCTCTAATGACAATTTTATTCTATTTCTCTCTCCATATTCATTGCATTTCAAGTGAAGTAAAGATATAGTTTTTAGTCCCCAGGCATATACATCATCATTTTCATGCAATTGATGACCTGTTAAATACTGCATAGCCTCATTTAATCCAATTATCCCAATCAGGTAAGTTCCTTTTTCCAAGTCCACATAAGGCTCTCCATCTGGGCTTATTTTACCAACTTGCCAGAGAGGACCATCGGGTGAATCCATCATTTGCTTTAGAAATTTCTTCTTTTCCTGATGCGCTTTTATTGCCAACTTTAGAGCTGCTTCTATTTGCTGGAAAAAATTATCAAATAATCCAGACTTTTCTTTCCCTCCAGTTAGATTATTGCTGTTTTTTAATGCCCTATAAGCACATTGAGGAAGATTTAGAGTTACATTTTGAATTCCGGAAAACCTCATCTTTTCAGGATTTTTAATCATCTGGATATCTGTTATCTCATTTTTTAATCTGCAACAAGCTGAAAGACTAATACTATCCCGATCAAATATAAAATAAGGTGTGCCGTTCTCAGAGGCAATCTGGCAGGCATACTGGAGTAATTCTTTCTGGCGCGGATCCCGGAAGGAGCTAGCATCAATATGTAAGTCCATTTTTGGAAAAGCAAATACCTTCCCATTAGAATCCCCTTCTATCCATACCTCCATAAGTGCCTTTAAAAACTGCTGTGATTCTTTTTCATACTCCTGATAAGTTTTTCCAGTATACTTACCTCCCGGTCCTATAGCGGGTATTCCCTTTAGATGTTCAGGTACTCCCAGGTGTACATTAAAATCTAAAAAAAGGCTCTGTCCTCCACGAGAAAAGGCATTCTGAGAACCACTAAAGATGAGATATTGTGCTTCCTGTTTCATTTCTTCATATGAACTTCCTACCAGATAGGGAGCGTAAAAAATATTTAAATAGGCAATTCCCAAAGCGCCTGCATAATACGCCTGCATTGATGATAAAAAAGTATTCAGATGCCCGGTTAAAGTTCGAGCATATTTGGCAGGAGAAGATGAGGTATCCAGGTTATCCAAATTCAGCCCGTATTTCTTAATATATTCCAATGAATGTCCAGAGCAATATATTCTTGGATAACCTAAATCATGAATATGAATAAGGCCCTTCAAGTGGGAATCCGCAACCTCCTGACTAAAAATTTCTTGCAGCATATACTGCTTAATCGTGTTTTCGGCAATGGTTAGATTAATTGCTTCCGGGTTATTATTTGCAATATTGCTATTCTCCTTTGTTTTAGACAAAAACAGGCGTTTTAAGTCATAAGAAGGCATGCCAATTATTTTCTGCTTCATCCAATTTTTCTCATATCCCCGGGCAAATAATTCATTGTCTACCAGCGCTCTGATTAGAGAAGTAGATATATTATCAAAATTTAAGCTAAATATTTTTTCTTCTACATTTTTGGCAATTTTTCTTGCTATACTAGGAGAAATTTCTGCCTCTTTACATAATGCATGGACAATTTTATTTCTGTTCCAGGGAGTTACGGTTTCTTTTGCTGAAGTAGACACTAACAGTGACATCTCAGTACTGCTTTTATATTTTTCTGTTTTACCCCTTACATGTAATTTCTTTCTAATCTCGTTTCGCTTGTTCCGGTATATAATATAAGCTTTAGCAACTCTGGATAATCCGGAAGAAATGAGCTGTTCTTCAACAATATCCTGTATCTCTTCCACCAGTGGTACCTTTTTTCCAAAACTAACTTCAAGCCTGTATATCACATGGTCGGTTATCTTCCTTGCCTCACTCTCGTCCTTCTCCCCAACTGCTTCCATCGCTCCCAAAATGGCATTATAAATTTTGCTCTCATCAAAATTAACCAGATATCCCTCTCTTTTTTTTATTTTATCCACCATTACTGCCTTCCTCGCTTTTTTGTTCTGCTTTTTTATTAACCTTTTTTATTTTGCTGATTTCTTCTAAGAAACTCCCTATATCTTCAAAATGCCTGTATACAGAGGCAAATCTGACATAGGCTACTTCATCCAGAGATTTAAGTCTATTCATTACCAATCTTCCTATAGCGTGGCTTTTTATTTCATTACTGGAACCCTGCTTTAATTTTTCCTCAATCTCCTCTGTGATTTGATTAATCTGGGCCATGCTAATCGGTCTCTTTTCACACGCTTTAATAATCCCTTTAATAATTTTTTCCCGATTAAAAACCTCCCTGCTTTCATCTTTTTTTATTACTACTAAGGGAACTAATTCAATGCGTTCATGAGTAGTAAATCTCTTATTGCACTTTTTGCAATATCTTCTTCGGCGTATCACCTGGCAATTTTCAATTGCCCTTGATTCGATAACACCGGTTTCTAAATTATTACAAAATGGACATTTCATTGTACAACACCATATTTAGAGTTATACTTAATACTAATACCCTAAATATATAATGTCAAGGTATATTTATTATAATATTTGGAAGTAATAATGTAATAGGGGGGATATAAAATGTATGGGCATATAATCACAATTGATTAATTTTAATAATCGAAAATCTAAGTACAAAAAATAAGTAATAAAAGAGAAGGTTAATTCAGGGGAGAATACTCCCCTGAATAAATTATTTGTTTTTACGTAAAAAAGTCGGGATTTCTAAATCATCATAATCAACATCATTTTTTATAGTTTCTTTGTCTTCTTCTTTTTCTTTTGCCACTCCAATGTTTGCTTCTTTGTCCTGACTTATAACTCTATCATTGATTTGAGGTTTTTCTACTTCATCAATATCGGCTGACGACTCATCAAAGCCGGTAGCAATAACAGTAATCCTGACATCTTCTCCGAGTGCTTCGTTGATAACTGCTCCAAAAATAATATTGGCATCACCATTAGCAGCTTCCTGAACAATTTCTGCAGCTTGATTTACTTCAAAAAGTGTCATATTTTTACCACCGGAAATATTAAACAATATTCCTCTGGCATCAGTAATCTTGGTGCCCAGCAGCGAGCTGTTTACCGCATTATGGGCAGCTTCGGCAGCCCTATTTTCGCCATTTGCCCTGCCAATACCCATAATAGCAGTACCGGCATCCTCCATAATCATCTTAACATCCGCAAAGTCAACATTAATTAATCCCGGTTCCACTACAATTTCGGAAATACCCTGAATTCCATGAAGCAATAATTCATCAGCTACTTTAAAAGCTTCTAAAACGGGAGTATTTTCCGCAATAATCTGTAACAATCTATCATTTGGAATTACAATCAATGTATCTACATATTCCTTAAGCAGCTTAATTCCCTCTTCGGCCTGCCTCTGTCGTTTTATTCCTTCAAATGTAAACGGCTTGGTAACAACACCAACCGTCAAAGCTCCTAATTCTTTAGATATTTGAGCGATAACAGGACTTCCTCCAGTGCCGGTACCTCCGCCCATGCCAGCAGTTATGAAAACCATATCAGACCCTTCCAGGGCTTTGCTTATTTTATCTTTATCTTCTTCTGCAGCCCTTTTCCCGATATCCGGATTAGAGCCGCTTCCCAACCCCATGGTGATTCGGCTTCCTATCTGTATTTTTTGCTCAGCATTCGAAAGAGCCAATACCTGTGCATCTGTATTGGCAGAAATATATTTTACACCACTAATTTTTTCATCAATCATTCGATTGACTGCATTGCCCCCTCCACCGCCAACTCCAATTACTTTGATGTCAACAAATGAACCGGGTCTCTCTGTTATATTATTCAAAATTAATCCTCCCTCCAATATTTGGTGGTAAAAATTAGATATTTTTCCAGTATTTATTTAAAAAAAGTCTCTGAGCCAATTTGATAATTTTGAAATAATTGTATTACCTTTTTTCCTGTTGGTCCTACTGGTCCCTGCCATTGCTTCCTGCTCAATAGCAAAATCAAGCAGTCCCATGACTGTAGAAAACCTTGGCTCATTAATTAAATCACCTAACTCCCCTTTGTAATCAGGCTTTCCCAGACGTACATTGGTATTAAAAACCTTACTGGCAAGCTCAACAATACCAGGTATGAGAGCACATCCTCCTGTTAATACTATACCCTGGGTAATCAAGTGAAAATTATTTGCTCTTTCTAACTCTTCCTTAATTAATCCAAAAATTTCTTGAACTCTTGGTTCAATAATGTCAACCAGATACTTTCTCGATATTTTTACTTTCTCCTGGCTTTTCGCTGAAGAAACTTCGACAATATCTTCAGGAGAAATATAATTCCCCATAACACTGCCATATTTTAATTTTAGTTTTTCAGATTCTTCAATAGAGGTCTTTAGCCCAATAGCTAAATCGTTGGTAATTTGAATTCCGCCTAAAGGTAAAATGGAAGAATAAATAATATTATCATTAATAAAGACAGAAATATCAGACGAACCTGCTCCCATATCTATTAAAAGTACCCCTAATTCCTTTTCTGTTTTGCTGAGCAAGGCATTTCCACAGGCTAGATTGCCAAATATTAATTCATCTACCTCTAAACTGACCATATTCATACATTTCAATAAATTTTGTACTGCAGTAACCGAACCGGTAACAATATGCACTTTTCCTTCCAATCTTGAACCGGTCATACCTAAAGGGTCAAGTATACCCTTTTGCCCATCCAGAATAAATTCCCTGGGAAGCACATGGATTAATTCTCTTTCGTGAGAAACAACACCAGCCTTGGCAGCTTCTACAACCTTCTCAATATCCTCTTCACTTATTTCAGGATGATCACTTGATATCGCAATAACTCCCTGGCTATTAAAGGAAGAGATATGACTCCCATTTACTGATACAACCGCAGAACTGATGCGAATACCAGCCATTCGTTCTGCATTTCCTATAGACTCCTTAACTGCTTCTGCAGCTTTATCCAAATCAACAATAACCCCTCTTTTCACACCTTTGGACGGAACAGACCCCACGCCTACAATTTCTACCAAATTGTCGTCCCCTATCTCAGCGATGAGTGTATTGGTATTATTTGTTCCGATGTCCAAACCAGCTACCAGTATTTCACCTTTCATAGACACCCTCCTGCATGCTATATCATGCACAAAATTTCATAATTAGTCGGGACAGTGTAATTAAAAGCCCCTTTGTTTTATATCTATCTTATAATTAAGCCATATAATATATATAAACTAACTCAAAAAATATTAATTTAATTGTGAAAATTATCCAGTAAGTCAACCGTCTTTATTCTTCCAGTCTATCTTCCAGTATAATAGATAATCTTCCTTCGTATTTCATATTTATTTCCTTTAGCGGTGTTTCCTCCAGAAAAACTTTCTGTAATGCCCTCTCTAATAAATACCATTCATTAATTAGTTGGTTACCATCTTTTATTCTGACCTTTATTTCATTTTTTTTATGAAATAACAGATGCTCTTCGTTGGATAAAACCTGAATTTTATAAAATTGACCAGGGAAAATATTGTCTAAGGCATAAATAATTCTTTTAGCATTTTCATATTTCTGCCCTCTGATCACATCACCGGCTTTTTTATTCCCAATATCAATTCCGGTTATTATATATAAATTAAAATCATTCTTAAATTCTTTTAATAATGATAAAATAACTCCTTCTTCACTTGTAAGATAAAAATATTCGTTATGATATAAAAGTATGCCCGGTCTGCGTTCGCTAATATTAATATTTAATTTATTTGGTAACAATTTTTTAATGGATGCCTCTGCAATCCAGGGATGCTGCAAAAGATTATGACTAGCTTTATTTGTATCAAAATGGAAAAGATTAGTTTGAAATTTTATTCCTCCCTGTTCAATGATTGCTCTCCCGCTTAAATAATTGTTGCCATAAATCTTAACCTCTTTAATGTCAAACCACGTAAAAGTAAAAATAAAATAAAAGATATTCCAACCAAGAAAACCAATTATAATATAATAAATAATTATCTTTAGAACATTAAATCTTCTGTTGCTTTTATTATTATGCTGCTCTTCTTGTTGAGCCTCTTCAAAATCTCCAGGATGCTGATATGCGATAAAGCCAATTCCTCTTGTCTGATAAAAATTATTAGTTACCATTTAAACCAATTATATTTACTTCTTTTTCCAGCGTCACTCCAAATATTTTCTCGACTCTTTTTTGAACTTCTTCTATTAGCAGCAATATGTCCTTGGAAGTCGCTTTCCCCCGATTCACAATAAAGTTAGCATGCTTTTCAGAAACCTGGGCATCTCCGATTGATAATCCTTTTGCTCCAGACCTGTCTATCAAAAAACCGGCAGTTTTATCCTGAGAATTTTTAAAGATACAGCCTGCTGTCAAACAATCAACCGGTTGGCTACTTTTTCTATGGCTATAATATTTTTTTATTCTAGAAATTATCTCATCTTTACTATTTCTGGCCAGATCCAGGCAGGCTGATATGATAATATAATTATTTACTCCAAGGTTAATGCCTCTATAATAAAAAGTGGATTGATTAGTATTGATTTCCCTTGTATTGCCCTCAAAATCACAAATAATTATCTTCCGGACGATATCTGCCATAGATTTTGCTTTAAAACCGGCATTACTGGATATTGCTCCTCCTAATGTTCCAGGTATATGGGCAGCAAATTCCAGTCCAGTTAATTCTTCCTTAACTGTCCTTCTTACCAAAGACGGAAGCAACATCCCGGCGCCTACTTTTATCATTTTACCAGAATATTCAATTTTGTCGATAGTTCGAGATATTTTTACCACCAGTCCCCTAATACCTTCATCCGGTACCCATATATTAGAACCGTTACCAATTATATAGACAGGCAATTCATGCTGCATGGCAAAAAATAACACATTTTTTAATCTGGTTTCATCTCGCGGAATACAAAAAAAATCGGCAATACCACCGATTTTCCATGAAGTATGATATTTCATTAACTCATCAATTTTTATCTCTTCAGTCAACTCATTTTTTTCAATTTCTCTCTGAATTAATTTTTTATTATACATTAACCGCCTATGCCAACTTTTGTTTTAGTGCTTTTTAAATCCTTCGCTAATTGTTTACCAATTTTCCAGACATCTCCTGCTCCCATGGTAAGCACAATATCACCATTGGCTATTAAATCTATCAAGAATGATATGGTTTCTTCTTTTCCGGCTAAATAGAAAACATTGTCTTTTTTGAATTTTTTTATCTTCTGGTAAACTAATTCTGCCGTGATACCTGGAATGGGGTTTTCATTGGCAGGATAGATATCATTAATAATAACAATATCAGAATCCTGAAAAGAATTCCCGAATTGTTCTAATAATAACTGAGTCCTGCTATAGCGATGTGGCTGAAATACAGTAATAATCCTTCGATCCGGCCACCCCCTGTGAATTGCCTCCAAAGTAGCCTTTATTTCAGAAGGATGATGTCCGTAATCATCAATAATCATAAAAATATCATTAAGATTGGCTATTAATTCCTGTCTTCGTTTCACACCCCTAAAATGGGATAATATTTCTATAATATCATTAAAATTTATACCTAATTCCATGGTAGTTGCAATTGCTGCCAGGGCATTAGATATATTATGATATCCCGGGATATTTAATTTTAGCTCTCCTAATCTCTTGTTTTCAAAATAAATATCAGAAACTGAAATGTTTTTTAACAATTCAGGATTTACTGCCCTGAGCTGGGCATCTTGGTGAAAGCCATATGATATTATTTTTTTTGCAGGAGACTTGCTTTTCATTATATTCCTGGCATTGGAGCAATCATAACCATATATTATCCTCCCGTCAGCCGGCACTTTGTCTATAAATCTTTGAAAACTTTCAATAGTTCTATTAAGGCTTGCAAAATAATCAAGGTGATCATTTTCGATATTTGTCACGATAGCTACATTTGGATTCAATAATAAAAAAGAGCCATCACTTTCATCAGCTTCCACTACTACATAATCACCTTTGCCCAATTTGGCATTTCCACCTATATCATTAATCTCTCCACCAATAGCAATTGTCGGATCCAGGTTCATTTTTTCTAAAATAAGGCTAATCATAGAAGTAGTGGTTGTTTTTCCATGAGTGCCTGAAACAGCAATTCTGTAACTTTGCTGCATAATCCGCGAAAGCATTTCAGCTCTGGGGATAATCTCTATTTTACTTTCTCTGGCAGCAATGACCTCTTTGTTTTCTTCTTTGATTGCTGAAGAGATTACTACTAAATTTGCCCCTGAAATATGACTACCGTGATGCCCCTTGTATATCACTGCACCTTTATTGGTTAATCTCTTTGTTACTATGGTGCTTTGTATATCTGAGCCGCTTATCTCATAGCCTAACTCTAATAAAATTGAAGCAATTCCACTCATGCCTGTCCCGCCAATGCCAATAAAATGAATATGCTTTCCTTCAATATTCATATAATTTACCTTTCCGTTTACTTATAAAGCAACTATCATTCTGCATAATAGTTTACCTTATTTTATTTATTAATCAAAGATATTTTTTACAAGATTTTTTCTTTTTTTATATTTTGATATATAGAATTAATTATTTCTTCAGCAGCCTTTCGGTTACCCAATTTTTTGCTATTTTGAGCAAGTCTTTGTAATCTGTCTTCCTTCAACAATAAATTTGCAATTTCTGCAGCAAGGATTTTTTTAGAGAGATTCTTTTGTAATATAACAACTGCTGCTTGTTTGTTCTCCAGGTAGCGTGCATTGTAAAGCTGATGGTCCCCGGTAGCATAAGGGTAGGGTATCAGTATTGCAGGTAATCCTTTGGCGGTTAGTTCTGCTACTGTGGTAGCCCCTGCCCTACAAATCACCAAATCAGCCAGACTATAGGCATTTTCTATCTCATATAAATAAGGTAAAACATAAATAAATTCCTTGTATCTAGAATTTATTAACAAATATTTCACTTTGTCATATTCTTCTTTCCCACTTATTAATAATATCTGCCACTTCTGCCAGAATGAGCCATCAAGCAAATCCATGCAACTTAAGAAGGTGTTGGTAATAACTCTGGCTCCTTTGCTTCCACCAAATAGTAATATTGTTTTTTTA
>Ga0334896_1002547_pt1 | contig 12492 bp, 10 predicted proteins | sample GraSluR3_MG_8_FD_207734 | JGI IMG/M metagenome (GOLD analysis project Ga0334896, IMG submission 207734) | Sludge microbial communities from methane-producing bioreactor in Wageningen University, Netherlands - Granular Sludge_27_06-R3 | ecosystem: Engineered > Bioreactor > Anaerobic >...
AGTTTTTGAATTATAAAAACTAAACGCTTCTAATAAAATGACACCATTGGAATCAACAACAGAGGCATAATGTTTTGTTTTGGTAATATCAATGCCAACATAGATCATAAACAACAACTCCTATAAAAATATTTTGTGACACATGTGATCCACTAAGTTTTATTCGTTGTAACCTTGTTGGAGATAAAAAGTCAAAGCCTTATCCAACTAATAACCAATCAAAAATAAAACTGTGGCATTAGTCTCTATTAGAATAGTCAAAGCTATAAGGTGAGTCAAAAAAGTCCACAGTGTCAGAAAATATTATATCAAATTTTAATGAAAGGATATAATATAATCTAGTTCATTTAAGAACTGACTATATTATACAAGGTGATTATATTGAAAAAAATGTTAGGTATTATAATAGTATTATTTATTATGTATATTATTGGTCAAATTCTTTATAATAATTTACTTGGTGGTTTTGTCATTAATTATCGCATAAAAGCAAATGATAAATATTACGAAATTAAAGAAGTTTATAATAATCGCTATAAAACTAATAATAACAAAGATTATGATATTAATAGTTATTATTATGAAATATTAAATAATGATGAAGATGAAATGTTATTTTCCTTTAAATTAATAGGAGATTACCGAGGGATCCAAAATTTTATTAAAGATATTAAAATATATAATAAAAAGGATTTATTTTGTGTTTATCCTATTTTTAAAGAACATAATAATCAATTAGACTTATTATGTCGGGTAAAAGATAAACAAGTTAATTATGCTAATCTTCGCCAAACTGATAATCAATTAGATGAATTTATTGAAGATTTAAAAGAAGAAGGATATAGTCACCCCGCTTGGCAAAAGATTAATATGGAAACTGAAAAATATGAACAATTAAATATATTTGAACAACATTTATTAACTAATCAAAATATTATTATATGGCATTATAAAGGGTTTTATAATATAAGTAGTAAACATAAAAGGAAAAAAGATTTAATTAAAAAGGATGTTTATAATAATAGTTTGGCTGTTCTTACTGATCAATATTATGTAGTACCGGATTATTCTGGAGCAGGTTTTTTTGACACTATAATTATTAATAATATATTAACTTCTTCTTCTATACCTATTGAATCAAATTATCAAATATCAACAGATGCTTTTTTACAAGGTGTGGTTAATAATTATATATACATAGTTGATAAACGCAATCATGTACAATATGAAGTTGATATAAATCAAAGAAAAATTAGTATTGTTGGTGATAAAAATATAAAAGGTCGTTATTATTATAATGGTAAATGGGAGGAACGCTCAATTTATGAAATAGTTAACGAAGAGTTAGTTTTTGGGTATGAGCAATCAATACCTGATAAATTTAAACAATATAATGCTTTTCAAATTAATGAAGTGTTAGGTGATACAGATGGGTATTATTATTTATATATAAAAGAAAATAATGAGATTGCAGTATATCGTTGTGATAAACAAAATATTAATATGTTAACATTATTATTTAGGGCACCTAATTTAAATAGTGTTAAATATGTAAATGATAGTATTTATTTTTTAAGTGATGATACTTTATATATGTATCAAGATCAAACAGGGTTACTGCCATTAGTAAAATATCCTGAATTTCACTTTAATCAAAATAATATTTATGATATTTATATAGAGAACAAATAAGGGGCGATATTTATGATTTTAAGAAAACCATATGCATTCCTCATTAAAAATTTTAAAAAAATACATCTTATTTTAACTATTTTAATGATATATATTACTTATAAATGTAATCATATATTAGCATTTTTTAATGAATATATAGAAGAGCGGGTTTATGAATATACAGGTAAATTAGCAATTTCATATATAAATATTTATATGTATATAATTATTATATTAATTATTATTGTAGTTGTTAGTATTCTTATTTTAATGCGTCAAAAAAAGAAACCAATTTTTCTTTACTTATTTATGATTATTTTTTATTTAGTTTTAATTATTGTCTTTTTTCAAGTTCATAATTATTTAACTATATTAGAAATAAGAGGTCTTAATCCACAAACTACACGTGTGTTACGGGATATTATTTTTACGACATATATTATTCAAATAATTATATTAATATTCGTTCTTATTCGGGGTTTAGGTTTTAATATAAGAAAATTTAATTTCGGTTCTGATTTAGCACAATTGGAAGTCGATATAACTGATAATGAAGAATTCGAATTAACGGTTGGAGTTGATGCTACAGATATTGCTCGTGGTGTTAGAAAGCAAAGGCGTGAATTTCGTTATTTTATTATTGAAAATATATTTGTTCTTACATTATTTAGTGTGGTTACTGTTATAACTTTAGCAGTATTTTTGTTTTTAAATTTTTATGTTTATAATCGTATATATAATCAACAAGAAATGTTTAAGGTTAATGATTTTATTGTACAAGTAAATAATAGTTATTATACTACAATTAATTATCGTGGGAATGAAATCAGTGCTAAAAACAAACAATTTTTAGTGGTAGATATGACTGTAAAAAATCAAAATAATGTTAATCGCACTATTTCTTTAAATGATGTTATATTATTTGTTAATAATAAACAATATTTTCCGTCAACAGAAAAATATGATTCTTTTGTAGATTTAGGAGTTGGATACTTTGATCAAAAAATAAGTGGTGGTGAAACAAAAAGTTATATTCTTATATATGAAATTAATAAAAATGAAATTAATAAAGAAATGTTATTAAGATGGACTGAAACTTTATATTTTAGTCCAAAAGGTTTAGAAGCAAAATATAAAAAGGTACAATTAGTGCCGATATCATTAGATAAAAAAGAAACAATTAATATTGCTAATATTGATGAAGAATTAAATTTTGTTAGCTCGTTTTTAGAAAATAGCATTTTAACAATAAAAGGAATAGACATTGCTGACAGTTTTGATTATTTAGCTAGAATTTGTATTCAAAATGTATGTACAGAAGAAACGCGTGTTATTATGTTGGATATTTTTGATCGTGAACAAAAAACAATATTAGCATTCGAACCAATTTTTAATTTTGATAAAACTATCAAATATAAACCAATTAAAAATTTTATGGATTTTGTTAATAAATTTGGTTCAATTAGATATACTATTGCTGATAAACGATATAATGGTAGTATTAAAAATAAAACACCAATTAATAATATAGGTTCAATGAATTATTTTGAAGTAACTAATAAATTGAATAATGCTACCAAAATTGATTTAGTGTTTAATATCCGAAATAAAGAATATATATATAATATTAAGTAATAATGTAATTACCACTTTACTAGGAGGAATTAATGGAAAAAATTTTATGGGGTATCGCGACAGTTGTTTTGTTAGGTAGTGGTTTTTATTTTACTATTAAGTTAAAATTCATTCAATTTCGTTTTAAGGATATATTGTTTAATTTAACAAGAAAAAATAACAATAAAGGCATTACTCCTTTGGAAACATTAAATATTGCGCTTGCTTCACGAATTGGTGTTGGTTCTTTAGCGGGTGTTTCATTAGCAATTTATTATGGTGGTATTGGTAGTATTTTTTGGATGTGGGTAAGTGCTATTATTTGTTCTGCCAATGCTTTTTGTGAATCAGTATTAGGTTCAAAATATCAAAAAAAAGATAAAGATGATATTTATACAGGGGGTCCTTCTTATTATATTGAGGGGGGCTTAGGTAATAAACCATTAGCTTTAATATATGCTATTATTGTTACATTAGCATATATAGTGGGGTTTTTAACTATTCAAGCAAATACAATTGTTAAATCAATTACTGAAGTATATAATATCAAACCTTATATTATTGCTTTAATTATAATTATATTATTATTTTTAATTATTGTTAGAGGAGTAAAAGGAATTGCTAAAGCTACTAGTAAAATTGTTCCAATTATGAGTATTAGTTATATCTTTATAACATTATTTATTGTTATAAGTAATATAAAAATAATGCCCTCAATTTTAATTAATATCGTAGAAAATGCTTTCAATTTTAAATCCGTTATTATTGGTTTTATTCCGACTCTTATTATTGGCATTCAGCGTGGATTATTTTCAAATGAAGCAGGAATAGGTAGTGGGGCCATTGCGGCAGCGACTACTAATGTTGATAGTAGTGTTAGAATTGGGTATGTACAAATGATAGGAGTATATTTTACTACCTTAGTTATTTGTACGCTTACAGCTTTAGTGGTGATATCTTCTAATTATGAGGAATTATCATTATTAGATGTAAATGGAATTGAAATAACGCAAAATGCTTTTCATTATCATATTGGTGTCTTAGGTCATTATGTAGTTATGAGCGCCATTGTTCTCTTTGCTTTTTCAACAATAATTACCGGTTATTTTTATGGTGAAAGTAACTTAAAATATATATTTAATAAACTAACTAATAAAGGCATTTATGTGTTTAAATTACTGGTCTTAATAATATTATTAATGGGTAGTATTACTTCACCTACTATTATTTGGAATATTGTTGATAATTTTGTTTTATTAATGGCTCTAATTAATATTTATGCTCTTATTATGTTAAGGCATGAAATATTTGCGGAATATCAATATTATAAATATAAAAAACTAATTAGTAAAAAAAGGCGGTAATAATATGTTAATAGAAAACGATTGGGATAATATTTTAAAAGAAGAATATAAAAAAGATTATTTTAAAAAATTAGTTAAATTTGTACGTGAAGAATATCAAACAAAAAAAATTTATCCACCAGCTAAAAATGTTTTTAAGGCATTAAAATTAACTAAGTATAGAGATGTAAAAGTCGTAATTATAGGTCAGGATCCTTATCATAATGAAGGAGAAGCACAGGGTTTAGCATTTTCAGTTCCCACCAATGTTAAGATACCCCCATCATTACAAAATATTTTTAAAGAATTAAAAAGCGATTTAGGAATAGAAAAAGAAAATGGTAATTTAGAAGAATGGGCAAAACAAGGAGTATTATTATTAAATACTGTTTTAACAGTAGAAAAAAACAAGCCCAATTCACATCGCAAAAAAGGTTGGGAAATATTTACTGATAAAATAATTGAAAGTTTAAATGAAAAAGATAATTCGATTGTTTTTTTGTTATGGGGAAATAACGCTAAAGAAAAACAAAAACTAATTACGAATAAAAAACATTTAATTTTAAGTACAACCCATCCTTCCCCATTTTCTTATTTTTCTGGTTTTAAGGGTTGCAAACATTTTTCGCAAACTAATGAATTTTTACAGCAAAAGAACCAATCAATAATTAAATGGTAACGGAGTAAAATAATTGCTAAAAACTAATTGCCAACAAATTTTTAATATGTTATACTGAAATAGAGCCAAAAGTTCTCGGATGAGAACTTTTTTCTATATAATGGAGGAGTGTAGTATGGTTAAATATGTTTTTATTACAGGTGGTGTTGTATCAGGTTTAGGGAAAGGAATCACGGCATCTTCTTTAGCGATGTTATTAAAAGCAAGAGGATATAAAGTGTTTATGCAAAAATTTGATCCTTATATTAATGTGGATCCAGGCACAATGTCCCCTTATCAACATGGAGAAGTTTTTGTAACAGCGGATGGAACAGAAACAGATTTAGATTTAGGTCATTATGAAAGATTTATCGATGAAGAATTAAATTTTACTTCTAATATAACAACGGGGAAAATTTATTTATCAGTAATTAATAAAGAACGTAATGGTGATTATTTAGGAACTACTGTACAAGTAGTGCCACACATTACAAACGAAATAAAAAATAAGATATTTGAAGCTGGAAAGATTTCTGGTGCTGATGTTGTTATTACCGAAATAGGTGGAACCGTTGGTGATATAGAATCATTACCTTTTTTAGAATCAATAAGACAAGTAAGAAATGAATTGGGTAATAAAAATACACTTTTTATTCATGTGACACTAATTCCCTATATTTTTGGTTCAGGCGAATTAAAAACTAAACCAACTCAACACAGCGTATCAACTTTAAGATCATTTGGGATTCAACCAGACATTTTAGTATGTAGAACTCCAGAAAAATTATTGGACAATTTAATTGACAAGTTAGCAGTATATTGTAGTGTACAACGTGATTCGGTAATTGAAGCAATTGATGTTAATAATTTATATCAAATTCCAATGAATTTTTATAAGCAAAAATTTGATTCAGTAGTATGTAAACATTTGGATATGAAAGAACGGAAAATTAATTTAAAAGAATGGGAGCAATTAATTCATATTACAAACAATTTAGAAAATGAAGTGGAAATTGCAATTGTAGGTAAGTATGTAGGATTACATGATGCTTATTTATCAATAGTTGAAAGTTTGAAACATGCTGGTTATAAATATAAAACAGCAATCAAATTTAAATGGATTAATTCCGAAGATTTAGAAAAACGTATTGATTTAAAGAAAACATTTAAAGATACTAAAGGGATTTTAATTCCTGGTGGTTTTGGTGAAAGAGGAATGGAAGGTAAAATGAAAGCCATAAAATATGCTCGTGAAAATAATGTTCCATTTTTTGGTATTTGCTTAGGTATGCAATTAGCTTGTATTGAATTTGCTCGTTCTGTTTGTGGTTTAAAGGAGGCAAATTCTACGGAATTTGACGAATTAGCAAAAGAACCAGTTATTGATTTAATGATTGAACAAAATGGAATAATGCAAAAAGGGGCAACTATGCGTTTAGGTAATTATCCATGTGCTATCAATAAAAATAGTAAAACCTATAAAATATATAAAGAAAATGAAATATTAGAAAGACATCGTCATCGTTATGAATTTAATAATAGATATATTGATTTATTTATTAATCATGGTATGGTTTTTGCTGGTAAAAGTCTTGATAATAAATTGGTTGAAATAATTGAACTACCACATTTAGATTATTTTATAGGTTGTCAGTTTCACCCTGAATTTAAAAGTAGACCAACTAAACCGCATCCATTGTTTGTTGCTTTCATTAAATCAAGTATTAATTATACCAACAAAAATAATAAAACAACTGATAAAAAGTAATGAAAATTGTTATATATTGTGTAATATTTATTAACTTTTATCATATTGTTAAATAAAAATACCTCATATATATTGAAAAAAAATATGTATCGTGGTATCCTTATAATAGGAGGAATATAGATGAATGAAATAATAGAATTTTTAAATGAAAATTATTGGTATGTAATGGGGATTGGGCTAGTCTTAGTATTTATTTTAATTGGTTTTTTAGTTAGTAACAAAGGAGGTTCTAAAAAAAATAAAAAGGAAGAAGAAACGATGGCTAATATTAACGAAGTTAAAACTGGTGAAATTAATCAAGTAGCATCAAATTTAGATCAACAAAATGTACAACCAATGAATAATACTGGTGTTAACGAACCTTTAGTAAATGGTCAAAATCAAATGCCAGTTCAAGATAATATAAAAGCTAATCCAGAACCAATGGCGGATATTAATCCAATACCACAAGTTAATGAAATGCCAGAGGTAGGAACGACACCAGTACAAGATTCAGGAGTGCAGAATATTGAGCCAGTTGATATCGGATCTTCACTTACTAATGATGCTTTATTAGTAGAAAAAGAGCCGGTTACACCAGTTATGGCAGAATCAAATTCAGAACCTAAAATACCTAATAATGAAATTAATAATGAGCAATCAATAAATTTAAACCCAATTCAAAATGAAGAACCAACTTCAATTGAAAATGTGTTATCTAATAATGATGTTCAAAATAATGTGACATCTCAAAGTGAAGATATATCAGCTGTTGATAATGTTCAAAATGATATAGCACCACCAACTGAAGAAATATCAACTGTTGGTAATGCTCAAAATAATGAACAGTCGACAATTGATTACGTATCATATGTTCCAGACAATTCTAATCAAACAAGTAATGATAACATATTAAATGGGGAAGAAACCATTATAGAAGAACCAAACACTGGTGAGGCTAAATCAGAACCACCAACTGAAGAAATATTATAGAACCATAATAATGAGGAAAGGAGATAAAAATATCTTCTTTTTTTATTATATTTTTAAAGGTAATAGACAAAAATAAAAAAAAAGTTTATAATGGTTCAAGTTAGTTTTGTAAATTAATAATTATGAAAGGAGAAAACATGAAAATATTTAATACTAATGATACTAAAATTTTTGCTCTTGGCGGATTAGGAGAAGTGGGCAAAAATATGTATTGTGTTATGCATGATAACGAAATTGTTATTGTTGATGCGGGTGTTATGTTCCCGCGTGATGAATTAATGGGTATTGATTATGTTATTCCAGATTTTTCTATTTTAAAGAAAAATCAAGAAAAAGTAAAAGCTTTGATTATAACTCACGGTCATGAAGATCATATTGGTGGAATACCTTTTTTATTGCAAACGATAAAAGTTCCTGCTATTTATGCACCGAAACAAGCAATCTCGTTGATCAAAAGGAAAATAGAAGAAAAAGGTTTAAAATATAGTAAACTCTTCGCTTATAATAGAAAAACTAAATTAAAATTCAAATATTTTGGAATCGAGTTTTTTAATACTACACATTCGATTCCTGATTCACATGGCTTAGCTATTAGTACACCTAATGGTATTATTGTAATGACCGGTGATTTTAAATTTGATTGGACGCCAATCGGTCCCATGGCTGATTTGCATAAGATGGCTGAGATTGGACAAAAAGATGTTACTTTACTATTAAGCGATAGTACTAATGCATTAGTAGAAGGATTTTCAATTAGTGAATCAAAAGTTGACGAGGCTTTAAGTGATATATTTACTAGATGCGAAGGACGTATTATTATTGCTACTTTTGCTTCTAATATTTATCGTTTAAAACATATTATTGAAACGTGTAAACAAAATAATCGAAAAGTTGCAGTTTTTGGACGTAGTATGGAAAATTCACTTGCTATTGCTATTGAAGGTGGTTATATTGAAGATGCCGATATTATTGTTACACCAGAAGAGGCTAATAATATACCAAATAAAGAATTAACATTATTATGCACTGGTTCGCAAGGCGAACCATTAGCAGCTTTATCGCGTATTGCCAATGGTTCTCATCGCCAAATTAAATTAATTCCAGGTGATGTAGTGGTATTTTCGTCTTCAGCTATTCCTGGTAATGGTGCTAGTATTGCATGGACGATTAATCAATTATATTTAAAAGGTGTTGAAGTATATACTAATACATCTTTAAGTGAAATTCATACTTCTGGTCATGGTAGTCAAGAAGAATTAAAACTAATGATAAGATTGATTAGTCCAAAATATTTTATGCCTTATCATGGCGAGTATCGAATGTTGAAAGCACATAATGATTTAGCAGTTGAATGTGGTATCCCTAAAAATAATACTTTTATTTTAGAAAATGGGGAAATATTACTTATGAATAATGGCGTTGTTAAAAAGAATGGTTTTATTCCTTCTTCTGATATTTATGTTGATGGTAGTCGTATTGGTGATATTGGTAGTATTGTAATTAAAGACCGAATTATAATGGCTAATGATGGGATCATTGTTATTATTAGTAATGTCAATGTTAATAATAATGAATTAATAAGTCATTCTCATATAACGACAAGAGGTTTTGTTTTAGAAAATGAAAATAGTGAATTGTTGGCAGAATTAGAAGGATTAGCAGATAATATTATTATTAAAAATTTAAAAAGCAAAAAAATAAATTATACTAATTTAAAAGCACAACTTATTCAAGAAATGGCACCTTATGTTCATGAAAAAACTGGACGCAAACCAATTATTTTACCAGTATTTATGGAAATAAAAAAATAAAAACCAATTATTTATAAATATGATATAATAATTAATATTTAGAGGGGGAAAAGATGAGAAATAAAGTAGAAAAGAATTTTATTAGATTATTAAAAACAAATGGTATATCATTGGTGGCAAATAAAAATAAAAACCATCAATTTGATATTGAGTATATTAAGAAAGCATCGGCAAAAATAGATGGTTTTTTATGGCAAGAAATTATAGTGAATCAGTTTTATCTGTATATTACAATGCTAGGTTATTTAGATGTTGAAGCTGATAAAATGGCAGAGGTACTAATCGAGGATAGGACTTCATCATATATTGTAAAAAAAGAACAAATAAGGTGCATACGTAAAGATATTGTTGATTATATTAGGGATATATCAGCTTGTCCAAGTATTATTAAAAAATATATTAATGAGGTGCCAATTACTAATTGGTTTATCAAAATTAATGAGGATGCTAAAAATAATCCTACTCAATTACATTTACATGAAGACTTTATTAATGCTTATAGAATTGGAAGCGAAAGTGCAGACTATTTAACATATGAAAAGATAATAAAAATATATAATTCTATTAATAATGAAATAGCGAAACAAACAGAGAAACAAAAGCAACAATTATTAAGTGCTAAATGTAAAACGAAACAAATTAGGTAAAATGAAATTCTAAATTTTACTTAGTGGATGATAAATAGAATTTGATTTCATATTTAACTTTAATGTAACTTAGTAAGAAAATTATTGAATTTTTAATTTGATTATGATAAAATATTAATGCAACTGTTTAAGTTGTATTCATTTGAGAAGGTTTAGATGCCTACTGACCTTTTCGTTTATTTTTTGGGGAATTAGCTCAGCTGGCTAGAGCATCTGTCTTGCACACAGAAGGTCAAGGGTTCGAATCCCTTATTCTCCACCATAATAATGATATTAATCCTTTTTATAAGGATTTTATTTTTTATTTACATTAGTAAAGCGCAGGGATTCATTTGATAAATTAAAAATGATACCAACCATAATCATATAGCTTAATAAACTAGAACCACCATAACTAATAAAGGGGAAAGTGATACCAGTAATGGGTAATAAACCGATGTTCATACCAATACTTTGAATTTGTTGGTATAATAACATTCCTAATATTCCAGCAGTTATATATTTACTAATTTTATTAGTAGTACGATTAGCAATATTTATTAGTTTTAAATTAAAAAATATAATTAGCATAATTAAAAAAAGTGTTCCAATTAAACCGGTATTACTGGCATAAACAGAAAAAATAAAATCAGTTTGTGGTTCTGGGAAATAAATAGGTGTATGACCAAAACCAAATCCAAATAAGCCTGCACTTCCTAATGCAACAATTGCGTTATTTAATTGCATACCAGATCCTTTTTGCCATGCTAATAAGCGATCTATTCGATAAAAGAAGTTAGTTCCAAACAAATCAATAAATAAGTCGCTATTCCAATAATAAATACCAAAGAAGATGCTAATTAATATTATTAATATACCAAAGAATACTGCGAATACTTGCCATCTAATGCCACTAATTAAAAGCATTACAAACATAATAACAATATAAATAACAACAATTCCGGTATCAGGTTGTAAGAAAGTTAATAAAACTGGAATAAAAGTTATAATTCCTACTTTTATAAATAAATATATTTCTTGTTTAATAGTTGGTTTATGATATTTTATATTAAAATCATTAATTATTTTGGCAATTGTAATTATTAAAATAATTTTCATAAATTCACTCGGTTGGATTGTGAATAAATTAAAAAAAGAATACCAACTTTTTGCACCATTAATTATTGTACCAAAAGGAAACAATAATATTAAGCTAATAATTCCAATACCATATAATATCCAACAATATTTAATGAAAAAATCATTTTTAATTACCATAATAAAATAAGCAATAGCAAATCCGAATAAGTACCAAATAGTTTGTTTTAATGCTAGATTACCAACGGAACTAGGTAGCATTTGATTAGCACTATAAATGCTCATAATACTTATTATAAAAAGGAAAAAAAGAGGGATTAAAATATTATATTCAACTTTATAACGAGAAATATTTTTCATATAATTATCACCTATATATTTATTATACCATTTATGTAGTTTAAGTATGATGCAACTTTTAATTTAGAAGAGCATAAAATATTTAATAAGTAAGGGTGTGATTTTGTGAAAAAAAAATTACCAACTGTTTTTGTTAATAAAATAGAAAAAAAAATAAAAAATAACGAAACAATATTTTATTCGGCTAAAACAAAAGAAAAAAAAATAAATAATAAAAAAAGCAACAACAAATCTAAAATCAGTATTAAAACTAAAATTGATAAAATGTTTGATTCTCCCAAATATATTTATAAAATAAACGCTACAATAACAATGAAAACAGGTGACGAGTGGCAAAAAAACGTTATTGGTGTAATAGATAATAAATTAGTAACAATTGATGAAGAATATATCCCGATTAGTGAAATAGAAGATATTAATTATTAAAAAAAACCACTATAATGAAGTAGTCAATTAAAAGTAGACACTTTATAAAAAGCACTTCAGAACTCCGATTCATATTTATATTGAATTGGAGTTTTATAATTTAATGAATAAGCAGGTCTTTCATTGTTATAATAATTGATAT
>Ga0334896_1002560_pt1 | contig 12445 bp, 7 predicted proteins | sample GraSluR3_MG_8_FD_207734 | JGI IMG/M metagenome (GOLD analysis project Ga0334896, IMG submission 207734) | Sludge microbial communities from methane-producing bioreactor in Wageningen University, Netherlands - Granular Sludge_27_06-R3 | ecosystem: Engineered > Bioreactor > Anaerobic > Unclassified...
CCCTGATCCATGAAGAATAGGTTGTGGCGTTTGAAAAAATTGACTCTATTCACGATCAACCTTATAAATGATCCTTCTCCAATTTTGTGGTTGCCAGAACGCTCTGATCCATTCTTATACACAATTAACACCCATGGTGTATAATACAAATCCATTCGGGGATGACTGGCTTCGACGGGAGAGGCTGGTCCCGGATTGCGAGTCGAGAGGTACCGACCTCGTAAAATCAGTACAACCTTTTAAGTGCCAATCGCACTGAATATGCAGCTCTGCCCCTCGCAGCGTAAGCTGTCTGGCTAAGAGCCATGACCTCCTAAGAGGTCTCGTCCCCCATCCGCCGTACGCCTGGCCGGAGATGGGTGTGGCGACACAAAGTCAGGCTGCCATGCAGGACGCCGTTAAATGCATGAAAGAGAAGCTTTCGGGCTTCAACGGCTGGCAAGAGGAGTCGCCCCGTTGACCGGCTAACCTTGAGCGAGATTCAATAGGTCAACTACACTCGTAGATATTCGAGGGTCGATTCTTTCGGACGCGGGTTCGATTCCCGCCATCTCCACCTTGAACTAAAAAACCGCCTTCTTGGGCGGTTTTTTGGTGTTGGAAACACAATATTGCGATTAATTGTATTATCACAAAAATTGGTTCATGATTAAGCATTATCATCATCAATCCAACTAAGTGAATATTTATTTTCCCTGTTGTCAAAAGCTGGTCGAGTCCCTTCCAATACTTCAATTATTCGATTGTTAATTTCTCGCTTTTCAATACCACCGGTTAAGTAATCGACTTTATATCCATTCAGCTTGTCAATTTTTGCACAAATTATCTGATCAGCATCACAGACAACTGCGATATTTGGATTATGGGTCACCACAATTATCTGTCTTCTTTGTTTGGCCTCCTTAATTGCAGGTACAAGTAGGTCGTATATTGTTTCATTATCGAGATTATGTTCGGGTTGATCAATGATTAAAGGTAAATCAGATTTATCAATGAGTAAGTAGAAAATTAGCAGTAAGGCCCCCTTCTCACCAGGAGAAAGCTCATGAAGTTCTTTATCGCCCATTTTTAAAATATATCTTGGGGTTAAATAATCCAAGGAGTAAATAAAATCATAAAAATCAATTAAATTTTGGTTCTTTTTTAATTGGTTTGTAACAGTTACAGGTGTATGTGTGGTATTGTCTACTTCAAGAAGGGTTTTTATTTCGTTTAGAAAAGCTAATACTTCATCAACTTGTGAGAAATTGTATTTATTAATAATAGAATCCAAAAGAAACTTTCCCTCATCTTTTCCATAAAAGGAACCAGAAACTCCTTGGTGAATCCAATCAAAGAACCTGTCTAGAAATCCTGAGTTAATAATTGAGACACTGAAAATTAAATTAAATTTACCACGCGCCAATGGATGATTAGAAATAAATTCTTGAACAGGGTTGTATAACTCACTATAGATATTAGTGATTTCTACTAACTCATTATGTATTTCCTTAACAAGATCATCCCTCTCTTTTACTTTCTTAGCTAATTTTTCAGGAGTTTGTTCTAACTCTTCTAATATTGACTCATAATAAGATAATGTATCAGGCTCATTTTTTTTACCAATCAACGATTTACGATTTTCTTCCCATTGCCTAAGTTCTTCTTGATATTTTTGATATTTCTGATTAGGTTCGTCTAACTTTTTATTTATCTCTATTAATGAATTTTCAATTATTTTCTTCTTTGCAACGGGACTCGTTTCGATAGCAGGGTTAAGTTGATTTTCAAAAGTTGTTCTATTACTTTCTAATTCTGTAATTTTCTTGGATAATTCGGATATGTCAATATTAATTGAAACTATATCTTCAATCGAGAGGCCAACTTCAACTAGAATATCCTGAACCTCAATTTTTAATTCATCAAATGTGCTCATGAAGTTTTCAATTTCTGTCTTAGTTTTCTTTAGATCTGCAAGATATTTTGTGACCTTTGCTTTTTCAGATTTAGCTTCAGAAATGATAGTCTCAAGACCCTTCCTTTCCGTTTCTAAACCTTCTATCTTTTTTGATATATCATTTTCAGCAGAATTTGGTTTTGGTTTTTTGATTGGCTTTGGTTTAGATTTGTCAAAAGAATCAACCTCAAGCTTTTTCGCCTTAAATAAATTTTCAATTTCTGTTCTATGAGAGAGGGTATTTTTATTCTCAAGATCGATTACTTGTAAATTTACATTATTTAATTTTCTTCGTAAAATCGCTAATTTTCTATCAATAGCTGTAGTTTTATAATTAACCAAGTCATCTAAGGAATCTTTATCTAACTTTTCTGATGTTTCTACATGAGAAAACACAACAGTTTTCAACTCTTGGTCAAATGAGTCCCCTTTTGTGCTAGCAAGTTCATTGCATATGATTTCAAAATATGATTGTGGAATGTAGTTGCTTGTTTGTATTTCGGTTTTGTTATGATTTTCATGTAATAATTTCTTAACTTCAGATCCGCTCTCCCAAACAAGTTTACCAACGAACTCTTTTGCCTTATTTTCTTTAGGTTCTTTAAATTGTGTATTACAAAGAAACGGGAAATGTTTATCTTTGTTTGAATTGGTTAATACTCCGATAATATCAACTAATGCACTTTTTCCGCTACCCTTATTTCCAATAATAGCTGTTAAACCTGGATTTATTGCGATCTTGTTGTCAAACCAAATCTCATCTAACGTAGAGTTTTCTTTTTTATGGACACTGATTTCCTTAATAATTTTTGTCTTATTAGTGATTATTCGTTTAAGTTGTGATGGTTTTTCTCCAATAAAACACCGTTCATTTGGTTCCCTAACGGTAATGCATAGGCCTGCCCAGGTTGTATCAGCTTTTATCCAAGTCGCTTTGTCAGATGGAAAATTTCCATAATCCTGAGTTCTGTGGGCATCACTACCTGCAATTACTGGCTTTGGTTTCTCAATGGTTATATGAAAATCATCAAATATATCTTCATTCGTGTCTGTTCTTAAGCCTTGGATTAAGTCTCGGACAGCACTTGATCTAGATTCAAATACATCAGCCAATTTAAGGAAGAAACTGTCTGTTTGTGGAAAGGACTCCCAATCAAGCTTTTCGACTCCATCGTTAGTATCGTAGGGCAATATCACAAATACAGAATTCTTTGGTAATTTGTCTATTGCATTTTCTATAGAATCGGTTGTGATTTCAGCAGTTTGACACCCAAAGCACCAAAGCTCATCATTTGTCATTTGGGAGATTGGTTTATTGAAGCCATGTGCTTTCGCTACATCATTCCCGAAAGACTTTGCTAATTCTATTAATGATTCGTCAGATAATGATCTTTTTTGTGTACCGATTCGAATTTCTAATGTGTTTTTAAAATCTACTAATTGCTGTCGAGTTAGTCGATTTGACAAAATGAAGTGAAAATTTAACCTATAATTCGTGGGAGATGTTACTCGAATCTCCATTCCCGGAAAAATGGTTTTTGAAAAATCGATCCCCTCAGATGTGATATATTCCTTGAGTAACCAATACCCATCGAAAGTCCAATAATCCATTATTCCAAAAACTGCAATGTCTGACGACTCCATGGAATCAAGAATTTGTTGAATTAACTGACGCTTTTCTTCATTATCAGCAAATCGGAACTTATTCCCGTTCCATTGAAATGAAGCTGGTGTGTGAACGTGTAAATCCCACTTTCTCCAAATTGATCCTTTTGGGTCGTTCATCGAATTCCTCCCCGTACCTGAATGAAAAATTTCTATGAAGACATTCTGTATTCGAGTTTATTACAAATGTCTCATGTAATTATAAACGTAAACAGGATAATAATTCTGAAATATGTGAGTAGTTATATGAACAGTATAAATTATTGATAGAATAATTGTAAAAAATTGTTACCTTCTTATTCTAAATTATTTTGAGTAGTTTATCCGATATTCTTATAATAAATGGGACTTGTTACAAACAAGCCCTTTTAAGTAAGTCCCTTCCGGAAACGCTAAATATGTCGGGTGGTCCGCGGCCTGATATAAACGCTTCACGATCTGCGCGTCCACCTCGGCATCCAGTGCGGCGTCGGCCACGATCTTCTGGAAGAAAGCCGCGTCAATCCCGCCGGAGCAGGAGAACGTCATCAGCACGCCGCCGGGCCGCAGCAGCTTGAACCCCAGCAGGTTGATATCTTTATAGCCGCGGGCGGCCTTTTGGGCCTGGGCGGCTGTCGGGGCGAACTTGGGCGGGTCGAGGATGATCAGGTCAAACTGCTCGGCCTTATCCCGCAGGGTGCGCAGCTCCTGGAAGACGTCCCCGGTGATCCACTCGCATTTATCAAGGGGTAAAGCATTGAGGGCGACATTCTCGCGGGCCAGGGCCAGCGCGTCGTCCGAGGAGTCGATGGACAGGACTGATTCCGCACCGCCTGCCAACGCCGCAGCCGTGAACCCGCCGGTGAAGGCAAAGCAGTTCAGGACGCGTTTCCCCCGGGCGATCTCCCGGCAGAACCGGCGGTTGTCGCGCTGGTCGAGGTAGAAGCCCGTCTTCTGCCCCGTGACCAGTTCCACTTTGAACAGCAGGCCGTTCTCCTGGATGGTCAGTGGCTGGGGCGGCAGTTCCCCCAACAGCAGGCCCGTCCGTTCGGGCAGGCCTTCCAGCTCCCGCACAGTGACATCCGAGCGTTCGTAGATGGCATCCGGTTGGACCAGTTCACCCAGCAGCGAGACGATCTCGTCCCGCCAGCGTTCGACCCCGGCTGAAAGCACCTGCACGACCAGCGTGTCATGATAGCGGTCCACGATCAGCCCCGGCAGCCCGTCCGATTCGGCATGCACCAGCCGGTAGGCGGTAGTATGTTCCAGGTCGATCCAGTCCTTCCGTAACTGAAGGGCGTTTTCCAGCTTCCTCTTGAAGAAGACGCGATTAACTTCTTCCGCTTCGTCCCAGCCCCAGACCCGTGCCCGAATCTGCGATTGCGGGCTGTAGGCCCCCCAGGCCAGGAACTGCCCCTGACTGTTCCGGATGACAACCGTCTCGCCGGGTTCCGCCTCCCCGCTGACGGATTGGACCGCGCCGGAGAAGACCCAGGGGTGCTTCCTGAGCAGCGCTTTCTCGCGGCCTTTCTTGAGGATAAGACTGTTCATGTGGTCAGGTCTTCGATCAATTGTTGAAGCCCCTCCTCGGAGAGGACGGGGATGCCGCGTTTCTGGGCTTCGTCATATTTAGAGCCCGGATCGGCCCCCAGCAAAAGAAAGCTGGTCTTGCCGGTGACGCTTCCGGTGACCTTGCCGCCCTGCGACTCGATCAAGGCTTTGGCTTCCGAGCGGCTCAGGGTTGGGAGCGTGCCGGTGATCACAAAGGTCAGGCCGTCAAGCGGCTGCGGCCCCTGTTCGCCAACCGGCTCCGCTGTCGGCCAGACACCGCTTTCCTTCAATTTCTTCAACACCTCGCGGTTTTCAGGCATGCTGAACCACTCGAGGATATTTTCGGCGATATTGGGCCCGAAGCCCGGGATCGATTCGATCTCATCGCGGGTGGTCTGGCTGAGCCTGTCCAGATCGTGGAATTTTTCAGCCAGCTCCTGCGCGGCAACTTCACCCACGCCCCGGATGCCCAGGCCGGTGATTAGCCGCGAAAGAGGCTGGGATTTGGAGGCTTCGATGGCCTCAAGCAGGTTGTCGGCTTTTTTCTCGCCAAAGCCTTCCAGCGCCAGCAGGTCAGCTTTTTGCAGCCGATATAGGTCTGCAATGTCCTGTACCAGCCCGGCGGTCACGAGCTGGTCAACCAGGTTGATCCCCAGGCCAACGATGTCCATGGCCGTTCTTGACACAAAATGCTCCAGATTGCGGACGAGCTGGGCGGGGCAGGCGTTGTTGACGCAGTACCAGGCGACTTCGCCCTCCGGGTTGGCGACCGGTTCGCCGCAGGACGGGCAGATTTCGGGCGGCATGAACCGCGCTTCCTCACCGGTTCGGACGTCCTCAATCGGCCCGATCACATAGGGGATGACCTCGCCGGCGCGTTTGATCAGCACCCGGTCGCCGATGCGGATGTCCTTATCCTGAATGAAATCGAAATTGTGCAGGGTCGCCTGCCTGACGACCACCCCGCCGATCTCCACCGGTTCGAGGACGGCATAGGGGGTGAGGACGCCCGTCCGCCCCACGTTCACGGCGATCTCATTGAGCCGGGTGGTGACCGTTTCGGCCGGGAATTTATAGGCGATTGCGCCGCGTGGGTCTTTGCCGACCACGCCGAGGTCCTCCGCAAGCGCGAGATCGTTGAGCTTGATGACCAGACCATCAATGTCGTAGGGGAACTGGTTCGGGTCGGTGGTTTTGCAGATCTGGATGGCTTCATCCAGGGTCTCGCAGAATTGCGAGCGGTCAGCGACCGGGAACCCCAGGCCTTTGAGATAGTTCAGGGTCTCCCATTGGGTCTCCGGCACAACCCCGTCATTCGAGTGGACGATGGCATAGACCAGCAGGGTGAGGGGGCGCTGGGCGGTGATCTTCGAATCGAGCTGGCGCAAGGACCCTGCGGCCGTATTACGGGGGTTCAGGTAGGTCTTTTTCCCTTCCTGCTCCAGACGTTCGTTCAGTTTGATGAATTCGTCCCTGGTGATGAGCGCCTCTCCGCGCACGACAAGCGCTTGCGGAATGGGAGGCCCGCCCCGGGTGACCGGGATTTGGAGCGGCAGGGCGTTGATCGTGCGCAGGTTTTCGGTGATGTCCTCGCCGACCTCTCCGTTCCCACGGGTGGCGCCCCGCGTGAAAAGGCCGTTCTCATAGTGCAGGACCACGGTCAGGCCGTCCAGCTTGGACTCGATTATGAAATTGGCCTGGGCCACGCGCGGGTCCAGTTTCGCGATCCGGGTATGCCAATCGCGGATGTCCGCCACGCTGAACGCGTTGGCGAGGCTGAGGATGGGCGCAGGGTGGGTGACCTTCTCGAACCTCTCCTGCGGGTCAGTGCCGGCCCGCTGGCTGGGGGAATCGGGCGTGATCCAGTCGGGATGCGCCGCCTCGATCGCTTTCAGCCGCTGCGTGAGCTGGTCGAACTCGTAATCGCTGACCACCGGGTCATTCAGCACATAATAGCGGTAGTTGTGATGGCGGATCTGGTCTTTGAGCTTTTCGTATTCCTGTTTGAGATTATCTGATGGCATGCTGGTTCCCTTGATGCATAATGTCAGTGGTTAAATTTTACACGATGCCCGCCTTAAATAAAAATATTCCCGGTGAGATTCGAACTCACATTTACGGCTCCGGAGGCCGCCGCCTTATCCATTAGGCTACGGGAACATACCGGATGTCAATGACATCCGAACACACCTATTATACCCAAAAATGTCCCAGCGACCAGTGATTTGGTGACAGGAAGGCAGGGGAACTGCAAAGTTGTATGAATAAACTTCTGATGATAATTGTGATTTATTGGCTCTTTCCCATGCATCATCTGGGCGCGCCACTTGGTTATTGTGAGGAATGGGTATATCAGAATTATCACTGAGAACCCAGCAAATACTCAAAAAGGGGTTTTTGTTTAGGCTTCCCCTTGCACCCTGCGGGTGTTCCGCTTCGCTTCAGCACTTCGTGCCACCTTCTCCTTGAGGAGAAGGCTTAATAAATTGAGTGTGTGAAGAGTAGTGTGGGCTCTATGTCTATGATAAATAATCAGTACTGGATAAGTTCATTCTGTGAGGAAATGATGTGACAGAATAATCGCTGAGAATTGTATAGTTTCTTCTTGTTTAGCTGCGAGGCAGACTGATGAGGTGAAGCAAAGAGTGAAATAAATGGGTTTTACGATTGCCCTGACAGGAAGGTTCTTTTTATCAACATTATCGGTATTTAAATTTGTCTGAACCCTCTCTCAATCCGAGAGGATGATGCAAGTCCTTTGAATCAGCATATCCGTGACTGAATACCCCAGTTCATCCAGCACCTCATCCGGCCGGCCGGTGGCCCCGGGGTCGGCGTTGAGCCGCATCCAAAGGGCGGGCTCTCCCTCCTGGTCGGTCACCGCCATGGCGAGGATCAGGGAGCGGAGATCATAGGTCTTTTTGCGGCGGGTGCGGATGATCTTTTCCTGTGACAGCAGGGCTTCGACCTTTACTTCAAGCGCCTTTTCGTCCTGGGGGTCGAAGAAGGTGGTCTCATATTCACTCGCCGTCATCCTGACCTGGAGGGCGTTCTCCTGCAGGTCAACGGCCTCCACAGACTGGATGGCCAGGCCGGGCGGGGCGGCAGCGGACAGGCGGTCTTTGATCGCTTCCAGCGGCAGGGGCTGATCCATCCAGAAGTCCAGCAGCTCCGCCTCGCTGACGAAACCCAGGGGCAGCGCGGAGGCGAGGTTCAGGCGGGCGCGGCGGTTATAGCCCTGCGAATAGCGGATGGGCAGGCCGGAACGCCGCAGCAGGCGTTCCCATAGTCGCTGCAGGTCAAGATGGCCGGTGAAGCGCAGGCTGGGCCCTTTGGTGTATTGGACCCGGATTCGAGTGATCGTGGCATCGTTGTTCATCTCAGGGACACTTCCATCCGCCCACGGGGGCCAGCAGGCGAAGTTCTGAAAATGTGGAGAGAATCCCGCAACTATAGCACTGCCCGCGGCAGTCGGCGCGGACCTTGCCTTCCAGGCTAAACTCATAATCCCGCAGGAGAAAGTCCTTGCGCACGCCAGCGTTGATGTGGTCCCATGGCAAGGTCTCATCCAGCGCGCGGGCGCGGTGACTGTAAAAGTCGGGATCGAGCCGGGCCTGCTCGAAGGCCGTCCGCCAGAAGGCGAGGTCGAATTGGTCACCCCAGGCATCAAACCGGGCCCCGTTCTGCCACGCGTAATAGACCACCTCAGCCATCCGGCGGTCGCCGCGTGAGAGCCAGGCTTCCAGCAGCGAGGCTTTCGGGTCATTCCAGGTCATCTTAACCTTGGCACCGCGCAGCCCCTCATGGAGGATAGCAAGTTTCTGCTCAATCGAGTCCAGATCGGAAAAGGGTACCCATTGGAAGGGTGTATGCGGTTTGGGGATGAAGGTGCTGATCCCGGCATGGACCCGGGCGCGACCCCCGGCGATCTGGCGGCCCTCCCGGAGGACGGCTTTGCATAGCTCGGCAATGGCCGCCACATCCTCCAGCGTCTCCTGGGGGTGGCCGATCATGAAGTAAAGTTTGATGGACTGCCAGCCATGCTTGAGAACCGAACGGGCGGTTTCCATCAACTCGGCATTGCTGATCGGTTTGTTGATGATATTCCGCAGGCGTTCGGTGCCCGCTTCGGGGGCGAGGGTGAACCCGCCGCCGGGCGAGAGCGATTGCAGGACATCCATCAGGTCTTCGGTGAAGGACTCGATCCGCAGGGAGGGGAGGGTGATGTTCACCTGGCGGTCTTCCAATAGCTGGCGCAGTCCCTCAATTAATGGAATGATATGGGTGTAGTCTGAGGAGGACAGCGACAGCAGGCTGACCTCTTCATAACCGGTCTGGTCCAGCCCATGTTCAAGCGCCTGGAGGATCTCATCCACCGGCCGCTCCCGGATGGGGCGGTTGACCATTCCGGCGTGACAGAAGCGGCAGCCGCGGGTACAGCCCCGCATGATCTCGACACTGACACGCTCCTGGACGATTTCAACATTGGGGACCAGGAATCGGGTGAGCGGGGGTGGAAGGACGGGTGCGATCCGCTTATTCACCGGCAGGCTGGCTTCGGGGTGAGTCGGGGCTACAGTGTCAACTGTTCCGTTTTCATGATAGGTCACGCAGTAAAGCGAGGGGACGTAGATGCCGGGGATGGCTGCCAGGCGGGTCAAGAGAGCAGCGCGGTCCCCACCCTGGTCCGCCCAGGTCTGGTGCGCATCCACGATCTCCAGGACGACCTCTTCGCCCTCGCCGATCACAACGGCATCCACAAAAGGCGCGATGGGTTCAGGGTTGAATCCAGACTGACCGCCCGCGACGATCAGGGGATGGTCAATGGTGCGACCCTGGCTCCTGAGCGGGATTTGGGCAAGGTCGAGGATGTTCAGGAAATTGGTATAGAGGGTCTCATAGGGCAGGCTGATGCCGAGGATATCAAAATCCGAAAGGGGGCGTTTGTTTTCAAGGCTGTAGAGGGGGATGTCGTTCTCCCGCAGGGCGGCTTCCATGTCGGACCAGGGGGAGAAGGCGCGCTCAGCAGCGATGTCCTCCCGCCGGTTGAGCAGGTCATACAGGATTGCAACGCCGAGGTTGGATTGTCCCAGGTCGTAGATATCCGGGAAGACCAGGGCGACATGAGATCGGACGGAATCCCAGGGTTTGACGGTCTGATTAAGTTCGCCGCCGACATAACGGCCGGGCTTGACGACGGTTGGCAGAATGCGTTGTGCCCGCCGCCAGAGGGCATTGTCTTCGGGATGGGTCATGGTCAGAAAGTGCCTTTATAGCTCCCGCCATCAACGGTCAGCATGACACCGGTAATGTATGAGGCGGCTGGTGAGAGCAGGAAGGCGGCAGCGTTGGCAAATTCCTCAGGCGTGGCCATCCGTCCAAGGGCCGCAGAATCGTTCTGCAGATTCTGCTCATCTTCGATGGTGGTGCCCTTTCTTTCAGCCCGGTCCTTGAGAAGCTGTTCCACCCGTTCTGTGCTGGTCCAGGAGGGGAGGATGGAGTTGAAGCGGATGCCCTCCGGTCCGAGTTCGAGTGCCAGGGTCTTTGTCAGACCGACCGTGGCTGCCCGGATGCTGTTGGAGAGCACCAGATTGGGGATGGGCTGCTTGACCGAGACGGAGGTGACCGTCAGAACGGCGGGTGAGTCAGATTTCTTCAGGTAGGGCAGGGCCGCTTTGATCAGGCGGACATGGCTCATGAAAGCCAGATCAATGCTGTGCTGCCAGGCTGCTTCGTCCACGTCTTCAAAGGAGAGCGGAGGCGGCCCGCCGGTATTGGTGAAGAGCAGGTCCAGCCCGCCAAAGGCTTCTGTGGTGGCTGCAACCAGCTTTGCGGGGACCTCAGGATACGTCAGATCTCCCGGCAGGGTGATGACTTCCGGTCCCAGCATGGCAAGTTCATCTCCGGCAGCAGACAAGCGTTCCGGATCCCGTCCGTTGATGGCGATCCTAACGCCTTCCATGGCGAGGGCTTTTGCGGTGGCAAACCCCAGGCCCCGGCTGGCACCGGTCAAAAGTGCACATTTTCCTTTTAATCCAAGATCCATGGCGTTCCTTTATCAGATCAGAATTTCAATTTTTTCATCAGTGAGCGGCAGGTCTGGCCAGTGGCTTTCAAAATAATTAATGACTTGGTTGAGTGTTTGTTCCGCCTGTGCGCCGTCAGAGGAGGCGCAGGCGATCAACAGACCGCAGCTCTGCCAGACATCCTGATGATCAACCTCTGCGATGGAAATATTGAAGGCTTTATGAAGCCGGGCGATGACGGGTTTGATCCGCCCCCGCTTTGCCTTAAGCGAGTGACAGTCCGGCAGATAGAGATTGAGAGTCAGGATACCGATGCTCACAGGATTAATTTAACCTTGCAAGTGGGAAATGTCAATTGCAGCGGTCAAGCGGCATCGCCTTCGGCGACAACGGGGTTGGAGAGGGTCCCCAGCCCTTCAACCGTGATGCTGACCGATCCCCCTGCAGTCAGGTCACCGACGCCGGAAGGCGTACCGGTGAGGATCAGGTCACCGGGCTCGAGGGTCATAATGGATGAGATATACGTAATGAGCTGGGGGATCGTGAAGATCATATCCCGTGTGGATGCCATCTGGCGAAGTTCATCGCTGACATGGCAGGTGATCAGAGCATCAAAGGGGTCAAAATCCGTCTCGATCCAGGGGCCGAGGGGACAAAATGTGTCGAACCCCTTGGCCCTGGTCCACTGGGTGTCGGTTTGCTGAAGATCGCGGGCCGTGACGTCGTTCGCGATGGTGTAGCCGAAGACATGGGCCATTGCGTCCTCAGGCTGGATCCACCGGCCGCGCTTCCCGATCACAACCGCCAGTTCCGCCTCATGCTGGACCTGCTCGGATTGTGAGGGGAGGACAATAGGGTCGCCAAGACCGATCAGGCTGGAAGATGGTTTGAAAAAAATTACCGGCACATCGCTGAGCGGATTGTTCAGCTCTTTGGCATGGGCTTCATAATTCCTGCCCACACAGACGATCTTGGCCGGCTGGACAGGTGGGAGCAGCTTGACCATATCGATGGGCAGTTCAGGATCAAGACGGCGATAGGAACCGAAGGGATCGCCATCAAGTTCGCCGACCTTGTCTTCAAAGAGCCAGCCATAGCGGGGTTCAAAATCGGGGACGGTAAAGCGGAGAATTTTCATCGGTTGGTGGATTCCAAATTAATATAACTGCGGTATAATTGTGGCGTCGGGCGGATAGCTCAGTTGGTCAGAGCGCATCTCTTACACAGATGAGGTCGCAGGTTCGAGCCCTGTTCCGCCCATTTTGTGTTTAATCTGAAGTGATTATAC
>Ga0334896_1002564_pt1 | contig 12427 bp, 8 predicted proteins | sample GraSluR3_MG_8_FD_207734 | JGI IMG/M metagenome (GOLD analysis project Ga0334896, IMG submission 207734) | Sludge microbial communities from methane-producing bioreactor in Wageningen University, Netherlands - Granular Sludge_27_06-R3 | ecosystem: Engineered > Bioreactor > Anaerobic > Unclassified...
ACGGCCAGGGCGCCCCTCCAGGCCCCAGAGACCCGAGGAGCGCCGTGCAGCGCCGCCGCCGCCATCAGCGGCAGGCTGTAGAGGAGGAAGGACTGCTTGACCAGCATGCCCAGGCCCAGGGCCAGGCCCACGGCGACGCAGCTCCGGGGACGGGTCAGGCTCTCGGAGTCCAACAGCAGGGTCATGGTCAGCGCCAGGGCCATGAACTGCCCGGGAAGCAGGGTGAAGTTCAGCAGGAAGTACAGGGTCCAAGGCGCGCTGGCCGCTCCCAGCGCCAGCAGCATGGCTCCTCGAGAGCCGGCCAACTGCCAGCCGACCCGGGCCATGCAGGCCACGAAACCGCAGACGAAGATCGCCTGCGAGCCTCTCGCCACCGAGAGGTCCAACCCGAACCAGACCATGGACCAGGCGGCCAGGAGGAAGGCCAGGGGTGGGTAATGCTTGGTCGGCGGGAAGAAGCCCCGGGCGTCGGGTGAGCAAGAGCCCATCGGGTCGGGCTCGGGAGGAGGCAGCCCCAGCAACCACCGCCAGGTCTCGGCTGCGGTCTCCATGAACAGCGAGAAATGGTGGTCGGCCACGATCAGGGCGGCACGACCCTCCCAATCGACCTGCAGAGCCAGGATCCCGGCGCACAAGAACAGGACGAAGAGGACCGTGAGCCAGAGCTCCCCCCCGGCCGGCCCCCGGGAATCCGAAGGGTCTTCCAGGGTTCCAGGTGGGTGATCCGCCGGCATCCCGGCCCGATTCCCTGCCAGCGCATCAGGACCTGCTCCAGGGGGTGCCGGGCGCGGGATCCGTGAGGTCGGGACTTCGGGTTCAGGGCTGTGGGGGCGGAGATTGGGGCGGGATCAGATTGAGGAAGGTCAACAGGCCATCCAGGGGCGCCGGGGGCTTCTCGTGGTTCAGCGAGGCCTGGATATAGTCATCCTGGAAGGCGCCGGGGCAGTGCTCGGCCAGGCGCCGGATCAAGGTCTTGAGATTCATCCCGACGGCGTAGCTCATGTCGGGACCCAGGGCCTTGCGAAAGTTGAAGGAGGTGCTGTTGAGGTACCAGGTCTCCAGCACCCCCGAGACCCGAACGGCCAGGACCGGCTGGACCTCCTTGCTGACCACCGTCTCGGTGACCTGCTTGCGAACCTGCGTCGTGTACTCCACCCGCATGCCCAGGACCCGGCCATGGCGCTCCTCGTCGACGAACTTCCTCTCGGTCACCAGCCGGGTGGACTCCCTCAAGAGCCCGGCTCCGAAGAGGCCGGTCACCTGCTCGACGGGGACCCGGATCTCCTCCTGGCCCTCCAGATCGACCAGGAGAACCCCGGGTTCGAAACGCAGGCTGACGATGCGGGCGTTGGGCGGAAAGGTGCTGGTGAAGTCGCTGTCGCTCATGGGCTCTCCTCCTCGCCCCCCGGCTGAAGTCTTCTGGCCGGGGCCTCCAGCCCCTTTCGGGCCTGCTCGGCCAAGAAGCCTGGAAGCGGGCTCCCGAGGTCACGGTCGCGGCACCGAGCCTCACCCAGGTGCCGTTTCAGGAGAGCCAACACGGAGGGAACCAGGGCCAACTGCAGGCAGACGCCGGGGAGCCCGAACGAGAAGGCCAGCCAGATGTTCTGGGCCACCGAGAGGCGCGGAAGACCGAGATGCCAGAAGAACAGGCTGTCCGCCACGGCCATCAGCAGTCTCCCTCCCAGGATCGCCCCCAGGAGCGACGGCAGGGGTGCCAGCCGCAGGTTGCGGTGCAGGAGTCCGGCCAGGTAACCATAGGCTCCCATCTCGACAACCATGCGCAAGGCCATGGGCAACAGGGGAGGCATGCCTGTCAGCAGCGAGCTGGCCAGGGGTGTGCAGATCCCGATCAGAAGGCCCGCCTGGGCTCCGAGGAGGAGTCCGCCGATCTGGGCGGGGAGGTGAAGCGGCAGGAAGGTGGGGCCCATCCCGACCAGGTGGAAGAGTTGACCCAGGACGATCCCGGCGGCCACGAAGAGGGCACAGCGGACCAGACTTCGCAGGGACAGGCAGGTCCCAGGTCTCACTGGACCGGCCTTGGAGATTTCCGCCCGCGCAAGAGGTAGGTGGAGGGAGTCGCCTGCAGATCCTCGACCTCCAACCCGGCATCCTGGAACCAGGCGACGAGCAGGTCGTCTCCGGGCAGCCGATCGGCCCGGACCGCCCCGCCCTGCTCGCAGTGAACCCGGTTGAGCTCCTCACGACCCACGTCGTGGGCCAGGACCATCTGGCCTCCAGGCAGCAGACGGCGCGAGAGATCGATCAGGATCTCCCGAGGCCGTTCCAGGTGCGGCAAGAGATCGAAGAGGACGACCAGGTCGAAGCCTTCGAGGGATTCGGGCAGTTCTCCGACATCGGCCTGGATGCAGGCCAGGCGGGGATCGCGAATCGAACCCTTCAGGATTTGCAGCATCCGAGGCGAGAAGTCGACCGCGCTGACCCGACCTGCGGGCCCCAGGCGCCCCAGGAAGTAACGCACCGTCCGGCCGGTCCCGCATCCCAGGTCCAGGATCCGGGCCTGGGGCACAATGGGAACCTGCCCCAACACCTCCAGCATCCTGGAGTCCCCGGTTCGGGAGAGTTCGTCCCAACGCGGCGCCAGATCATCGAAGAAGGCGACCCTGTGCACCCGTCCCTCCGTACAACCCGTGGTTGGAAAAGGCTTACCCCAAGACCGCGATTTCCCCTGCCAGGTGGGTCCTGGAGGAATCCTGCGGTTCCTCAGGCAACCCCCGTGGCCCCCCCTAGGAACCCAGACGGAAACCCCTCGGTCGCCTCGCCGGGTCTTTTCCGGCGCCGCCACCAACGTCGCCGACGCGGCCAAGGCTGCCTCCTCCGGCGCCAAGGGCGTGGTGGGGGCTGCCAAGATCTCCCAGGCTGGCAAGATCGCCAGCTTCGCCGGCAAGGCCGCCCCCGTGCTGGCCAAGGGCTCGGCGGTCCTGGGCGGGGTCCTGGGCGGAATCGAAATGGGGCAGGGGGTGTACAACCTCTCCCAGGGCAACAAGCAGAAGGGCACCGACCAACTGGTCTCCGGGGGCTGCGACGTGGTGACCGCCGGGGCCCTCTACGTGGCCGCGACCAGCAGCGCAACCGTGGTCGGGCTGCCTGTGGCCGGGGTCGCCCTGGCGGTGGCCGGGGTCGCTCAGGCCGGCAAGTATGCCTACAAGTACCGCGAGCAGATCGGCGATGCCGCCAAGTGGGTCGGCAACAAGGTCTCCGATGGGGCGGAGTGGGCCGGCGGGAAGATCGCTCAGGGCGCCGGGGCCGTGAAGAAGGGCGCCGACTTCGTCGGCGACAAGGTGTCCGATGGCGTCCATGCGGTCCGGGATGGCGTGAAGGCTGGACGGGACTTCGTGGGGGACAAGGTCTCCGACGGCCTCAATGCAGCCAAGACCGGAGCCCGGGTGGTCGGAGACAAGATCGGCGACGCGGTCTCGGAGAAGGTCGACCAGGCCAAGTCCGTCGGCAAAGCCGTCGGCAACGTCCTGTCCGGTGGTGCCAGCCGCCTGAAGGGCCTCTTCGACTAGGAGCCTGTGTAAGTCTCCGGACCGAGCATCGCCGAGGGCCCTCGGACGCCCCGCGCGGGTCCATCCCATCGAGCGGCGAAGCGACCGACGCGGTCGTCACACAGGCTCCTAGTCCCGGGAGCCTGTTCCTCGAGCCGAAGCCGGTGGAAGGTACCTTCCGCCGGCTTCGGCATTTCCTGCTTCAGTCCAGCCCTTCGGCGACCGCCTCTCCGTGCAGGATGTGCCGGGCTGCCTCGCGGGTGCTCTCGGGGTCGTGGATGGCCAGGATCACCCGGCCCAGCTCCCGACTGGCCGACTCCAACTCCTGACCCGCCCGGGCCACGCCCTCTTCCGTCCTGCCGTCGAACTCCCGGGCTTTGGCCAGGCCCGAGCGCAAGAGCCGGGTGCCCTCGGCCAGCCAGGCCTCCAGGGCGTCCTGGAGCTGCCCCAGCCGCTCCTGGTAGTCCTCCAGGGAGAGGACGCCCTCCAGGACCGCTCCCGCCAAGCGCCGCACCAGGTCTGGAGAGCCGCTGAAGCGGTGACCCACCGCTTCCTTCTGGACGCTCTCCAACAGTCCCTGATAGTGCTCCTCGGCCTTTTCGGCCACCAGCATGCCGACCCGCAGATGCCCCGAATCCGGGTGACCGGCGTAGGATTCCAGCTCGGCCAGAGCCAGCTTGAAGAGGGCCCTGGAGGTCTCCAGGCCCGTCTCGACGGCCCGCACATAGGCCTCGTCGGCCTCGGGCACCTCGAAGATCTCCGCGGCCATGGCAGCGAAGACCTCGTCCAGGGCCTGCGAGGCCGTGTGCATCTTCTCACCAAAGGCTTCGGGACTCATGTCCCCCGAGTCGACCTGCCCGACCAGACTCTCGAGACCTGCCAGCATGTCGCTGCGAGGCGAACTGGAGGCCGTGGAGGCCAGGGTGCAGGCCAGGGCCTCGGCAAAGGAATCGTCCAGGCCGGAGGGCGCCGGCACGACGGGTGGGGCGGCAAGCCCGCAGGACGAGCATTGGCGGGCGGCCAGCGGATTCACCGCCTGGCACTGGAAGCAGATCCAGGTCGAATTCACGGGTCTCTCCTGAAAACAGTGGGCTGCCAGGACACTTCGCACGAGCGGGCGTGTTGCCTGCATCCGCGCCTGCTTGGGGTTCCGAGTTCGTCTTGCCTCGCCCCTGGACCGACAACGTCCGCCCTTCCCAAGCGGACCACAGAATCTGCCGGGGACCCGATCCGGCAGGACTGGCCGCATCCACGGCAGAATCGCGCCCCCGTGCTGGAAGTCTGGTGGGTTCGCCACGCCTCGACGGACTGGAACACGGAAGGCCGCTGGCAGGGCCACACCGATGTTCCCCTCAACGACTCGGGCCGCGCCGAAGCCCGATGCCTCGCGCCCCGCATGAGGCCCGTGCCCTTTGATTCTGCCTGGAGCTCGGATCTGGAGCGCTGTCTGGAGACCGCACGCCTGGCCCTTCCCGGTCGCGAGATCCGCGGCGACCGAAGGCTTCGAGAGATGCCCATGGGTCTGGTGGAGGGTCTGACCTGGGCCGAGGCCCCTCCCCCGACTCGCCAGGCCATCCGGCAATGGTGGAAGGACCCCTACGGCCTGCCGTTTCCCGGCTCGACCGAATCGCTGCACGACGTGACCCGACGGGTCCAGGACTGGCTCTCCGAGATGCCGGATGACGGGCGCGTCGTGGCCTTCACCCACGGCGGCGTCATTCGCTGTTGCGTCTGGGCCCTGACAGGCCCCCCTCAAGACCGCTCCTGGAGCCTGGAGCTGGGGAACACCGGGATCGTCCGGATCCGCTACGACCGAACCCGGAGCACGGCCGTCCTGGTCGCCCACAACGACCTCTCCCACCTCCCCGACGCATGGAAGCGCCCCCCCGGCCAGCAGGTCCCCGGGGAGCAGCCCCAGGCTCTTCACCTCAGCAAGAATCGGCCCGAGAGACCGGGCCAGGACCAGGAGGCCAAGCCATGAACTTCCAAGACAAGGTCCGACCGCAGACCGGGTTGACCTTTGACGACGTCCTGCTGGTGCCCCGCCGCTCGAGGATCGCCAGCCGACACGCAGTGGACACCTCCAGTCGGATTTCCCGGAACATCCGCTGCCGGCTGCCCATCCTCTCAGCCAACATGGACACCGTGACCGAGGCAGCCATGGCCGTCGCCATGGCCCGAGCCGGAGGCATCGGGATCATCCACCGCTTCCTGGCCCCCGAACGCCAGGCCCAGGAGGTGACCCGGGTGAAGCGGGCCGAGAGCCTGGTGGTGGCCGACCCGGTCACCATCCACCAGGACTGCACCGTCGGGCAGGCCCTGCAGACCATGCGCGAGCGGGAGGTCGGGGGTCTGGTGGTCCTGGACCGGGAGGGGCGGGTCTGCGGAATCCTCACGCGGCGCGACACGGCCCTGGCTCCCGACACGGACGTTCCGGTCTCCGAGCTGATGACTCCCCGCGAGCGCCTGGTCACCGCCTTGCCGGGGATCTCACTTCCCGACGCCCGAGCACTCCTGCATGCCCACCGCGTCGAGAAACTTCCCCTGGTCCAGGAGGATGGCCACCTGGTCGGGCTGATCACGGCCCAGGACATCCTCAAACTGCAACAACACCCCAACTCCACCAAGGACGAACGGGGCCGGCTGCGGGTCGGTGCCGCCGTGGGAGTCCGAGCCGCCGACGTCGAGCGAGCAGGACTCCTTCTGGCCGCGGGCGCGGATCTGCTGGTGCTGGACATCGCCCACGGCCACTCGGACCTGGCCCTTGAGATGCTCAAACGCCTCAAGGCGGAATACCCCCAGGCGGAAATCATGGCGGGGAACGTGGCCACTCCCGAGGGAGTCCGGGACCTGGCCGAGGCCGGTGCCGACGCGGTGAAGGTCGGGGTGGGCTCGGGATCGATCTGCATCACCCGAGTGGTGACAGGTTCCGGTTACCCCCAGCTCTCCGCCATCCTGGAGTCGGCCGAGGTGGCTCGGTCCCTGGATGTGCCCCTGGTCTCGGACGGCGGAGTCCGTCAAGGCGGCGACCTGACCAAGGCCCTGGCCGCCGGAGCCAGTTCGGTGATGGTGGGAGGGCTGCTGGCCGGGACCACCGAGAGCCCCGGCGCCAGCGTGATCCGGGACGGCCGCCGCTACAAGGTCGTGCGTGGCATGGCCTCGCTCACCGCCAACGTCAGCCGCCTGGAGGTGGACCAGCATCGCGAGGTCGATCCGGAGGACTGGGAGCGCGTGGTGCCCGAAGGGGTCGAGGCCACCGTGCCCTACCGGGGAGATGTGGCGGACGTCCTCTACCAACTGGTCGGAGGGCTGCGCTCGGGGATGACCTATGTGGGCGCCTCGAGTCTTCAGGACCTCTGGGAGAGGGCTCAGTTCATCCGGATCACGGGTGCCGGCTTCAAGGAGAGCGGGAGCCACGACGTCCAGAGGATCTGAAGGTGCCCGGCCTCACCCGGTGAACACCCGCCCACGCTTCGGGCGGAATGCCCGGTTCGGCAGCCCGGCTGCCTGGAAAGGAGAAGCTTTGATGCCACGTTGGACTCTTGGGGGAATGGCGATCGCCTTGTTCCTGGCGGCCCTGGTGCAGCCCGCCTGCACGCGCCCGGTCTCCGGTGAACTTCCCCCTCCGCCGCCAGCGGCAAGCGCACCCGCCGAGGAGCCGGGCTCTGCCGAGCCCGCCCCGGCCACTACCGAGGAGGTCGCAGTGAACACCCAAACCTATCGCGGACTGAAGCCCTTTCGGGGAGTCCAGGCTCCCGAGATCACCCAGGTCCAGAAGGTCCGCTTTCAAACCGAGACCGGGGAACTCCTGATCGAGGTCTATCCTCAGGCGGCTCCCCACGCCGCGGCCCGCTTCATCGACCTGGTGAAGGCCGGCTTCTACGACGACACCCCCATCTTCCGCATCGTCCCCGGCTTCGTGGCCCAATTCGGAATCAACTGGCGCCCCGGTCTGCGCGAGTGGAAGGAGAAGAACTTCGACGACGATCCCAGCCTCTTCGAGCTGGGCCCCGGGACCCTGGCCTTCGCCAAGGCAGGCCCCAACACCAACTCGACCCAGGTCTTCATCAACTACGGAGAAAACAGCAACCTGCGGGCCCAGAACTTCTCGACCTTCGCCCGCGTGGTCCAGGGCTTCGAGTTCACCCAGAACTTCAAGGCCGTGGGCGACCCCAGCATGGGCCTGGACCAGGGCCGGCTGTGGGGTGACGGTGGCCGGTATCTCGAAAGCCTGCCGACCAACCAGAAGCCGACGATGATCCTCAAGGCGGAAGTCGTCGAGTAATCAAGCTCGCGGATTTCGAAAACCTCAGAGCGGCTCGGGAAGATTCCCGGGCCGCTCTGGTTTGTGCCGCGACTCCTCCCGGGCCGCTCTTCCTGGCTGGCCTCAGAAATCCCAGAATCCCTGGAACCACAAGCGCATCTGGCCCAGGTCGTCAAAGGCGAAGCGGGTCAGGAGGTGGCGCTGAAAGCGCCATTCCAGACCATACAGGCTCTCGTTCCGCCCCTGGTTGCCTCCGCTGCGCATCACCTGGGTCAAGGTCAGCAAGAACCGATCCTTGTCGTCCAGGGCCTTGGCCACCTTCAGCACGAAGTTGTATGGGGGCAGGAACTCGAAGGTGAAGTCGGTCAGGAAGAGCAGGCGTCCGATCTCGCGGGAAAGAGGAGCGGTCAGGAACTGAGTGGCCATGGTCAGGCCCTGGCCGGTCACGAAATTCCCTGTCAGACCCGCATCGGTCCGCCCACTCTCAGGGCCCGAGACCCCGGGCACGTATCCCGCCAGACCGCCGACAGCCAGCAACTGCTGGATCTGGGCCTCTGCCAGCGGCGGATTGGAGACCAGATTCATCCGCAGGTCGGGATAGGTCCCGCTCACGACGGCCGTGATCTCATGCCCGGCCACCTCGGTCTCGGCCTCCACGTTCTCCAGGGTGGGGAGCAGGCTGCTCTCGAAGGTGGCCCGCCCTTGCCGGACCCGGAAGCTGACCGCATAGAACGGGACCGAAAGCACTCCCCGCGAGAGGTCGACCGAACCCGCCAGGACCGGCATGTTGGTGTCCTGATGCGGAAGCACCCACAGCTCACCCTGGGCGCGGATCCGGGATCCCAGGGCGTGGACCCAGACGTCCTCGCCCAGGTTCACCCGGACCCGATAGTCCACGGGCAGGCGGCCACGGGTTCCGGCCCCCTGGGCTTCGCCGAAGCCAGAAAGGGGAAGGTTCATGTCTCCCCTCTGGACGTTCACCGTCCCGGTCAGGACCGGGATGAGCGAGGGGCTGGCCTGTCCCGCCAATCGACCGGGGCGGGCCACCAGGTCGACCTGCACATCCGCCAGACCCTGGAAGAGGTCGCCCCAAGCCAGGGGAAGAGCCTCTCCCTTCAACGAAACGTCGACGTTGACCGGCTCCAACCCGGCCATCTCGGCCTTGCCCTGAACGGTGAAGGGGACCCCGCCCAGGTTTCCCTGGAAGGTCTCGATGGCCAGGCGCGAGACCATGAGATCCTCGGCCAGAACCCCCAAGGTCGGCTCGGCCTGCTCTGCCGGAATCTCTTCGAAGAGCGTGCGAACCTGAAGACCCGAGAAGGTGCCCAGCAGGTCGTGGACCACGGTCCCGTTCTCGACCTCCAGCCTCCCCTCCAGGGTCGGACGCTCCAGGGTGCCCGAAAAGGCCAGCTCGCCCTCGAGCTTGCCCGCCGAGGCCGAGACCCCGGGAACGAGATCGTCCAGGAGGCGCATCCCCGAGTCGATCAGGCGCGCCCGCAGATTCATCTCGCCCCCACCGCCCACTCGCGCACCCGTCCAGACCGCTGCCAGGCGACCCGGCCCGGGCTCGGGGCCCGGCTGGATCCTCAGGGGGACCGTGGCGGACAGCTCGACGGTCTGCTGCGGAGAGGCCTGGGCACCGAAGAAGAGACGGGCCGGCCCGCCGTCGTCCCCGACCAGGCGCAACTCATATCCCCCGTCCTCCGAGGTGGGCCCTCCCTGGAGCTGCCCCTCGAACGAGGCCATCTGCAGAGGCCCCAGGGCCCCGTCGACCAAGCGCCAGGCCAGCTTGAAATCGGGAGTCAGGAGCGGTCCGCTGAGGGACATGAGGAAGTCCTCGACCTGACCCAGTCGGTCCATCCCTGGAGCCAGGAATCCCAGTTCGACCATGGGGACCGAACGAGCCCGCAGCTCGAGCACATTGGAATCCTCCTGGCCCGCCCCCGCAGCACGGGCCAGGACCAGGTCGGCCCGACCCTCGACCTGCCCCAGACCGGACTGGCCGGCGGGCAGGTGGGGCAGCATCTGGAAGGGTTCGACCACCAGGCGCCCCTCCAGCCCCTCGTGCCGGTAACCGGCTTCCAGGACCCGCTCCAGGGCCAGCCCGGCCCAGGAGTCCTCGATCCGTTGGCCCATCTCCAGCCGGGAGACCGACAGATCATACTCCGGCAAACCGGGCCGTCCGGAGGGGCCGTGGTCGCGGTGCCACTGCCCCATCAGGGCCAGGTCTCCGCTGAAGGTGAAACGGCGTCGCGACGACTTCAGCCCGGCCAGGGCCATCAAGAGGTCCCCGTCCAAATCACGGGCCTGCAGGCGGAAGGGCTCGCCCTGAACGCCGAAATCCGGTCCTGCCGGCCCCGAGAACCAACCCAGGGCGTCCGAGACGGGCCCCAGCCCGACGCGGACGGCCCCCCGCGCCGAGAACGCGGAGGACTCCTGCTCCCCGGCCCGGCGAGCCAGCACCTCGACGGCCCCCTCGGGAATATCCAAGTGGAGCCGGTCCCCTTCGAAGGCCATCTCGATTCCCAGCCCCCGCCTGGTGCTGGGATGACCCTGCTGCGAGGGTTCCAGACGACCCAGGCTCAGGCGAGGGAACTCGACGGCGTGGGGCTCCGCCTGCCAGGCCACGTCGCGCCCCTCCAGTCCCAGGACCAGGGTCGGTGCGACGTTTCCCGAGTCCAGGAACACGGCCATGCGGGCGCCCCCGCTCAACCGGGTGAAGGGGGGCCCCAGGTAATGCAGGTGCCGCAGAGGGAGGTTCTCGGTCCAGAGGTCGGCCGTCCAACGACCGAAGGCATCCCGCGTACCCGTCCCATCCAGGTGGAGCTCCCCCGAGTCGACCTGCATGTCCTCCAACACCAGCTCTCCGCGCTGGCGCACGAGGCTGGCCGACATCCGGTCGACCGGGATGGGATGACCCAGGACTTCGACGAAACCGTCCACCAGAGCCAGGCGCCCCGTCAAGTCCAGGTTGCTGAGGAAGTCCGCCCCCAGGTGACCTCGAACCTGCAGGTCCTCGACCTGCAGGCGCCCGGTCAGAAGATCCGAGGGCCACTTCGCTGTCGCCGGGGCGAAAGCCAGGACGTCGGACAGATCCCAACCCCGTCCCGAGAACGCCAGGTCCACCGACGATCCCTCCAGGCTGCCGGCCAGCGAGAAGAGCCCTTCACCAAGCTCCTCCCCGCGTCGGACCGCGTCCAGGGCAGGCATGACCAGGCGCGGATCGGCCGGCTCGCGAGAGGCCAGGATGGGATCCAGGTGGATTCGACCCGGTCGGCCTCCCTGGTTGGGACCCATCCACACCCGGCCGACGGCACTGAAGATCTCCGGACGCCGGGAGGCATCCCTCGGGCCCACCAACAGCCACGGCGCCTCGAAGGCCGAGCCGGGCTTCAGTCGAGGCAGCCCCTGATCCGCCGCGATGTGCCCCGTTGAGTGCGCCTGACCTGCCCGCAGGTTCAGACTGGCGGCCAGGTGGCCCGCCTGCGGGACCCAATTCTGGCGGGCCAGCCACGCCAGGTCGATTCCCGAAGCCACGTAGTCCAGCTCATACTCGGGCCTGGGTCCCAGAAGGTAGGATCCCGTGACCCTCAGCGACCCCCGCTCGGGCAACGGGGGGCGGAAGCGAGCCTGGGTTTGGAGGTCGGAGGCCAGCACCGGGCCGAACCAGGGCCACGAGCGACCGCGCAGATTCTGGCCCACCGCCCGCGCCATCGCACGACGCTGGTAGGTCCAGCTCAGGACGTTCTCGCCCAACAGGATCTCCGCCCCGCGGACCCTTCCCTCGCCAAAGGCCCAGAGACGGTCCTCCCGAACTCCTGTGACCTGCGAGCCGTCCAGGGAGGCGCGGTAGGCAAACCCATAGTCACGCAGCGGGCCCCAGGCGGCGGCCACGCCCCGCAGGGTCCCACTCAGCTCCAGGTCTCGGGTCAAGCGACGCCGGGCCAGCGGAAGCCCGTCCATCCAGGCCACCGCCCCCAGGCCCTGAGGGCCGGTGAACCCGTAGCCTGCCACCTGGTAGGGCCCGTGGCCTCCCCCCCCCTGCGATTCGGCCACCACATGCACCCAATTCGGATGCCCGCGCCCCTCCGAAGTCCACTTGAACAGGAAGTCCCCCGTCCCCGTCAGGTCGATCGGCAGCGGACGGTCGAGAACCCCGAGGAGCCGGGAGAGTTCGGCCCCTGAACCTCGGGCCAGCAGATTGCTGCTTCCCCCGGCCAGACCGATCCAACCCGCCGCCTGCAACGAACCTCCCGCCGCCTGCCCGACCATGTCCGGGATCATCAACTGCATCTGGCGCAGTCCCACCGAGCCCTGCAAAGCGGAAATCGTCAACCCGTTCAGGCGCAGCTCGGTTCCCTGGCTGAGCCCGAAGGCCGACATCGAATCCAGATCCGTGGGACGACCTTCCAGTTGGACCTGTCCGCGAACCCGGCCGCTGAGCTGCCCCAGCCCGCCCAGACGCAGCGTCGGCAGATCGACGCCCGAGGTGGAAACCATGGCCCAGACGTGGGGATCCTTCAAGTCGTACAAGGCATAGGGGACGCGGAACGAACCTTCTCCCAAGGCGCCCAGGGCATCCATGACCAGGATGTCGCCGTCGTGGTAGAGGAATCGCCCCGAAACCTGGCTGAGCCGACCGGCCTCTCCCTGGAAG
>Ga0334896_1002567_pt1 | contig 12422 bp, 11 predicted proteins | sample GraSluR3_MG_8_FD_207734 | JGI IMG/M metagenome (GOLD analysis project Ga0334896, IMG submission 207734) | Sludge microbial communities from methane-producing bioreactor in Wageningen University, Netherlands - Granular Sludge_27_06-R3 | ecosystem: Engineered > Bioreactor > Anaerobic >...
ATTGCAGCATATATTTTCCTGGATAAGGATGAGGGAATAATAAAAGCATATGCAGTTACGGCATCCTCAGTATGGCACTATCTGTTGAGCAAGATAGGAGTGATAATTATTACATCCATTGTCACAACCATGATAGTGACAGTGCCCATAATGGGACTGCAGCCCAACTATCCTGCGATGCTGCTGTTTCTTGTCACATCAGGATTTTTTGCAGCCTCCCTGGGGCTTTTCCTCACAAGCTACTACAAGGACATTGCCCAGGCCTTTGGTGCCCTGTACATTGTCATAGTGATCATGATCATGCCAAACATATCATACTTTACACCTAGCTGGGACCCTGACTGGGTCAAGATAATCCCCAGCTATGTGATGCTCCAGAGCTTCAAGGAAATAATTTCAGTCAATGGCAATATGTCATACGTAATGCTGGCGTCCCTGGGCTTTGCCGTTTTGGGTATGGATATCTTCATTCTTGCAAATTACAGATTCAAGAAGACCCTTACTCTGTAAAGGAGTGCTATAAAATGATAAGGAAAATTCTTTTAATATTTCAAAGGGACCTGAAGACCAGTGTACGGAATTTTATAACTCTGTACATACTGGTTGTGCCTGTAATGTTTGCAATCATGATAAATGTATTCTCCCCCGGGATTAATGACACCACAGTTGAGGTTGTCCTGCTGGAGGGCGAGAATCCTCAGCAGGAGGAATACTTCAGCCAATTTGCAAAGGTGGAGGTTCTCAAAACCGTTGAGGACATTGAGGAAAGGGTCCTGAAAAGGGACAATATTGTAGGCGTTCTACCAGATAAGGGAGATGAATACTTTATCCTGAGACAGGGGAATGAGCCTGACTACATCATAGATTATGTTAGAAATCTCACTGCCTTTGATCATTACGGGATTGGCATTGAGGACACCACAGCTGAGATTGTTGATTATGGAAGGGACATTCCACCCTTGAAGAAGATAATGGTAAATGTGGCCATAATCTTTACTTCCATCATGGGAGGAATGATTATAGCAATCAACATAGTTGAGGAAAAGAGTGACAACACCATAAGTGCGATCCACCTTTCACCGGTATCCCGGCTTGGTTTTATTGCGGGGAAAAGCCTTATAGGAGTATTTGTCCCAATTGTCGGATCCTTTATACTTCTTTTCTTCACAGGCTTCAGGGACATCAACTATTTCCACGCCTTTCTAATGGTCGCCACAACCTGTCTCATAAGCTTGACGGTTGGCTTTATAGAAGGTGTAAACAATGATGATGTAATGACCGCCGCTGGAAATATGAAGCTGCTGTTTCTACCACTTTTTGGAAGCATTGCTGGGGTGGAGCTCCTTGCGGACAAATGGCAGCCACTGTTTTATTGGGCACCCTTTTATTGGGCTTACAAGGGGAACGATCTGGTCCTTTCAAATGCGGGATCCTTGCTTGAAATATTGAAATACTCAGGTATTGTCCTTGGAATAAGCCTGGTGGTTTTTGTAGTTCTGGCACCTAGAATCAGAAAAGGTCTTGAATAAGCAGACCTTGGTGGATAAAAGCTGATTAATAATAAAGGGGGTAGACTTATGAGCATTTGGGGAATAGTTGCAATAGTATACGCAGCAGCAGTTGTTGTAATAGCCGTTGTCAAGCCTGATAAAATCTGGAACATGAAGAAGATTGAATTGTTCAAGAAGGTACTTGGGGACAGGGGAACAGAGATTTTCTTCTATATTTGGGCATTGATTTTCCTGGTCCTGGGAGTCTGGCTAATAGCAAGATAGAAATGCATGAAAAAGCTCTCCAAATGGAGAGCTTTTTAGTACCTTGTCTTGAGAATCTCCTTCTCAAGCTCCAGGAGCTCCTCGATTGTATCGTCGCTAAGCTTTGAAAACAGATCTCCTCTTGTCTCAATTGCCTTTTCCTTCTTGACCACATTCTTCTCCTTCTTGAACAAGGATGCCCACTGGACCTTCTTTCCATTTTCCAGGAGGTCATAGTCAATAATCCTTCTACCATCCTCCAGGTACTCCAGTCCAAACAAAATTCTCTTGACCTCCTGGGGAGAGTAGAAGGTAAGAAGCCTTATGCTATAGACATCAATGAAAAGCAGAGCCCTTGGCTGGTCCTTTGACCATGATTCCCCGGTTAACAGTCCTATCTGAAGGGCATCCAGGACTGTAAGAAGCCTCTTGTAATGTAGCTCATAGGCACCAAAGCTGTCGTATATCCTTATTTCAAGGCTGGACCATCCCTTGGAGCCTACACCCAGATTAAGATATTTTATGGAGTGCCTTCTAAGGACCTGCTTGATTTTGAAGTAATCATCATTTATTTGAAGAAATTGAGGGTGGAAGTCATCAGCAGCCATTGACCTGTAAATTGGCTTGTCGGTTATACCAATGATGGTCCTATCCTCAAAACCGTTCTCCCCACATTCCTCAAAGGATGAAAGCTCTCCCTCAAAATCCTCCTTGATCTTTTCAATTACAGCTCCTAGATTCCCTGCTGAGCGAAGGATAAGTACCTGGGGCCCCGACCTCATTGTCTGGACCAAGCCATGCCTAATCATTTCACGTAGCTTGCATGCAAGTACAAGAGGGTCCAGGAAGACAACAAGAGCATCCGTTTTTTTGTATCTTGTTTTCTCCTCATTTTCATACTCAATAATATATACAATTGTATGGTTCTCTTCACTTCTCTTCATCACGGTTTCCATTTCAACCACAGCTCCACCAAGGTCATTACAGAGGTATTGGATTAGCTGTTCCTTGTCAGATGAAGTTATCAGCAATGACCTGGGGCCACTTCTTACCAGTGATACCATAAAATCAACTCCTTGTATTTTTGTAAGTTCTTGACCTGCTGACCTGAGGCATATATCTAAAGCTTGGTCTTTCTACGCTTAAGTCTTTCGGAATCGGTACCTTGCGGATAGTCAAGCCTGGTGATATCAAGCTCAGGAATTGTAATGACATGTATTGCAGAGATTCCATTGAGGTAGACCCTGCTGTCAATGGTCTGGCTTTCAATTGACAGGTCATGACCATATAGGTAAATATCTGCATCAATGTCCTTAAGGAAATCGGAGTAATGGCTGATGGCGAATTTCCTTCCTTGAATGGTGATAAGTTCCCTATCCTCTATGACCTTGATTCTACCGCAGTTCTTCTTGACAAAGTCAAGCTTGTCATGGTTCCCCAAGGACAGAAATACCTTTTCTGCATTTGAGCTATCCAAGATCTTCAGCATTTTTTTAGCCTCATGCTTGTATCTTGTGATGTAGCTTGGATGAAGGCCAACCTTTATGTTGTCAGAGACATCACCTGTATGGACTATGTAATCAGGATTAAGCACCCTAATGAGCCTCTTGATTTCTGGATAAATGCTGCTGGGGGTATCTGATATATGTAGTAAGTGGATTGAATCTGAACCCACTATGTCTTTCTCTATGTGGATCCTGCCAAACAAAGAATCAAAAAAAGTCGAAAACCTTCCCATAAAAATGCCTCCTCCCTATGATTATACCTTAATTTAACAAGTTTGTACCACTATAAGTGAAACACAATGATATTTTGTTTCTGATCTTTATTTTCTGAATAAGAGCAACAATTATGCTTATTTACGGAAATCTTTTCTTATGATATGATGATAATGTAGAGAAAATTTAACAATCATACACTTAAATTACAACAATCAAATAATCAAATGAAAGGGAGTTATGCAATGAGTAAACCAATCATGTCAGCACACTTTGAATCAAGAAAGCCTTCAGATGTTAGACTGGCTCAAATGAAGTACGATGAAAGGGAGAAGAAGCCGGAGGCAGTAATCAATGTGGGGATAGGTAACGTATCTCTACCAACAAATCCTGCGATGATGAAAAGAATGTTCAATCTGGATTCTCCGGAAAGCCCATTTTCAAAAGGTGTAATAAGATATTCAGGTACAGCGGGAACTCCTGAGGCACAGGATGCCTTCAAGAACATACTTAAGAGCGAGGGGTTTGATACCAGCAAGCTTAATGTTCAGGTAACTGACGGTGGATCGTCAGGTATGGAGCTTGTTATCCTTGGCGTTTGTGGTCCAGCAGGAGAAAACGAAAGACCACTAATGATGATTGACCCTGCCTATACGAACTACATTTCATTTGCTCAAAGACTTGGAAGAAAGACAGTTACAATCAAGAGACACATGGGAGAGGACGGACTTTTCAACCTTCCAGAAATGTCTGAAATTGAAGCTATAATAAAGGAACATAATCCAGGGGGATTGCTTGTAATTCCATATGACAACCCAACAGGTCAGCTTTATGACCAGGAAACACTGAAGGAGCTTGCGGAGCTTTGTGTTAAGCACAATATGTGGCTGATCGGAGACGAAGCCTATAGGGAGCTTTACTACAAGGAAGACCAGGAGCTTGTAAGCATCTGGGGCCTGTCAGATGAAGAGGTTCCAGGAATCGAAGGAAGAAGGATTAGCATTGAGACGGCATCAAAGGTGTGGAATGCATGTGGACTTAGGATGGGAGCGGTTATAACTGACAATGCTGAGTTCAGCAAGAAATCAATTGCAGAGTATACAGCAAACCTTTGTGCCAATGTAATCGGTCAGTATATCTTTGGAGCACTTGCCCATGAGAGCAAGGAGGATATCCTAAGCTGGTGCAAGGAGCAGAGGGATTACTACAAGGACATGATTGTCAAGGTAAGGGAAGGACTTCTGGAGAAGGAGCCCAAGCTTATCGTTTCAAGACCTGATGCGTCCATCTATTCTGTAATAGATGTAAGAAATGTTGTCAAGCCAGACTTTGATTCAATTGACTTTGTTCTTTACTGTGCAGGGGAAGGTGCAGTTGAAATAGACGGGGTTGAGACAACTCTTCTTGTAGCTCCAATGAAGGGCTTCTACGATATTGAGGATTCCTCCAAGAATCCAGGAACAACCCAGTTCAGAATTTCATTTGTTGAATCACCTGAGAACATGGCGAAGGTTCCAGAACTGTTTGTGGAGCTATTGAGAAAATATGAGGATCAAAGATAATTATAATAATAAAGAGGTCTGCCTGATCAATTGGGCAGACCTTTTGCATGTAAAAGCAATATAAATCAATATAAATTTAACACAGTAATATGTTAAATTTTACTAAAATTGGATATAAATAGAATGGGAAAGAGTATCTTTGCATATACATAAAAATCGGACACGTGGATTCCGTGGTAAGATATGGACGCTTCCAGCCACGGAGGAGTGAGTGGCGTAACCGGCCTGTGGGCTGGTTTTTTTGTGTTTGCTATTGTATCAAGGGGGAGGGGGATAAGTTGGATAAAATGTTTGAGGAAAGTATCATTTCAGGAATTGCAATGAAGAACCGCATTATTAGGTCCGCAACCCATGAAGCCATGGGAGACGAAGCAGGTTCGCCAACTGATGAACTGTACAGGCTATATGAAAATCTTGCAGATGGGGGTGTTGGATGCATCATAACAGGGTTGGCCGGTATTCATGAGGAAGGGAAGGCCTTCCCCAGGATGCTGATGATGGACAAGGATGATCTTGTCATGGGCTACAGACCATTGGTAGACATGGTCCACGGAATGAATGTACCAATAATTGCCCAGCTGGCCCATGGAGGTGGAAAGATATCTCCCGCATCCCCAAACAAAGTGGTGGTTGCACCTTCAAAGAAAAAGTATCCACCTTGGAATGTTATGGCAAGGGAGCTTGAAGAGAAGGAAATACTAAAAATAATTGACTCATTTGTGCTGGCCATAGCAAGATCAAAGGAGGCAGGCTTTGATGGGGTACAGCTGCACGGAGCACATGGCTTCCTTCTGTCAGAGTTTCTTTCGCCACACTGCAACAATCGAACTGACAAATGGGGAGGCACCATTGAGAACAGATTCAGGATTATCGCCGAAATAATGAAGAAAGCCAGGCAGGAAGTTGGAGATTATCCGATTTGGATAAAAATAAGCTCTCATGACGGTGACAAGAATGGCATAACGATTTCAGACACCATAGAGATTGCTAAAATGTTTCAGCATAACGGGGGAGATGTCATAGAGGTTTCCTGTGGAGGAACAAATTTCTTTGACTTTATGAGGGTAACAAAGATTCCCACTGAGGCAATTCTGGCATATGATCCAGTTTATGGTGGTAAAAAGGGGATTGAGAAGAAACTTTACTCCATGGTATTGCCAAAGGTCATCCATAAAGAGGAGCCAATACATCTGTATAACGTTGATTCTGCCACCAAAATCAAGGAAGAGGTGTCTCTACCAGTAATTGTTGTAGGTGGATTCAGACATAGGGCGGAAATTGAAAGGGTGCTAATGGATGGCAGCGCTGACTATGTTTCTCTCAGTCGACCTCTAATAATCGAGCCGGGCATAGTGAATCAGTTTAGGCAGGGGAAAAAGGAGAAATCAGCATGTATTGATTGTGGATTCTGTGCAGTTGCCATAAGCTCAGCACCCCTTAGGTGCTACCATGGAAAGGTGATGCCTTTGAATCAAAGCTAAGATGGCAGCTGAGGAAAAATTCAGGAGGGTCTACCTGATCAAACAGGTAGACCCTCTTTCCTTTTCAGGAGGAATAAGGGATAAACAATGGCTAGGGTTCCTCCCAAAACCGGTATTAAAACCGCCGGCAAGTAATCAATAAGATAGCCTGAAGCCAGCAGAGAAACAGGTAGCACAACCTTTACCAGACTCATGGTCAGGCCAAAGACAACCCCTCTAAGGCCTGATGGGATTTCATCCTGCATGATTGTTATTATTGGAATATCCACATAGGATATAAGAACACCCATGAGGATGCTTAAGGCTGAATAATAGATTCCATACATCAGGGTGGTTGCATGGACCAACAGGGGAACACCTATCATTGAGGCCAATAGAGCCAGCAGAAACGTAGCAAGTATCAATAGTCTGGAGTAGGAACTCTTTTCCAGAATCTTACCAATTGACAAAGTTCCAATTATAAGCCCAACCGGGAACATGGAATTGATAAATCCAAACAGCTCAGGCGGAAGCTCCAGCATCTGGTTAACGATGTAGGGCATGGGTACGTTCACTGAGAAGCCCAGGAGGAAATTCAATATTACAAAAAGCATGAAGGCCTCCCTTATGGCCTTGGAATTGATCATGAACCTAAATCCTTTGCCTATATGAGGTATAAATGGAGGCTTATCCTCCCTGTCCAGGTCAGCATGAAAATCATAGTCGATAAATATCTCTGAAATAGCTGATACAAAGAATGAAATGCAGTTTACCAGAATAAACAATTGGATATCAATCATGGCAAACATAACTCCTCCCAGAGCCGGTCCCAGGATGGATGTTGTGGAATCGATCAGCTTGCTGATTGAATTAAGCCTTAAACGGGATTCCGGCATTACAAGATTGGGCTTCGCCGCCTCAAATGCAATATTGAACAAACTGGAGAAGATACTTAGGAGTACGGTTGTCAGGTATATGGTTGCCAGGTTCAGACCACCAGATTGGCTGATCCTGAAAAGAACAAGGAACAGCATCCCATTGGCAACATCCATTCCCACGATCAGGGTTCTTTTGGAGATCTTGTCTGCAAGCACTCCCGCTATTGGGCTCACAATAATCATGGGAAGTATGTGAAGCATGATGGTGGTAGCATAATTAAGTGCTGAGCCGGTGATTCCTAGAACATAAAGCCCAATGGCAAAGCTATAGATTGACGATGCAAACATGGATACAGATTTTCCTGACGAGAACAGGACAATATTTTTCATTTCTCCCCTTTTATCATATTTTGAGATGAGCTCACCCATATAAATTCTCCTTTCTTGGTCTATATGGAAAGTATATTATGTGGTGTGAACCCAAGTGCAATAGGGGATTCCAAAAAATAATCTACAAAAAACACTAAAGCATGGGGCTGACCCCATGCTTTGAAGCTAACTGCTTAACTTGCCCATATAAAGATAATTGAAGATTCTCTCACCCTTAACGAAGAAGTCCTCTCTTGGACCTCCCTGGGAAATTGGGGCGGTCTCATACTCCCTTAGATTCCTGAAACCTAGGCTGTCAAGATGTCTCTTGATGATATCCCTCCTAAACCATTGCCTGCTTTTTTCTGGAACAACTGAATTTGGTGCAAAATTTTCAAATGCAAGGTAATGTCCATATAGTGTGGAATTATCAGCAAGAAGCTGCATCAATGAGTCCAGGAGAAAGTCTTCGTGCTCAAATGCGTAATTTGAACTCCCTGTGGCATCGATCATTGTTGCGACAGCATGAGGCTTTAAGGGTATGCTTTTGAAGTCACAGCAAAGGAAAAGAATATTCCTGCCTCCAATAACATCAGCCAGTGAGTCCTTAAGCCAGGCTAGGGCGTTGGGATTGTGATCAACAGCTATATATAGAGAGTCTCCCGGCAGTATGTCAATTACATTTCTCAGGAAAAAGCCCCTTCCCGAACCCAGTTCAAGTACAATTCCATCCCCCTGGTCGGGGAAATCATAGTTGTTCCGTGCCCACTGGAGGCTCATGTGCAGATTCTTCAGGTAGTCCACATGTGTAGTATTAACATAATCATCAATAAATGAGTCACTGACAGCATCACACATTTCCGGGCTGAGGGCACCCTTTCCAAAGAGAATTCCACCCCTGATTTCCAGTGAATCCCTGCAATGACAGGTCAGCCTCCCTGAAATGATCATTCCATTCTCCACTTGACCCTCTGAAAGTACATATGAACTCTCGCATTCATTGCAGAAGAGATGGGGTAGGGCATTAAATGGGACCCCTATAGCGGGATGGGGATCATCTGATTCACCTGGCATCGATTCCAGAGTCTCTTGAAGCTTCTCCTCCATATCCTTTAGCCGAAGCAGCTCATCCTGGATCCATTGCAGCTTATTGAGGAAGAATGCCCTGTAGGTCTTCTGCCTGCTGTACTCTGTGTGTCTTCCGATTCTGTCATATAGCATAAGCGTCTGAATCTCAACCAGGGAGAAGCCGATGTGTTTAAGTGAAAGGACAGTATTGTAGTCCTTTTGGCAATCCTCGTTAAAAACATAGTATGAGCCCTTCTTTTCAGGCGTCAGCAATGAAAGGTCCATATAATGTCTGATCGTATCTATTGTTGTCTTGTTTCTTGCAGCAAATTCACCAATCTTCATGGTATCACTCCCAATCCATTCTGATAATTTGATTATACAATATTTTATTCGGGTTTAACAAAAATCATTCAAAAATATGCCTCTACACTAAAGCCTTGGCTTAATTCTGGAAATAATTTGATTTTTAAATGATAAATAATCAATAATTCAAAAAATAAGGGTATAAACACATTGAAGAAGCATAGGAAACAGGGCGATGAGGGTAAGTTATAACGGAGGTGTTTTGGATGTCTGAATTAAACAAAACTTATGAGATGGTTTTCAAGAGGATGATAAAGGAAACCGATGAGATATTTTCCTTTGTCTTTGAAAAGCCCGAGGAGCTCCAGTGGATTCCTGGACAGCATGCCATTTTCAGAAATCTTGAGTGCAAGGTTGAGGGAGACAAGAATTACAGGATATTCAGCCTGGCATCCATAATGGAAGAGGACTTCGTAATGTTCTCCACAAGAATCACCGATGAGTCCACCGATTGCAAGAAGAAACTCCTTGAGTTGAAGCCTGGTGACAGGATGACCGCTGAGGATCCCCAGGGGAGATTCAGGATTGAGGATTTCAACAAGCCCACATGCCTGATGGCAGGAGGAATTGGGATAACACCTATCAGGGCACTTCTACAACACATGGATTTCAATTGCATAAATCCAAAGAAGCTACGGGTTCTGTATTCAGATGATAGAGGGGACTTCGCATATGAGGATACCCTGAAATGGATCAACAGAAAATATGATGGTTTGGACGTTAGATTTATTTCCGACAGGCATGAGTTTATGGAGGAGATAGAAAACTTTGCAAAAGAAATGAGAAACAATGCAGATTATCTGATCTCAGGCACACCTGGTATGAACAAGGCAATAACAGATAAGCTCACATCTCTTGGTGTGGAGAAGAGCAGCATCAAGACAGATAATTTCATAGGCTACAAGTAATCTGTTACAAGGCGGAAGACGGAATATGGGGAGGATGGCATGCTGCAGAGAATATTACTTAAATTCAGAAAAAGTGTCTGGATATACCCTTCAATAATCAGCTTTATATCACTGGTGGGAGCAGTAGTGGTAGGGATGTCAGATTCGGGCAGCTTTCTTAACCTTCCTGATTTCCTTCCGGAGTTTTTCCTTACAAGTGTTGAGCTATCAAAGGATATACTCAGTGTGATTGCAGGCTCGCTCATAACAATGACCACATTTACCTTTTCAACCACCATGGTTGTATTGACAACCTACTCATCACAATTTTCGCCAAGAACAGTGGAGAACTTCCTTTCAGATGACGATACCATGAAAGCCCTGGGAGTATTCATGGGAGGCTTCGTTTACTCCATAGTCACCCTCTTCTTTATGAAGAACAGTCTTGGGGACAAACTGGTTGTATCTGCAACCCTAGGTATAGCCTATGCAATTGTTTGTCTGGTCCAGTTCACTATGTACATTCACCATGTCGGGTCCTATATACAGACAAACAATCTTATTGACAGGCTCTACCAGGAGGCTGAAAAGAAAATAAGCGACTACGTATCCCTTTTGGATGAAGGGACCTTGATTGACGGATCAAGCTGGGGAAGGGAGGACCTGGTGCTAAGGATCAAGAGCAGGAAGGAAGGCTACATACAGCTTATCGACCACAGCAGCATATACCGGACAGCCGGGAATATCAAGGGAACAGTGGTGCTTGGAAAGATTAATGGGCAGTTTGTAACGGATGAATCAGTGCTTTTCTCTATATATTTCGATGATGAAGTGCAATTTGATCAGGAGACCACCGATGAGCTTCTTGACTCAATAACAATAGGCAAACAGAAGTCCGAAATACAGGATTTCAATTTTTCCATGCAGAAGATTACGGAAATCGCACTAAGGGCAATATCACCTGGGATAAACGACCCAAACACAGCGAGCCACTGTCTGAGGATAATGGGGGTGCTGTTGGGCAAGATAGCCCATATTGATGGAAGCTACATGCTATATAAAGGTGAGGAGGAGTATCCAAAGGTAGCCTATGAGATCATAGAGTTCTCTCAGGAGCTGAAATCATCATATCATCAGATTCTTCACTACGGTAAGGAGGATGCCTCTGTGATGCAGAATATGCTCAAGTCAATAAGGTTTGCAGCAGACAAGGCATCAGAGGGAAATCGCAAGGCAATTGGCAGGTATCTTGAACATGTTTGGGGAGTCTTGAAGAATACCTACAATACCAACTACGATTTGAGGATACTGGAAAGGGAAAAGGAGGACATAGTAAGAATTATAGAAGAATAATGTCAAAAAGCAAACATAAGACTTGTAAATTTAGAGATTCCGGAGTATTATTAATTTAGGGAGTTATCAATGGAAAGGAGTGACTTGAATGAATTTTGATGGAAAGCAAATGTTATCAACCTTCGTTAAGATGGAAGAGGAAGTATCCAAGTATTATGCTGAGATGGCTAAAAATGCACCAGATGAAAAATCCAAGGCATTGTTTGAGAGATTGTCACTGGAAGAGGACAAGCACAACAAGATGTATGCTAAGCTTCTTGAAAAGCACGGTGGAGACATGAACAGAGAGTTCTCAGAAGAGGAGATCGAGTACACCAAGTCACTGATTGATGAAAACATAAACGCCAAGCATGAGTTTGACAAGAACAAGAAATTTGCAGATTCCCTGGAGCTTGCAGAGAGAATGGAGAAGGATGGAATTCTTTTCGTACATCAGATGATGGAGTTGTATCCTGATATAGCCAACAAGGAAATGAAGGTTATACTTATGGAGGAGAAGAGACATCTTCAACAGGTAAGAGAGAGAATGAACTTTGGTCCCCTGAGATCGCTGGGATTGTAGTACCAATACGGGCTACTCATGGAATTGAATACTTTTTCGTAGAACATGTCGGAAACCTTCCGGCATGTTTTTGTTTAGCCAACAAACTGCTTATTTACTGTGTTTTATGGGTATCAACTTCATATCAGTGAAGGGAGAGGATGGAGTTGGGAAATGATATCAGCATAACGGGAAAACTAATTTTAATCCTTGTATTGACTCTTGTAAATGCTTTTTTTGCAGCCTCTGAAATGGCCATGGTATCCGTTGACAGGATAAAGCTGTCCTCCAAGGCCGATGGAGGTGACAAAAAAGCCAAAATGCTGGTAAACATTCTAAAGGAGCCATCCAGATTCCTATCCACCATTCAGGTGGGTATAACCTTTGCGGGATTCTTTTCATCGGCATCGGCAGCAGTGAGCATCTCTGCGAGACTTGGAGAAACACTGGACGGGATGGGAGTTCC
>Ga0334896_1002568_pt1 | contig 12414 bp, 10 predicted proteins | sample GraSluR3_MG_8_FD_207734 | JGI IMG/M metagenome (GOLD analysis project Ga0334896, IMG submission 207734) | Sludge microbial communities from methane-producing bioreactor in Wageningen University, Netherlands - Granular Sludge_27_06-R3 | ecosystem: Engineered > Bioreactor > Anaerobic >...
CAAAGTCAATGCCCGTATCGTGGAATATACCAGCACTGATGTCATGGATCTTGGTCCCAACGAGTAATCATAATTTTGTTTTAATTTAACTGATATGAATTGCGGCGTGCTGCCGGGAGGGCATTCTGTTATTCTTCCACCCTCCCGGTGGCATGGCCGTATTATTCTAAGAAAAGAGGTGTAAAAATGATGTTGAATATAATTTACAAGATGGCAGTAAAAATATTAAGCGGGGCAAGCCCAGAGATCAGAACCCAGATCAAGGCCTTTCTGGCCGACCTGGAAGAGAAGGCCAAACAGACTTCCAATCCGGTGGATGATATCCTGGTTTTATGCCTCAGGATCCTGCTGGGGTTTTAAGATGTTGAGAGGCCCCAAGAACAATATTAGGATAGCGGATCATTTTATGCTCTATGAATTTGAATGTCCCTGCTGCAAAAGAGTTATAATTGATTTCAGGCTTCTGGACCTGCTGGAATCCCTCAGGGAAAGAGCAGGAGGAAGGCCGGTTATTGTCAATTCCGGTTACCGCTGTGAGGAATATAATAAAAAAGTAGGAGGAGTTCCCCGGAGTTATCATCTTTCGGGTATGGCGGCAGATATCAGGATCCCGGGAGCTACACCGGAAGAAGTGCTCAAACATGCCTATACTACAGGATTTTTAGGGCTGGGTCTTTATGATACTTTCTGTCACCTGGACATCCGCTACAATCTCACCAGGTGGAGAGGGTAGGAATGGATATAGAATATATACTAAAACTGATAGCGAACAACGGATTCCCCCTGGTATTATCTGTCTACCTGGTTATCAAGCTGGAATATTTCATCAATGAACTGGTCAAAAACCAGAAGGAATTCTCCCGGAATGTTACCTCTGAAATAAAGGAAATAAACCATTCCATCAATGATCTGCGTATTTTTATTGCCAGTAACGGCCGAAAGTCTTGATATACAAGGGTTTTAGGCTGCCCTTCAAATTTTGCCGATATGAAGAGTATTTTTCTTACGAGGGTTATTGTTCATGTTGGTTTAAAATAATCCCGTAAAAAGGCTATATTTAAAGAAAAATTTCTCTATTTCCTGTAAAATCCCCATATTCAAGCATATATCACTAAATAACACCCATTAAAGCATTATTATTCTGTATATCTCTATATTTATCCACAATAAAAGGGAATTATGTGGAAAAATGCTATATTCTTTTTCCCTCTTCATTATAATTTGGGGACCCCGGGACTCCACTAGCATTCCACAAAATATCAAATGGTGCTTTTAATATATTAGGTACACTTACATTGTACCTTTCAATAGTAACTTCTGGCAGGTATAATATATCTTTATCTATAGGTTTCTTCTCTTCAAGAGAATATTTTCCTTCTTTTTGAGAGATTTTATAGCCCCTAACCCCAACAAAGGTTATTGCTATTGTTATTGGTAACTCTATATTTAATTCTTTAAGAGTCAAAATATATTTTTTCAATACTTCTATTATTCTATTTTCATAAGGTGTTGCACGAATTATTAGTTCCCCTTCATAATTCATTGGATCTAAGTATTTTCCTTCCAATGCTTCAATAATTCCATTATTGAAAAGCTGTACATAGGAATGATATTTATTTTCTCCCCCCTTAGAATAAGTTACTAAACCATCGCTATTATATGAGTTGCTGTAAATATTTCCTTTTGATATAGGTTCTAATTTATCGTATACATTATTTAAGCTATTTAGGCTATATCTTTGCCCAGAAAAAACAGATACAAACGGTATTAGGTGTAATACTAGTTTTGCATTATAAGAAAAAGGCACTGGTGTTTGGTTAGCATAAATTTTTGAAATACGGTTTTCCCTAAACTCTTTTATTTTATTAATATTTTCTTCGGTTTTATTGAAAGCATTTCTCAATTCTGATATGTCCATTTGATGTTTACAGGCGTTATCCCTTGTATAAAATTTATCATGATGATTATAAATAACACGATGGGGGCCAGCAAAACTCCTAGGTATTTTTATTATTAATACATACTTGTTATTTTTAACTTTAATAGACCTAAAATTAATTCCTGTTATTCTCGGACTAATTCCATTTATAATCATATTTTCTAACCTAGTTTTTTCCTGATCAATTATATTATTCTCAAAACCTTTTACTTCTTGCGGTACTCCTTTTTTCTCTCTTATCCCAAATATCATATACCCACCAGCAGAATTCGCAAAAGATGATACATCAGCCAATAATTCCTTTTTATCCGAAACACTATTTCCAGGGAAGCATTCTTTGTACTCAAGAGTCCTCTTTTCAAATACCTCTTTTTCCACTAAATCATTCAAATCATTTTCCGTAATACTTTCAATATTTTTAAAGAACACAATTGAACCTCCTAATATAGTTTATAAATTTTTTTACCTTACTCTATCCCTATTTAAAAAATATGATACTTAATTGTCAATAAAAGTATTCAAAATATCCCCGTATTCGAAAAAATTTTGCTCTATTAAGGGTTTATATTCATTTTATACAGGATAAAGAAATAAAGCGCTGTATTCGCATAACACAATACCTATTTTGTTATTCATGAGAAAGAATTCTTATAAACTTCTCTATCCTTTTTATTAATTCATTCTTACCATGCAAACAATAATATTTTTTAAATAATATTTGCAATTGCATAACGTTATGATTTATTATAAATAAAATGTTACATCAGGGATGTGGAAGAATAATGAATAACGTTGAACCAATCAGAAACCAGCAGAAGATCTATGCCATCAAACAATATATTTTAGGTGATAAATATAACCCGGCATACCGGGAAAGAGATTACCTGTTATTTGTCTTCGGAATTAATTCCGCCTTAAGAATTTCAGATTTACTGTCTCTTAAAGTTAAAGATGTATTAAATGCCCAGGGAGACATAAGAGACCATTTCAAGATCCGGACCAGCAAGACTAAAAGAGAGCTGAAAATATTAATTAATGATTCAGTCAAAAAAGCACTTGACAAATATTTTGCCAGAGAAAAATTCCCGGATCCGGAAGATTATCTTTTTAAATCACAGACCGGTCAGCAGCTGGACCGTATCAGGGCCTGGACACTGATAAAGAAATGGATAAAGGCAGTGGGGCTTGATCCGGCAAACTACGGCACACATACTTTGAGAAAAACCTGGGGCTATCATTCCCGGAAAAATTTCGGAATTCCGATTGAGTTAATCTCTGAAAAGCTTGGCCACAGTTCCAATGCTGTCACCAAAAGATATATCGGCATCAGCCAGGAAGAAATCAATAACATAGAAAAGAAGGTTTGCCTGTAGGAATTTAATGATCGCTTTTGCAAAAATTAATTTAATAACTTTAACCCTATTTTTTAAAATACATCAGCATCAGCCAGGAAGAGAGTACCAATAGAGAAAAAAAGTACTCGAGGTTTGCAATATCTAAAACTTATTAAGAGAGATATCTTTATGAACAAAGAAGAGAAACGAGAATATCATCGCAAGTATTATCAAGCAAACAAAGAAAGACTTGATGCAAAAAATAAACCGAGTCTGCAAAGATATTACAAAAGAAACAGAGAAATAATAAGGGCAAAACAGAAAAAATACTATGAAAATAAAAGAAAAGAAAGGCTTGAAGCTTTTAAGAGGTATTACTATAATAACAGAGAACGGTTGAAGAAGTATCAATTAAAATACTATCACGAGCATAAAAATAAAAATTCTGATTCCCAAAAAACTTAGCACAGAGCCAATACTGGCACTATCAGATATATCGGCATCAGCCAGGAAAAGAGCGCTAATGTAAAAAAGTCTGCTTGTAAAAGATTTACTAATGAAAGAGAGTATTGTAGTCATGGATAACTCTAAGCTAAAATCAAGAATTGAAGCTATTCTAAAACAGGATGATAGGCTTTTGAATGAAGAAAAGACAGAGTTAAATCAAACTCTTCTCTTAGATCTTGTTGATAAGATAGATGAAAATATAATTGATTTATTGCTCCAGGACAATGATTTAAGAGAAAAGTTTTTTGTTAAGGTTAAAGACGTATATGTATTTAAAACTAATGACTTTAAATTCTTCATGGAAGAACACAAAGTTGACAATAGTTTTACTCAATATAAAAACCAAATTGGTTTAACTGATGGTAAAAGGTTTATTAAAGATACTAATGATGTTGTATTGGATTTCCCGTATAAGGATTGTGTCCTGGAAGGTGGCCAAAGCACTGAAGAAGGTATAGACAATTATTACGAATATTCAGAGAAAAATTCCGAATATGAAGAGAAGCAAGCAAAACGTAAAGAAATATTTTTTAATCAAATATTAGCAGAAGATGAGATTGATAGACTTTTTGATGAAAAAGCGTTTGTTAACTGGAAAAGATTTACAAAAGATGGTGAACAAAAGGTTAGTGAAATAAAAAGAGATGATAGCGGAATCATTAGAGAAAATATGATCATCAAAGGAAATAACTTACTTGCCCTACATTCATTGAAGAAACAGTTTTCAGGGAAAATTAAATTAATCTATATTGATCCGCCATATAATACTGGCAATGACGAATTTAAATACAACGATCACTTTAACCATTCAACCTGGCTTACTTTTATGAAAAATAGACTAGAAGTAGCTCAGAATTTATTAAGGGATGATGGTTTTATAATAGTTCAATGTGATGATAACGAACAAGCCTATTTAAAGGTCTTAATGGATGAAACTTTGAAGATGTCTTTTCTTACTTCTATATGTGTACAAATGTCTTATGTAAGTGGGGAAAAAATGGCTCATATTGATAAAAAGCCCCCAAAAATTAAAGAATTTTTACATGTTTTTGCTAAAAAAGAAGGCATAAAGATTAAACCTCAGTATACTACCAAAGGTGTAGATTTTGAATACAATAAATTTATAGATAAAAAAGGTAGTGAAGATTTTAATGATTGGGAAATTGTACCTCTTAATGAAGTCTTGAAAAAATATAAAATAACTGAAGATGAACAAAAAGAGGAATTTATGCTTAAAAATGCATCAATTATTTTTAATAGAGTACGAAACAAGTCAAGTGTATTCAAAAAAACTCTTGGAAATAAAAAACTACAAAAAATCACAACAGCTACGGGATTAGAAAAATGGGCGTGGAATGGGCGTGAAGTAGTATTTTTGTCAGACAGGATTATTACTGATCATGAAGGAAATTTAACCTATAGGCAAGCACTTGGTGATATTTGGGATGATATTCCTATTGTAAACCTATATTTAGAAGGCGGTGTAAAATTGCTTAAGGGTAAAAAACCTGAATTTCTTCTTTGTCGCCTCATTGAAATGTTAACTAATAAAAATAATATTGTACTAGATTATCATCTTGGAAGTGGAACGACCTGTGCAGTGGCTCATAAAATGGGACGGCAATATATTGGTATTGAACAACTTGATTATGGTGAAAATGATTCTGTTACTCGTCTACAGAATGTTATAAATGGAGACCAAACTGGCATTTCAAAATCTGTAAATTGGCAAGGCGGTGGAGCCTTTATCTATTTCGAACTTGCGAAATGGAATGAAAAGGCAAAAGAAGAAGTCCTGGCTTGTGATAATTTGGAAGAATTAGTGAAATTGTTTGATACTCTCTATGAAAAATATTTCTTAAACTATAACCTTAAAATAAAAGAATTCAAAGAAAAAGTTATTAAAGAAGATAAATTTAAAAGCTTATCTTTAGATGAGCAAAAGAAAATGTTTTTAACCATGCTTGATCTTAATCAAATGTATGTACAAAAATCAGAAATGGCTGATAAAAGGTTTGGCATTAGTGAGAAAGACCAAAAACTTACATCATTATTTTACGCTAGTGGGGAATAATTATGACATATACATATATGAATTATCTTTATAAATCATTTGGTGTTTTAATATGAAAAATTCTCAAATAAAATCAAGAATTGAAGCTATTCTAAAACAGGATGATAGGCTTTGGAATGAAGAAAAGACAGAGTTAAATCAAACTCTTCTCTTAGATCTTGTTGATAAGATAGATGAAAATATAATTGATTTATTGCTCCAGGACAATGATTTAAGAGAAAAGTTTTTTGTTAAGGTTAAAGACGTATATGTATTTAAAACTAATGACTTTAAATTCTTCATGGAAGAACACAAAGTTGACAATAGTTTTACTCAATATAAAAACCAAATTGGTTTAACTGATGGTAAAAGGTTTATTAAAGATACTAATGATGTTGTATTGGATTTCCCGTATAAGGATTGTGTCCTGGAAGGTGGCCAAAGCACTGAAGAAGGTATAGACAATTATTACGAATATTCAGAGAAAAATTCCGAATATGAAGAGAAGCAAGCAAAACGTAAAGAAATATTTTTTAATCAAATATTAGCAGAAGATGAGATTGATAGACTTTTTGATGAAAAAGCGTTTGTTAACTGGAAAAGATTTACAAAAGATGGTGAACAAAAGGTTAGTGAAATAAAAAGAGATGATAGCGGAATCATTAGAGAAAATATGATCATCAAAGGAAATAACTTACTTGCCCTACATTCACTTAAAAAACAATTTGCAGGTAAAATAAAGCTAATTTATATTGATCCTCCATATAATACCGGAGGCGATGCTGAAACATTTACTTATAATAATAATTTTAAACATTCGAGCTGGTTAACATTTTTAAAAAACCGTTTAGAAACCGCAAAACATTTTTTAAGAAATGATGGTTTTATTGCTATTGCCATTGACCACGTTGAATTATTTTACTTGGGAACTTTAGCAGATGAAATCTTTGGTAGGGATAATAGAATAGGAATAGTTACGGTTGTGCATAAACCAGAAGGTAGAAATCAAGAAAAGTTTTTTGGCACTTCAACTGAATATATGCTTGTTTATAGTAGGGATAAAAATATAGCTAATTTTAAAAAAGTGATTTTAGATGAAAAACAAAAAGATAGATTTGATAAAAAAGATGACCAGGGCCGATATAGATTAAAAAATTTTATAAGATTAACAGATGGTAAATATAGTTTAAAAAAGAACAAGCCATCCCACTATTATCCAATATTCATTAGTAAAGACCTTAATAAATTTAGTTTAGAAAATATTGAAGGGTATGAAAAAGTCTTACCTATAACTGATAATGGGGTTGAGAGAACATGGAAGACAAAAGGGGATACTTTTATTAAGTTAGTAAATCGCGGTGAAATAGAAGCAAAGAGAAATAATAATAAAATTGTTCTTTATGAAAAACTAAGAGAGGATCAAGTAATAAAAACTCACTGGGTAGGGAAAAGGTATCATGCATACCATTTTGGCACAAAATTGCTAGAAAATATTTTAGGAAGAAAAGCATTCAGTTTTCCTAAATCACTATATACCATCCTTGATACACTTAAAATAATGACTTCTGATAATGATATTGTTTTAGATTTTTATACTGGTAGTGGTACCGCTGGACATGCTCTTCTTGCACTTAACAAAGAAGATATGGGGAAAAGAAATTTTATTCTTATTGAACAGATAGATGAACATATAGCTATATGCAAAGAAAGAATTCAAAAAGTTATGAAAAAAGAAAATATTGATGTTTCTTTCATCTATTTCGAACTTGCGAAATGGAATGAAAAGGCAAAAGAAGAAGTCCTGGCTTGTGATAATTTGGAAGAATTAGTGAAATTGTTTGATGCTCTCTATGAAAAATATTTTTTAAATTACAACCTGAAAATAAAAGAATTTAAAGAAAAAGTTATTAATGAAGCTAAGTTTAAAGAATTATCTTTGGATGAACAAAAGAAGATGTTTTTAACAATGCTTGATCTTAATCAAATCTATGTACAAAAATCTGAAATGGCTGATAAACGGTTTGGCATTAGTGAAGAAGATCAAGAGTTAACAAATAAATTTTATAATTCTGATAGGGTTTAATATGACAGAAATAGAATATCTTTGTGACATAATAGGAAATAAAGCTTATAGATTAAAAATACCTTATCAAGAAACACCATCTTTTATTTTAAATAACCTTAAGCATGATTTTTTTGTTTGGCAAAAAGAAGCTTTTGAAAACTTTTTAACCTACCAGGCTATCAAAGAACGAGAAAATCCTAATAACCCTACCCATTTAATGTTTAACATGGCAACTGGATCTGGTAAAACATTATTAATGGCAGCTGCAATTTTATATTATTATGAAAAGGGTTATAGACATTTCCTTTTCTTTGTAAATCAAAATAACATTGTAGATAAAACCGAGAACAATTTTATTGATTCTACTCATACAAAATATCTATTTAGAGAAAAGATTGTTATTGATGATAAGACTATTTTAATTAAGCAAGTAGATAATTTTAGTGATAATCCTCAAGGTATCGAAATAAAATTTACTACCATTCAAAAACTTTATAACGATATTCATTTAGAGAGAGAAAATCAAACCACTTTAGAAGATTTACATAGTAAAGATATCATTATGCTTGCTGATGAAGCTCATCACTTAAATACTGACACTAAAAATAAAAATGGCACACAGCAAGAAATAGTTCCAACTGAGATAACCAAGAAAACCAGCAAAAAGGAAATAGAAAGAAAAGGATGGGAGCACACTGTTATTGAATTAATCTTAAACAAAAATGGCAACTATGGTGATAATAAAAATGTTCTTTTAGAATTTACTGCAACAATACCTACTAATGAACAAGTAGTTATAAAGTATGCTCCTAAAACTATTTACAGATTTGGGTTAAAGGACTTTTTAGCAGCTGGATATACTAAAGAGATTAATCTTATTTCATCCACACTTAATAAAAAAGAACGAATTTTACAAGCTATTCTGTTTCATTGGTATAGACATAAAATAGCTCTTAAATATGGTATCCCTAATTTTAAACCGGTTCTTCTTTTCCGTAATAAAAGAATTGAGGAATCAAGAGCTGATTATAATGAATTTGTTAATTGGGTAACCAATATAACAGCAGAAGATTTTTATTTTCTTAAAGAAATACAACAAAAAATTACCCAAAGCACAAGCGTTTATGAACAAGGCAAATCAAGAACATCTAAAGTATTAAATTTTATTAAAAGCAAAAATATAAGCTATGCTGAAATAGCAGATTTTGTTAAGGATAAATTCCAAGAAAAGAATATTATTATTACTAATTCAGAAACCAATAAAAATAAGACAGAAAAAACAACTATAGAACAAGAAAATCTCCTTAATAGTTTGGAAGATAAAAATAATCACATTAGAGCTATTTTTACTGTTGACCGGTTAACTGAAGGGTGGGATGTATTAAATCTCTTTGATATTGTTAGACTATACCAGGGTCAAAATACTGGTGGAAGTACCAAAAAAACTCCCGAGGCTACTATTAAAGAAAAACAACTTATTGGTAGAGGCGTTAGATATTATCCTTTTTCCTACAAAGACAAGCTAAAAAACAAGAGAAAATTTGATAATGAATTAGACAATGAACTTAGGTTTTTAGAGGAGCTTTACTATTATACTTATGATGAGGAATCAAGATATATATCCCACTTAAAAGAAGAACTAAGAAAAGATGGTTATATTAGTGATAACAAAATTGTCAAAACTTTTAATTTAAAGAAAGACTTTCAGGAAACATCTTTTTATAAAGAAAGCAAGGTGTGGTATAACAAGCAAATTGATAATCCTGATAGAAAGAAGAAATCATTAAAAATCTTGCTAAAAGATCTTGATATACAAAAGTATAGGGTAAAGGGAATTGAATTTAAAGAGGAAGAAATTGGCACAAAAGAGCAAGATGATAAACAAAGATTAAATATTGAAGAAAAAGGATTAAAGACAATTCCAATAAAATTAAAAGATATTGATAAGCACATTATAAGAAAAGCTATCAATATTAAAGCAAAACAGGAAAATTCCCTTTTGCGGTATGATAAATTAAAAGAAGAATTATCTATTGAAAGCATGGATGATTTACTAAAAGATGAATTTCTCGGAGATATTTCTATTAGCATTACTGCTCCAAATAATGATATACCAAATGATGACAAATTGAATATAGTTTTGATTGTCCTGGAAAAAGTTTTTACAATATTTAAAGAGTTTGTTAATCCCAACAAAGGAAGTGACTTTATTGCAATAAAGTTTGAAGATATGTTTGGAAAGCCAAAAATTAAAACAATTATAGAAGACGAGTTGGATAAAAGTATCCCCAATGATTATAAATGGTATGTACTTGACCACTTTGTTGGTACTAGTGAAGAGAAAGAATTGATCTCTTTTATTAAAGGAGAATTCGATAATTTAAAAGAAAAGTATAGCGAAATATATTTGCTAAGAAATGAAGAAGTTTATAAAATCTATGATTTTTGTAAAGGAAGAGGTTTCTATCCTGACTTTTTGTTGTTCTTAAAAGATAAGAATAAACCTACTTTACAATATCAAATATTTATTGAACCAAAAGGAAACTTATTTCTAGATAAAGATAATACTTTTAAAGATGGTAAAGAAGGCTGGAAAGAAATATTTTTAGAACAAATTTCAGCCAAATATAGTAATAATGAAATACTAAAAGCTGAGAATAAAAAATATAAATTAATTGGCCTTCCATTTTTCAATAAAGATCATAACAATACCTTTAAGACAAAATACCAGGAAATATTAAAATAAATATAATTATCTTTTGTTAAAAAATAGTGGCTATTGGCAAACTATCTTTAAAATGATATATTAATAAACACAAACCACTGCCATTCAAAAGAGAGAAAAAAATGCTAATTAATAATCCAATTTTATATGAATGTATTAGTGAAATTAGGTATCCTTCGCAATTTATATACTATAATGAAAGATATAATGTATGTAATGAAATACAAAAAAAACTACCTAATTGGAAAGTTGACATAGGGAAAATTATTCTTAACGACTTGAGCAACCAAAAAGAATCACGAATTAGTAATTTTGTTTTTACAAATAAGGGTGCTTCCTTAAATACAAAAAATCTTAAAACATATGAGAATTTTAAATCATTAGCAATTTTTGTATTTCAAAAAGTTATATCTGGCTTAAATATTACTAAAATTGACCGGATAGGCATAAGGAGTTTTCTAATATTCCAGTCTGATTCAGATTTTAATGAATTAAAAGATTTCTTGTTTGGGAAACTATTTAATGTTGAAATAAAAAAGAACAACATTTTTGGTGAAATTACTGATATTGCTTATATAGTAAATAGCAAAAAGTATAATTCTGATCTACGTATTGCGATTGGTCCATTAACCAAAAGTGAGCTAAAGACAAAATATATATATGATGATAACAATGTCTCCGAAGCAAGTATCTTGCTTGATATAGATTATTTTAATTTAAATATGAGTAATAATTTAAACGCACATATAAAACATATGTTAAAAGAAAACGCTAATATTTTAGAAGATATTGAAAGTAACTTATTATCATATTTCAATAAAGGAGAGGTAAAATGATATTGATATTAGAAGATAGCATCACCAAACTTGCAGATGATAAGACTACTTCCACCAATAATGGAACTAAAAAAGAAAGTACCCTAGAAGAACATTATCTTAATAATATTACTGAAATTACTAGAGACATTGAAAAAATAGATACTAGCACCAGTGCTGTTCCTAAAATATCTTATAAGAATATATATATAGAAACATTAAATAGCGATATTTTTACTCTAATAAGACCCATTCCAGTTGGTATCGAATATGATGGCGAAGTATACATTGCAAATAATTATGATTTAGAACTATATGGGTATTCTGAAATAGAAACAGAGGCAATTAATGATTTACGCAAATCTATTTTGGAGTTTTATGAAGATTTAAAAGATGAAAATAACTTAGGGGTTTTTCTGGAAAGAAAAGTAAAATATTGTAAAGAAATCATCCGAGAAGTATAAGGGAAAACATAAGGTGCAATTAAACAAAAGGGAAGCCAAAAGGATTATCGATAAATTACAAATAGAACACAGAAACAAAAAACATAATTACGGGTTTCTAAAGTACAATAACAAAAAAATATTGCCTGTATATTTTTCACATGGCAAAGGAGATATGCCTGGTAATGTTCCTGATAAGTTTAGGCAATCATTAAAAGTAAATATGGGTGATTTTGAAGATTTAAAAAATTGCCCTTTAAGTAGGGATGGATATATAAAAATTCTAAAGTCGAAAGGATTAATTGACAAGGAATAAATACAGTTTCTACAATCTAATTTTATTTGGCCTCTTTTAAAAATAATCAAAAACATTAAACTATATTTATATTTGACATTCTCTTTTTTTTAATCTAAACTGTAGAAAAATATTTTTATATTTATACTATAGGTGAAGTAGTAATGCAAACATCAGAAGTTTTAAAAAAAATTAATATTCCCCGCCACAAACTATATTATCTTGAACAAAAAGGCTA
>Ga0334896_1002579_pt1 | contig 12340 bp, 7 predicted proteins | sample GraSluR3_MG_8_FD_207734 | JGI IMG/M metagenome (GOLD analysis project Ga0334896, IMG submission 207734) | Sludge microbial communities from methane-producing bioreactor in Wageningen University, Netherlands - Granular Sludge_27_06-R3 | ecosystem: Engineered > Bioreactor > Anaerobic > Unclassified...
ATGGAATAGAACAGCATATCTCCCAGTCCCGATACGGCATGCACGGTGATGGAGGCATCCTGCTGTCCGCAGTGTTCAATGGTATATCCGAGGCTTTCAATGAGTACTTCTCCGGCGTCATGGATGCCGTAGGGGCCGAAACCGGTAATGCATCCGTTGCCATCCAGCACCTCCAGTGTATAGTTGCCAACCGGCAGGTGGTAGATATCCAGGGAAGTGGAGACGGTGTCGCCCATGTCGTCCAGCCAGTGCCACGACAGCGGTTGTTGCCCGTTGATCAAAAGGCCCCGTATCACTCCGGTGTTTCCCCCGCAGGTGGTGGGTTTGATCTCCAGCCCGGAGGTGTCGGCCAGAGAAGGAGGATAATACGACAGGTGGATGGAGTCGATCTCAAAGCAGCCGGCATCATTTTCCACCCTCACCCAGTACCAGCCGGTATCGGATACGGTGATCTGGGAGCTGCCAAAAGCCCCGTTGCTCCAGACATAGAAATGGGGGCCGCATTCGGCATCCAGAGTTATACCGGATGATGAGCAGAAGGAAGTGTCCGGTCCCAGGTCGGGCTCGGGGGCATATTCTACTTCCACTTTCCGGGAAGTTTCCTCTATGCGTCCGCTTGGATATTCCACATGCACAGATACCTCATAGGTACCACCATCGGTGAATTTATGCGTAGCATGAGGTATAGTAGAAGTATTTGCAACCCCCGACAGGGGATCCCCAAAGTTCCACTCGATGTATGTTGGTTCAGGAAAGAACCAGGGATCGAAGGCAAAGGTGTCGCTTTCGCAGATGCCATCGAAATCAAATCTGAATAGAAAATCCGTAACGAAGTTTACCAGGCCTGATTTAATTGTCCCATGCACAAGAATAAATTCGTTTGGTTGATAATTGCATTCTAAGCCAGGTTTTCCAGGTTCATGAATGATTCCAACAAGATTATTTGATGGATTGTTACCATCTGGTGAATGCAAGAAACAGTATATTTTACCATCGGATGCAAGTTGCAACCTATGGCCTTGTCCTGAACCAATCTGAATAAAGGATTGAATAAACTGGGCAGAATCTTCAATGTACTGCATATCAAACTGATATAAATGCGTTATGTCTTCAGTGTATATTGAGCCTCCTAAGTACATGTATTTTGAATCAGGAGAAAATTCACAACTAAATGTTCTATAAAAAGGGTTACCCGGGATAATATATCGCAGCTTAAAATGATATAAATGTTCAATTATTCCGGTTTCAGAATCAATTGAACAAACTTCCACTCTTGAACGTGACGCTGCACCTCCACCATAACATGTAATCAAATACTTTTTATCATAGGAAACCTTCATTATTCCAATGAAATCCATATTATATGTAAAATCTACTTGAGGAGCAGGACTATACACAGGATCTAAGTTTATACCATCGCATGTAATTAGTAATGAAGTGTACCTCTGAAAGGTAAAGCTTCTTGTAATAACCCAAATATCCGTTTTGTTTTTATGGTAAAAGGCAGCAAGTTTTTCCGGATTATCACAATAACCTGGAAGATTGAAAGTATCAGTTACATCACCTAAACCATTATCAAGACTCATATCTAGTTCGCAGTAAAACATTGCGTGTGGGCTATCAATACGTCTTGAGGTAAAAATATAATATAGGCTGTCGGTTCCTGGCTTTGGCAGGCATAATGACGCTTGTGTGCCTCGAATAAATGAGTTTCCTAAATTGCCATGAAGCATCATTTGATGTTGTTTATTCCAAACTTTTCGACCATCAGAATAAAATAGCAGGTTCCCATTGGTATCACTCATTACTGAACTACCGGTGAAGCTAAAACCCTCACTAAGAGTACTGGAAGGATCTTCAATGGGAACTCCGCTGTTAAAATCTAGGCCTACTGAATCATTACAAAACCAAAAATTTGTTCTCTTGTTAGGCTGGGAATGACTCGTTGTGCATAACAAGAAACAGCAAATTAATATAAACGATTTATTACGCATTTATTAGGCCGTAAGTAGTAAATATGGAGGTTAGTCAAGATCTGCTGAAATTGGCACGCCATCACCAATTAATTCCTCCCCATCACAAGATTTAGTATTTGCTCCATCGCAGCATAAGCCCTCACTATCATGATACTCTATCGAAATTCGTACTTCATAACAATCTTGGCAGTTCCATATTATACTTGCAGATCCAGTATGCTCATATGGTTGTGATTCATTAGTTATATCAACATCATAGGACCAGTCAATTTTTTGATTAGCACTAACATCCCATAATTCAATATCTAATAATATCTCATCAATAGTACCACAATTGCAATATGTGTCATCCCAACTTACCCAAACCGTATAATCTTCGAGAGGTATAGGTGGTTCATAATAATAATAACTTGAAAAAGATAATCCTGCAAGAGCAAAGAGAACAAAAATCAAAAGAACAGTCTTTTTCATAATTCATTGATTTTAAAATTAATAAATGTGTTTTAATATGTCAATCTATTTCATTCAGCTGACAGGACTGGTTGTTGATTGTATATAACCTGCGTCAATTATTGTTTAGCCTGGTTTCTGACTCCTTGCCTTGTTTATGGGTTTGGCATTTAGTTTATGTTTTGCATCATTCTCAATGAAATGAGTTATTTAGTCCAGGTTTTTAATGACAATAAAGATACGCAAAATATTATTGCCTGTCAAGGTTGGCCCCGCTGGCGGACCTCCTGGCTAAGGGGCCGAAGTTAGAGCGTTGCATCTGCCGGTTTTCTGCACAAGGCTGGCAGGAGGAATTTGCTTGCTGACAGTAAAACGCTAAAGGATCCTTCTACCGTGTCGTTTCACTCACGGTATCAGGATGACAGCTTCATTTAAGAATCTTTGCTGCATTATCTGATTAGCACTACGGTTCCCGATGTATCAAAACTACGGCTCGAAATAGAATACTCAACCCTGAACACATATGTCCCGGCCGGGGCTGGTTTGCCCTGATAAGTGCCGTCCCAGCTGTGGGTGATATTCTTCGTTTCAAACACCATCTGTCCCCAGCGGTTGAAGATCTTCAAACTAAAGGAAGTGAGGTTGTCGGGCTGGCCGATGGCTTTGAACTCATCGTTGAGGCCGTCCCCGTCGGGAGTAAAGGCATTGGGAAGAATGATCAGCTCACCCGGGGGTTCTTCCGGTGGGGGTGGCGGAGGCGGTGTAGTAACGAACTGCACGTAAACAGAATCTTCGCCCGCGCATCCATATAGCGATTCGATCATCACGCTGTACCAGTCTTCCACCTCTGCAGTGATCAACTGGCTGGTCTCTCCGGTATTCCAGAGATAACTTGTAAAGCCATCGCCGGCATCGATCTCCACGGGCTCTTCGGTGGTGATGGTGTCCTGCCCGGCAAAGGCCGGAACCGGGGTCGGATGGATCGTTATCTCAACAGAATCTTCCGAATAACAGTCAAGGGTATCGGTAATGCGTAACGACCAGGTCCCGGAATGTGTTGGCTGGGCATTGCTGACGGAAAGGATCTCGTTTGTACTTGTCGAGCCTGACGGGTCTGACCAGAGATAGCTGACTTCCCCGTTGCTCGACCACAACAAAGGGCTGATCTCAATGTCATCACCCTGGCAGGCTTCTACTAGTTGTTCCAAGGTAAAAAGCACTTCCTGGTATATTCTTACACTGCCCAGGTAATAATCCACCGGTATGGTCAGTCCCGTGGAGTTCAGAAACAGGCTGGCTCCTGCACTGCCGTCCCAGGCCACCATGCTCAGGCCCGGGTCCAGGGATTCAAAGACCAGGTCGGTCAGTATTGTGTTATCAGGCAGCGTTACTGAAGGCGATTGCCAGTTGAGCTCCACTCTCCCTTCGGCCGGGAACAGCATCACTTCCAGTGAGTCTTCGATCTGCGTTTGTGTATTGGCATAGCCCGTGCAGGTGAGCAGGGTCATATCATACAGCAGGGTGGTCTTAAAATAAGCCACATCATTGAAATTGCTCACGTATAGTGGCACAAAGGCCGTATTGCCCGGGCAGACCTCATCCTCCCCGGCCACCGCCTGCAGGCGAAGGGTGATCTCTTCGGGTACCTCAACCACAAAAGTGGTATCGCAGCCCGCTTCGTCCATCACCACGCAGGTGTAAAATCCAGCCAGAAGGTCATAGAAACCTCCATCATTCACCTGGAAGTTTACGCCATTGTCGTTGGAATAATACAGGTCATCGCCTCCGCCAATGGCCGTGATCTCAATGTAGCCGTTGCTTTGCCCGGAGCTGCAGGCCCCGATCTGCAGATCAACAATTTCAGGGGCATCGGTGTTTTGGATGATCACCGGGTTGTTGACATACACATCCTGGCAATCGGAAGAGTCCCGTACGCGCACGGCGTAGTTCCCGGCCGAAAGCCCTGTGAAAATCCCTTCGTTGGCATAGTAGTTTGCCCCGTTATCGATGGAATAGAACAGCATATCTCCCAGTCCCGATACGGCATGCACGGTGATGGAGGCATCCTGCTGTCCGCAGTGTTCAATGGTATATCCGAGGCTTTCAATGAGTACTTCTCCGGCGTCATGGATGCCGTAGGGGCCGAAACCGGTAATGCATCCGTTGCCATCCAGCACCTCCAGTGTATAGTTGCCAACCGGCAGGTGGTAGATATCCAGGGAAGTGGAGACGGTGTCGCCCATGTCGTCCAGCCAGTGCCACGACAGCGGTTGTTGCCCGTTGATCAAAAGGCCCCGTATCACTCCGGTGCTTCCCCCGCAGGTGGTGGGTTTGATCTCCAGCCCGGAGGTGTCGGCCAGAGAAGGAGGATAATACGACAGGTGGATGGAGTCGATCTCAAAGCAGCCCGCATCACTTTCCACCCTCACCCAGTACCAGCCCGTATCGGATACGTTTATCTGGGAGCTGCCAAAAGCCCCGTTGCTCCAGACATAGAAATGGGGGCCGCATTCGGCATCCAGAGTTATACCGGATGATGAGCAGAAGGAAGTGTCCGGTCCCAGGTCGGGCTCGGGGGCATATTCTACTTCCACTTTCCGGGAAGTTTCCTCTATGCGTCCGCTGGGGTATTCAACATATACGGAAACCTCGTAGGTGCCGCCATCGGTAAACTTATGGGTTGCATGTGGGATGGTTGAAGTATTGTTGATCCCCGACAGGGGATCCCCGAAATTCCACTCGATGTAAGTTGGTTCAGGGAAGAACCATGGATCGAAGGTAAAGGTGTCGCTTTCGCAGATGCCATCGAAATCAAATCGGAAAAGAAAATCAATTGCAAAATTTACAAAAGGAAATCCAACAGAACCATTTTGTAATACAAATGAATTTGGTTGATAGTTGCATGCAACACCTAATTTTTCAGGATTATTAATAACTCCACAATAATTATTTATGTAATTAGACTGAGTATTTGATGTTCTAAAAAATAAGTATATTTTACCATCAGGACCCAGCTGCATATTCCACCCTGTTCCTTCTCCGACTTTTATTCCAGATTGCTCGAAAAGTGTTGAATCTTCAATGTATTGCATGTCAAATTGGAAGACGTGACAAATAGAATCTGCATGTAAGTGACCTGATAAATACATATACTTGGAGCATGGCGAAAAATCCAAGTTATATGTTACATATAAAGGATTGTTGGGGATAATATCTCTTAATCTAAAATATGATAAATATTCGACAACTCCTGTTTCAACATTAAACTTACAAATTTCAACTCCACTTTTTGAACCAATATCTGATCTCCATACGGTAACAAGATATTTTTTATCATATGATACTTTCATATGGCCAGATTTGCTATCTCCCAAATCATCTTTGTTAGGTGCTGGGCTCAATATTGGTTGTGGGTTAACTCCTTCAGATGTCACAAGAAAAGCAGCGAATTTATGCTCACGATATTTTCGGGTCAATATCCAATAATCATGTTTGTTTTTCAGGTATACTGCCATAAGTTGATCAGATGCATCCCATCCAGCTAATAAAGTGTCTCTGTCAACAACCATCCCAAGACCGTTATTCTCATTAATATCAATAGTAGTGTAAAACATCGGGTTCTCAGTTTCAAACCACCGGATAGTGAATATATAATAAAGACTATCAGAACCTGGTTTCGGCAAACAGATTGCTGATTGTGTTCCCTGTTTATAATTCGGGCCTCCATTACCATTTGCCATTACCTCATGATTTTTGTTCCAGATGGAATCCCCGTTAGAATAAAACATTAAATTGCCACTGGTATCGCACAATGTTGATACAGCTCCCCAGCCCATACCTGTTACAAAGCATGATGTATTTTCTACAGGCACACCAGTATTAAAATCTAATCCAACAGAATCGGAAAAGAACCATAGATTAGTTCTTTTGTTAGGTTGTGAATAAGAATTCATCCCAATTAGCAGAAATAGGATGATAATCAATAAAATTCTGCCATTATTAATCATATAATACTATCGAAAAAGAGAGATAATTGAATTTTAAAATTCAATTATCTCTTGTTAGTAATCATTTAATCCATTATAACATCAAGGAATACTTCGCAATCAATAAGGTCCTGACCATCAACAGTATCGGCATCCCATCCTCCACAACATTCTGTTGGGTCGTAATATGTTATCCTTACATAAACATAATACCTATCTTGAGCATCCCAGAGAATTGTTTCAGTTCCTCCTATTTCAATTGGAATGCCCGGTAAATCAATTGTTGTAAGCGGAACCACAAAGTCTTCCTCAACCAAATCATAAATATAATAAGATAGCTTTTCTGCAGTTAGCGTTCCACAATTACATTCATTATCATTATATGTTACGGTAAAGCACCACTGCGCTGAAAGGTTATTGACACCCCAAAGAAAGAATCCTGAAATAAGAAAAGTTATTAATAGAATTGATTTTTTCATAACAAATAGAAATTTGAAGTTAATAAAAAGTCTGTATAAAACTGTTTTGCACTCATTTTGATCAAGTTATTAAGACTTCGAAATTCATTTTCCATTTTTTCTATCATTGCCTTTACCTCTTTTCTTTGTTGATATCTGATTCCATTAACCGGTATTGTTTTTTATTTTCAATTAAAGGGTTTTTTTCGCTCCTCATTATACCTGTAAATTTACGCAAAATATAACTGCCTGTCAAGGTTGGCACCCGCTAGCGGACCTCCTGGCTAAGGGGCCGAAGTTAGAGCGTTGCATCTGCCGGTTTTCTGCACAAGGCCGGCAGGAGGAATTTGCTTGCGTTGCTGCAACAGCTGGGAGGTCCCTCGTCCCCCGATCCCGATTACTCGGGAGGGGTCCCCGGGATGACCGGCAGAAGAAACTAACTTTTGCTTTAACGCACTAAAATAACAGTTCCCGATGTGTTAAAACTTCGACTCGAGATAGAATAATCAAGCCCATAAACATATGTTCCTGACGGGGATGGTTTACCTTGATAAGTGCCATCCCAACCGAGAGTGATATCCTTTGTTTCAAACACCATCTGCCCCCAGCGGTTGAAGATCTTCATGCTGAAGGAGGTGAGCTTGTCGGGCTGGCCGATGGCTTTGAACTCATCGTTGAGGCCGTCTCCGTCGGGGGTGAAGGCATTGGGAAGAAGGATCCGCTCACCCGGGGGTTCTTCCGGTGGGGGTGGCGGAGGCGGGGCAGTGACGAACTGCACGTAAACAGAATCTTCGCCCGCGCATCCATATAGCGATTCGATCATCACGCTGTACCAGTCTTCGACTTCTGCGGTGATCAACTGGCTGGTCTCTCCGGTATTCCAGAGATAACTTGTAAAGCCATCGCCGGCATCGATCTCAACGGGCTCTTCGGTGGTGATGGTATCCTGCCCGGCAAAGGCCGGAACCGGGGTCGGATGGATCGTTATCTCAACAGAATCCTCTGAATAACAGTCCAGCGTATCGGTAATGCGAAGCGACCATATCCCGGAATGGGAGGGTTGGGCATTGCTGATGGAAAGGATCTCGTTTGTACTTGTCGAGCCTGACGGGGCTGTCCATATATAGCTCACCTCTCCGTTGCTCGACCAGACTACCGGGATGATCTCAACATTATCACCCTGGCAGGCTTCAATATCCTGTCCAGGGCTGAAAAGCACTTCCTGGTATATGCGCACACTGCCCAGGTAGTAATCAACCGGGATGGTCAGTCCTGTGGAGTTCAGAAACAGGCTGGCTCCCGCACTGCCATCCCAGGCCACCATGCTCAGGCCCGGGTCCAGTGATTCAAAGACCAGGTCGGCCAGTATTGTGTTGTCAGGCAGCGTTACTGAAGGCGATTGCCAGTTGAGCTCCACCCTCCCTTCGGCCGGGAAGAGCATCACTTCCAGTGAGTCTTCGATCTGTGTTTGGGTATTGGCATAGCCGGTACAGGTTAGGAGGGTTTTATCGTACAGCAAGGTGGTTTTGAACCAGGCTACATCATTAAAATTGCTCACGTATAGGGGCACAAAGGCCGTATTGCCCGGGCAGACCTCATCCTCACCGGCCACGGCCTGCAAGCGAAGGGTGATCTCTTCGGGTACCTCAACCACAAAAGTGGTATCGCAGCCCGCTTCGTCCATCACCACGCAGGTGTAAAATCCAGCCAGAAGGTCATAGAAACCTCCATCATTCACCTGGAAGTTTACGCCATTGTCGTTGGAATAATACAGGTCATCCCCTCCGCCAATGGCCGTGATCTCAATGTAGCCGTTGCTTTGCCCTGAGCTGCAGGCCCCGATCTGCAGATCAACAATTTCAGGGGCATCGGTGTTTTGGATGATCACCGGGTTGTTGACATACACATCCTGGCAATCGGAAGAGTCTCTTACGCGCACGGCGTAGTTTCCGGCCGAAAGCCCTGTGAAAATCCCTTCGTTGGCAAAATAGTTCGCCCCGTTATCGATGGAATAGAAAAGCATATCTCCCAGTCCCGATACGGCATGGACGGTAATAGAGGCATCCTGCTGTCCGCAGTGTTCAATGGTATATCCGAGGCTTTCGATGAGTACTTCTCCGGCATCATGGATGCCGTAGGGGCCGAAATCGTTAATGCATCCGTTGCCATCCAGAACTTCCAGTGTATAGTTTCCAACCGGCAGGTGGTAGATATCCAGGGAGGTGGAAACGGTATCGCCCATGTCGTCCAGCCAGTGCCACGACAGCGGTTGTTGCCCGTTGATCAAAAGGCCCCGTATCACTCCGGTGCTTCCCCCGCAGGTGGTGGGTTTGATCTCCAGCCCGGAGGTGTCGGCCAGAGAAGGAGGATAATACGACAGGTGGATGGAGTCGATCTCAAAGCAGCCGGCATCATTTTCCACCCTCACCCAGTACCAGCCGGTATCGGATACGGTGATCTGGGAGCTGCCAAAAGCCCCGTTGCTCCAGACATAGAAATGGGGGCCGCATTCGGCGTTAAGGATGATATCACCACCGTAACAGAAGGTCGTATCCGGTCCCAGGTCGGGCTCGGGGGCATATTCAACCTCCACTTTCCGTGATGTCTCCTCAATGCGTCCGCTGGGGTATTCAACATATACGGAAACCTCGTAGGTGCCGCCATCGGTAAACTTATGGGTTGCATGTGGGATGGTTGAAGTATTGTTGATCCCCGACAGGGGATCCCCGAAATTCCACTCGATGTATGTTGGTTCAGGGAAGAACCAGGGATCGAAGGTAAAGGTGTCGCTTTCACAGATGCCGTCGAAATCGAAGCGGAATAGGAAATCTGTTACGAAATTTGGAAGACATTTTTTTGATAAACTATCATTTAAATTGATTCCATACCTCTGATATTCACAATCAGGTCCTTCTAACCATGGTTTATGGATAATCCCTAACCAATCATCAGATCCGTCACATTGATCCCCTGCACAATATATTCTGCCATCTGATCCTAATTGAAGGGCATGCCCATGGCCTTCACCTATTTTGACAGCGGATTGAGGAAATAATATAGGATCATCAGCATATTGCATATTATACTGGTATATATGACCAATATTATCGTTCATTATATTTGGCTGATGTAAACAAATATTGAGTCTGGAGAAAATTCACAACCAAATGGCCTATATGGAATCATAGGCGCAATTGAGTTCCTCAAACAAAATGTATGAAGAAATGTAACTATTCCGGTTGAAGGGCTAAATCTGCAAACCTCTACGTATGCCTCATCTGAATGAGTTCCACCGTAATAGCAGGCCACTAAATATTTTTTATCATATGAAATCTTCATGTAACCCCTTACATCTGGACCGTAACTAAAATCTCTGTCAGGAGCAGGGCTTAAAATAGGAGTTGGATCAACACCATCAGAAGTGATACGATAAGTAGCAAAATTGTCATCGATATATTTTCTTGTAATCACCCAGATCTCATTCTTGTTCTTATGATAACATGCTGTAATTTTTTCAGTAGCATCATAGGATTGTAGAAGTGTGTCCGTTGATATAATTCCACCTAATCCGTTATTTAGACTAATGTCAAGTGTGTAGTAAATTATTGGTAATTGTGAGGATTCTGTTAGTCGAGCACCAAAAATGTAGAAAATACTTTCACTCCCAGGCAATGGAACTATTAAAACTCCCTGGGATCCAGGATCAAATTCTTGATTGTAGCTGTAATTAATTATCTCATGAAATTTATCCCAAACTGCAATTCCATCAGTGTAGAAAAGTAAATTCCCATTCGTATCACTTATAGATGAACTTCCATGAATACCTGATTGAGAATATATTTGGCCAAGATTATTATAAATTGGTTGCCCGGAATTAAAATCCAAGCCACAATGATATCCAAAATACCAGTGATTCGTTCTCTTATTGGGTTGAGAGGAACAATTGATGCAAATTACAAAGCTAAAAACTAATAAAACAACTCTATTAGACATTTCCTGTATTTTAAAGGGATGCTGATTTATTATTATTTGTCAGCATCCCTTAGTATTGCTAATCCATTACATAGTAACAATCCTCACAATTCCAAATTATCGTCTCATCTCCAGAAGTTTCAAAGGGAGGGGTTTCACTGGTGACAATAAATTCTCTATTGTCGACGATTGTTTCAGGAGTAGGTGTAAGGTCGATTATGGTGATAAATACGGATTTTTTTGTAATTGTTCCACAATTACATTCCGCATCATCAACATATACATTTACTTCCCACTGTGCACTTGTACTTTGTATTCCTGCGATAAAAAAGCCAATTAAGGAAAATAAAAAGATTAGATTTTTCATGGTAATAGGATTTAAATTTAGTAAAAATTATCAATCCATTTTCATACAGCTAGCCAGACTGGTTGTTGATTGTATATAACCTGCCTCAATTATTGTTTAGCCTGGTTTCTGACTCCTTTCTGTGTTGATGGGTTTGGCATTTAGGTTATGTTTTGCATCATTTTCAATGAAACGAGTTTTTTATTTCACATTATTAATGCCTATAAAGTTACGTATAATATATCAGCCTGTCAATGTTGGCCCCGCCAGGGGACATTCTGGCTTTGGGGCCGATTTAGAGCGTTGCATCTGCCGGCTTTCTGCACAAGGCTGGCAGGAGGAATTTGCTTGCGTTGCTGCAACAGCTGGGAGGTCCCTCGTCCCCCGATCCCGATTACTCGGGAGGGGTCTTCGGGATGACAGGCAGAAGAAACTAACTTTTGCTTTAACGCACTAAAATAACAGTTCCCGATGTGTCAAAACTTCGACTCGAGATAGAATAATCAAGCCTATAAACATATGTTCCTGACGGGGCTGGTTTGCCCTGATAAGTACCGTCCCAGCCGAGGGAAATGTCAGTGGATTCAAACACCATCTGCCCCCAGCGGTTGAAGATCTTCATGCTAAAAGAAGTGAGATTTTCGGGCTGGCCGATGGCTTTGAACACATCGTTGAGGCCGTCCCCGTCGGGAGTAAAGGCATTGGGAAGAATGATCAGCTCACCCGGGGGTTCTTCCGGTGGGGGTGGCGGTGCAGTAACGAACTGCACGTAAACAGAATCTTCGCCCGCGCATCCATAGAGGGATTCGATCATCACGCTGTACCAGTCTTCGACTTCTGCGGTGATCAACTGGCTGGTCTCTCCGGTGTTCCATAAATAGCTTGCAAAGCCATCGCCGGCATCGATCTCCACGGGCTCTTCGGTGGTGATGGTATCCTGCCCGGCAAAGGCCGGAACCGGGGTTTGATGAATGAGGATCTCAAGGGAAACTTCCAAAAAACAGTCCAGGGTATCGGTAATGCGAAGCGACCATATCCCGGAATGGGAGGGTTGGGCATTGTTGATGGAAAGGATCTCGCTGGTACTTGTTGATCCCCACGGGTCTGACCAGAGATAGCTGACTTCCCCGTTGCTCGACCACAACAAAGGGC
>Ga0334896_1002582_pt1 | contig 12327 bp, 10 predicted proteins | sample GraSluR3_MG_8_FD_207734 | JGI IMG/M metagenome (GOLD analysis project Ga0334896, IMG submission 207734) | Sludge microbial communities from methane-producing bioreactor in Wageningen University, Netherlands - Granular Sludge_27_06-R3 | ecosystem: Engineered > Bioreactor > Anaerobic >...
CCGGGTGGATCTTAAATCCGGTGATGTGGCCGATGGATTTGAGGAACGGGACGTTGATGCGCTGTTTCTCGATCTTCCCAATCCTTATGATGTTATCCCTCAGGTCAAAGCCTCACTGAAACTGGGGGGATTCTTCGGCACGATCCTGCCGACCGCAAACCAGGTCAGCAAGACATTGGCAGCACTGCGGGCCAATGATTTCGCCTTTATGGAAGTGTGTGAGATCATGCTCCGCTTCTATAAACCGGATTGGGATCGGCTGCGGCCGACAGACCGGATGGTGGCGCATACCGGCTACCTTGTTTTCAGCCGTTCCGTGATGGAAAAGCCGGATGAGGATTAAGCCTATCGATGGCCACATCCGATATAATGGGGGCTATGCTTATTCCTGAACGTGAAAAGATTATTCGGGCTTTGGGCTCCTATAAAATTAAACAACAGCCGGCGTATGCGGATCTGTTTTCCTCAGACGGCTTTCGAAAGGTCCGGCCATCCGGTTTTCGGCCATCTGCCGTGTTCATCCCGCTTCTTGAACATGAAGATCAATGGCATTTATTGCTGACCCACCGGTCTGATAGGCTGAACGATCATGGCGGACAGGTCGCTTTCCCCGGCGGGGCGAGAGATGAGACAGACCGAGATTTGTTGGATACCGCATTGCGGGAGATGGAAGAGGAGATCGGGGTTGTACCTGACGACGTGGTTGTGTTTGGCGACCTCGGCGACATGGCTGTGATTACCGGGTTCTGTGTGAAAGTCTTTGTGGGGGAGATCCCCTGGCCGTATGCCCTCAGGATTAATCCTGATGAGGTTGAGAGCGCGTTTATTGTCCCGCTTGCGTGGCTGGCAGATCCACATAACCGGCGACACGAAACCCACAGCCATGGTGGCAGGGAGCTACCTGTGATCTTCTTTGGGCGATATCAGGGCTATCAGCTTTGGGGAGCCAGTGCAGATATGACCCTGGCATTGCTGGAAGCCCTGGGTTTGGCTTAATAAAAAATCCCGGAGAGGTTCTCCGGGATTGATTGGCAACGAGTTATTTGAGAAGGATTTATGCGTCTGCTTCTTCACCCTCCAAGTCATCGTCCTCTTTCTTGCCTTTTTCAATGACTTCAGGTTCCATATCTTCATCCAGAAGTTCAGCCAGTTCGTCTTCCTCTTCCTCTTCCTCTTCTTCTATGGTCACATAGGTGACACCGGCGACGAGTTCTTCAGGATCCGTGAGGACGTCGAAATTTCCAGGGAGGTCCAGGTCCTTCACATAGATCACGCTGTCAATGTCAACCAGGACTGTCGCATCAACTTCGATCCGTTCAGGCATGTCCTGTGGCAGACATTCGATCTCAAGTTCTGAGATACCGGTGACCACAACTGCAGCCATGCTGATTTCAGCCGGTGCCTGTCCGATCAGCTCGATCGGGACTGCGGTTTGCAGTTTCTCAGTCAGTGAGACCGCCATGAAGTCCACGTGGCGGAGGGTGCCGTAAATGATATCCTTTTGAAGTTCCCGCAACACTACCGGGTATGTTTCACCATCGACTTTCAATGAGACCAGACTGGACCCGGTTAATTTATTGATGATCTTGGAGGCTTCGTGCAGGTCAAGCTGGATTGCAATGGGATCGATTTGTTCTTTGCCAATTCTGCCGTAGATGATGCCGGGCAGGAGCCCACTGCGGCGCAGGTTAGAAACCTGTTTACCTTTAATGGTTCGTTTTTGTGCTTCTACTACAATTTTCTCAGTCATTCTTCCATCCTTCGAGCGCCTCTCACCCGCAATACTGTGGGTTACCCTCGCTCTATGAAAAATTGGGTTGATGTGCCGGTCAGGACCAGCGAGATTGAATTCTATCCGAGGAAAGGGGATTGGTCAAGAAGAGAAATTCCCATGAGTGACAGGTCTTCAACAGATCACCTCAGTTTGATTTCGTTAAAACAGTTTTCTCATCAATAGTTCTTCAAGATCCCCACGAAGCCTTCTTGAATCCATGAATTGAATAGCCTGCCAACCAGTATCTATTGCCGCATCGACGTTTTCCAGCATATTATCGATAAAAAGACACGCCGCAGGATTGAGATTATGAATCTGACAGAACTTCTCATAGATTTCCCTCTGAGGTTTTATGAGATGAAGATCTGCTGAGATGGTGATCCCGCAAAACTGCTTGAAAACAGCTTTTTTGGGTGCGTAGGTATAAAACTGCAGATTGGCGTTTGACAGGATATAGAGGGGGAATCCGGCATTCCTCAGAACTGCCACGATATCTTCGATCCCCGGAACGAGGGGTTGGTCGGTGTACCAGTTATTGAGGATCCATTGGATTTCACGCGAATACCGGGGAGATTGTTTAACGATATTCTGATAGTGTTCATCGAAAGTGATCAATCCCAGATCCAATAATTGCCAGCCTCTGGATTGAAACAGGGCCTTGAAAATCTGGCCGGCATCTGCCGCGTCAGGAATGATTTTCCGGACTATTCTCGCAGGGTCATAATCCAGGAGGACATTCCCCATGTCAAATACGATATTCTTGATCATCATTAGGATTCCAAATCATTATACTAGTGAATTAGTGGGGTTGATTATGGATAGAACTTTTAAAGATATTTACGAAAAGCAAATTATAGAGACAGGTTCCTTGTTTTTTCTTTGGATTGATTTGACTCAGCGGCTCACATAAATTAAAAAAGCCGAAAATCTGTTGACATCCAAAACGTTTTGGTATATGATGGGGACATATCCAAAACGTTTTGGGCGAGGGTAAGAATGAAGGTTACGATTAAGGATGTTGCAAAAAAGGTTAATTTATCCATTACCACCGTTTCACGCGCTTTGCATGATTACGATGATGTAAATCCCGAAACCAAACAACGCATTATTGAAGCTGCGAGAGAGATGGGATACAGCCCCAACAGCCTCGCGCAAAGGTTACAAAAGCAACAGGCGGATACGATTGGCCTGGTTTTGCCGACTTTCAGTCCTCGTTTTGCTGACCCGTTTTTCAGTGAAATATTGGCCGGGATTGGGAATATGGCAGCTGAACTCGGGTTTGACTTGCTGGTGTCAACATGTGCTCCTGGCGAACAGGAAATTGAGACTTATAAGAACTTAATCGAAGGGGCCCGTGTTGATGGATTTATCATCGTCCGAACACGCGTCTTTGACCCGCGCATTGAATATCTCCTCAGTCAGAAATTTGCCTTTACTGCTTTTGGCCGTTCTCAATCCAATTCAACTTATGCTTATGTTGATGAAGATGGCTACCTTGGTATGAAATTAATCGCCGAGCATCTTGCTAAACTGGGCCATACCAGGGTCGGCTGTATCACCTCAAATTCTGATTTGAACTTTACCCGGTTCCGCATGGATGGCCTGCGGGATGGCCTTACTGACTACAAAATTGTTATCGATGAAAACTTGATCCGAATTGGTGATTTGACCCAGAAAAGTGGTTATAAGAACGCCTTTGAATTGCTGCAAATGCCTGATCCCCCAACTGCGATTGTTGCCTTTAATGACTTGATGGCTTTTGGGGTGATGAGTGCCGCTCAGAAGATGGGTCTGGTTGTGGGTAAGGATCTGTCCGTGACCGGTTTTGATGATATCCCAATGGCGGAATTCAGCCATCCTTCTTTAACCACAGTATCACAACCCGTATATAAGATCGGTGGAATGTTATGTGAGATGCTGATCAAAATGATCAATGGCATTTCGAACGGACAACCACATATTGTTCTAAAACCAACCCTTATTGAAAGGAAGTCAACTGAAGCTGTCAAAAATTGAATAAATGGAAGAGAAGAGAAAAGGAGGTCTATCGGAGCGGGATTAAATCGTATTAGATGATGTTGGAAAAGACGATAAACCAAATAAGGAGTTGAATGTAATGAAGAAAATTTCGATAATCATGATCGTAATCCTGGCGCTGAGCATGCTCCTGGCAGCCTGCCAGCCAGCGGAGGTTGAAGAGCCGGTTGTCGAGGAGCCTGTGGTTGAAGAGCCGGAGGTGGAAGAACCCGAAGTGGAGGAACCTGTCGTTGAGGAGCCTGAACCTGTTGATGAGATCGGTGAGGTTATCTTCTTCTCTACTCAGTTTGTCCCGGTCGAAGAACAGGAAAAATTCCGCGCGATCCTGCAAGACGGCGGTTTTGATTTCGTCGGTACAGAGGAAGGCCCATTGATCGACCTAATCAAGGCTGGAACACAGGTTGGTCAGGCGGAACTGGATGTCGTTGGCGCGTTGCATGGCACCTACCCACCCATCACCGATGATATGATGAACCTGATCGATATCTATGAAGATCTGTCCGCAGACCGTGAATTCCCGGCAGCATTTCTCGAAACAGGCTTATTGGGCACAAGCGATTACCTGTATTACATCCCATGGATGCAGGCCACTTATATTATGGCAGCTCATGTTGATGCCCTGCCGTATCTTCCAGAAGGTGCTTCCCTTGAGGATATGACCTGGGAGCAATTCTCTGAGTGGTGCCAAATCATGCTGGATGAGACTGGCGAACCAAAATGCGGTGTCCCGCATGCAGGTTTGTTCCACCGGTTTCTGGAAGGTTATATGTGGCCGAGCTTTACCGGTGGCATGGTCAGTCGCTTTAGAAGCGATGATGCGGCCGAGATGCTGGCCTGGGCACGGGATGATTTATGGCCAACCCTCCATCCCCAATCGATCAGCTATGAGTTCATGCAGGAACCGCTGCTCTCGGGTGAAGTATGGGTTGCATTTGATCATACTGCACGTTTGATTGAGGCCTTTAATGCCGAACCGGAAAATTTTGTAGGTTTCCCGGCACCTTCCGGACCGGAAGGACTCGGCTTCATGCCCGTGATTGTGGGTCTGGGTATTCCCCTTAATTCGCCCAATCCTGAAGGCGCGATTGCCTTGATTGATTACCTGACAACGCCAGAGGTCCAGGCACGTGTCCTGCGTGAGTTGGCCTTCTTCCCGGTTGTTGCGGGTGTCGATTTCTCTGACTTGCCGGCAGGGGTCGCCATTGAAGCCGCTGCTGTTGAGGCGCAGGCGAATAATCCCAATGCCATTGCTGCCCTGCTACCTGTCGGTTTAGGTGAACGAGGTGGTGAAATCAATCAGATCTTCCGGAATGCCTTCGATCGAGTTGTCCTGGATGGTGAGGACATTGCAACTGTTTTGCAGCAAGAAGGTGCAGCACTTGAAGAGCTTATTGAGGCAACCGGAGCGCCTTGCTGGGCACCGGATCCGGCCAGTGTTGGCCCATGCCCCATTGAATGATTCGCTTCAAGCGGATCACCTGATTCGGATTATGATGAACTGAATTAGGCGCGAATAAATTGTTCAGGTGGTGTGCTGGGTAGTTTTGCACCACCTGAACAAAATAAATCATGAGGATCAGGATCTCATGACCAATCAATTAAAACCCCCAAAAAGGAAGAAAATTAATTGGGCGCCGTATCTGTTGATTGTGCCTTCATTTGTTTATCTGCTTGTGTTTTTTGCCTGGCCAATGGTTCAATCACTCATTCTCACTGTCAGAGAAGATGATGTCCTTCTGCGTGTCCGCGAGGACCCCACACAAACCAGCCCCGGTATTGGCTCCTTGGAACGTGGGGTATCAGTGGAAATTTTAGATCAACAAGCCAATGTCATCTCAGAAGACGATCTCAGTGAGCCCGGTTTGATCACAGAGGTCTGGTATGAAGTCCAGGTAACTGATGAGACTGGAACAATGGTGGCGGGGTGGGCGTCTGAACAGCGGTTCCGTGTTAGAGAGACGGATGAGGATGGCAAGCCGATTATGGCGACCGTACGGCCAATCATTGGTGTTGACGCGGATCCCCTAACCCCAATCTACAGTGAACCAAGTACTGCCGGTGAGATTATTGCGGAATTGAATGCGCAGACCCCCGTTGACATACTCTCTCAAAGAACCCTGGAGATTTGGTTCCAAATTTCCGGTGAGGTGGATGCTAAACTCATTACAGGATGGGTGCAATCCCGGTATATCCGCACATTCCCGGAATCCACTGAAGGGCGAATTGACCGGGGAGATACGGGACATTTAACATTCAAGTACATCCGAAGGATGTTTAATGACAGGTTCTTTTGGCCAGCGTTTAAAACGACCCTGTTACTAATGGTCATTATCATCCCAATCCAGTTTATCCTGGCCATCATCATGGCCCTGGTTGTTCAGGCGAAGATTAAGGGAAGCAGCATTTTTCTTGGTATCTTTTCCATTGCCTTAGGTGTATCAGATCTGGCGGTGGGTATTGTCTGGTACGCAATTTTTACTCACTATGGTTATCTCAATTCCATTTTGCAGGGATTGGGCCTGATCAGTGCACCGATTACCTACCTTTCAGCGGACACACGCCATTGGATCATTATTGCGATTGTCCTGGCAGAAGTCTGGCGGGCGACTTCTCTTGTCATGGTGATCATTGTGTCCGGGATGCAGTCAATTTCCCAGGATGTGCTGGAAGCCGCTGAGGTCTTTGGCGCCACCCTTTGGCAGCGGGTAACGCATGTAATTCTGCCTTTGCTGAAACCCAGTTTACAAGTTGCTTTGATCTTACGCACTATCCTGGCTTTGCAGGTTTTTGCGGTGGTAATGGCGATTGGGGGAGGCGATGTGGTCACAGTCCTGGCACGAGAGACCTATCGGCAGTACTATGACTTGCGCAATTTCAACATGGCCGCTGCTTTTTCATCCTTCATTTTAATCTTATCCATGATCATCTCGGTATTCTATTTGAGGGCGGTGCGCACAGAACAGGAGGCGTCAGGATGAGCAGGAAACATGACGTTCAACAGCCAAAAGCTGAAGTTGCGCCGGAAGTGATGGCCATTCATTTGAAAATGAAGCGCAGGCAGAAGCTGGGACGCGGGATGATTTATCTGGCGGCAATTGTGCTCTCGCTATGGGTTCTGATACCTATTATTTTTATTACCTCAATGGCCTTGACTACCCCGGAAATGGTGCGCGCTTATCCGAAAAGCATTCTGCCATTTATACCGTTTTCACTCGATACACTGCGTTTTTTCCTGGGTTCGTATGGCATTCTTGATGGCATTATCAATAGTGTGATTGTCGCAGCCATTACGATTGTACTTTCCACATTAATTGCTGCGCCAGCGGGTTATGCCCTTTCGCGTTACATTTTCCGTGGTCGGGATGTTTTTCGGCTGTCAATCCTGGCGGTTAGGGCTTTTCCGATCGTTGTGTTGTCGATTCCTTTGGCGGTGGCTTTTTTGAATTTGGGTATTTACGATAATGTCTTCAGTCTTGGTTTGATGCACACCGCGCTTGTGTTGCCAACAGCTATCCTGGTTTTGAGTAGTGTGTTTGCCAGCATCCCATATGAATTGGAGGAGGCGGCCATGGTACTGGGCTGTTCTCCGGTGCAAGCCTTCCGCCATGTTGTTGTGCCATTGGTTTTACCGGGTATTGCTGCCTCAGCGATTTTTAGCTTCGTGCTTTCATGGAACGAGGTTTTTGCTGCAAGCATCCTTACCATTCAGAACCGTACCCTTCCCGCGCAGGTTTTGGCGACTTTGTCTTATTCACCAGATCCCTACAAATTTGCCGGCAGCTTTTTTATGCTAATCCCAGCTGTCATTTTCATATTTATAATCCGGCGATATTTGTTTAATATGTGGGGTCAGGTTACAAAATGATGATTAAGGTGAGAGATTATGTCCGAGATACTTATTGAGAATGTCACCAAACGTTTTGGAGATTTTGTCGCTGTTGACGACATCAGTCTAAAGATTCAAGATCAGGAATTCATGGTTTTGCTTGGGCCCAGTGGATGTGGGAAAACGACTTTGCTGCGTACCATAGCCGGACTGGGGATGGCGGATGAAGGGCGCATCTGCATTGGGGATCGGGACGTCACTTACCTGCCACCGCGCGATCGAAAGATCTCAATGGTGTTCCAGAATTACGCTATCTTCCCCCACATGACGGTTTTCGACAATATTGCCTTTGGCTTGAAAATGAACAAATTTGAAAAACCGGAGATTGAAAAACGGGTGCAGGAAGCCGCAGCCATGTTGCATATCGAGAGCATGCTTGACCGTTACCCATCAGCGATGAGCGGAGGACAACGGCAGCGGGTAGCTGTCGCGCGTGCGATTGCGATGAAATCCGAAGTTCTTTTGATGGATGAACCCCTGAGCAACCTCGATGCCTTACTGCGGCTCGAGATGCGCGCTGAACTGAAGCGGTTACTGGCTGAAATAGATGCGACGACGATCTATGTGACGCATGATCAGATTGAGGCGCTCAGTATGGGGGACCGCATTGCTGTAATCAAAGATGGGATTGTCCAGCAATGCGATGTGCCGGATGTCGTTTATGATAAACCATCCAACCTCTTTGTTGGCAGCTTCATCGGCAATCCACCGATGAATTTTATGGATGGTCAGGTGGATTACAGCAATGGGAGTGTGAGCGTTTATATTGGAGATTTCAGGATCTTACCTGAGAATGAGATGCATCCGCTTCTTAAATCGTATCATAACAAAACGATCCTTTTGGGGATACGAGCCGAAAATATGGAGACACTCAAACAGCCGGCTGATGATGCTCTTGAGGTTGAGGTATTGGTGGTCGAGCCATTGGGTTCCCAGAACCTGTTGACAGTCAAGATCGGTGAGCACATTATCAAAGTTGCCACGCACCCAACCTTTTACATTGAACCCGGTATGCAGGTCTGGCTTCGCTTTCCTGTTAATAAGATCCGCTGGCTGGACGAGAAGACCGGTGCTGCGTTGTATCCTTAACCGCATCCGCAGACGGTGAGCTGAGTTAACTCAATCATCAATCATGATCGGCGCACTATGAATGTCTGATATGACCTTAGATCCATCCTCCATGGTCAAAGCTGCTCAGGCTTTGCTTCGAGAGAACGACATGGGGGTTTTTACGAAACCCGGCCCAAAACAATACCCGCATCAATGGAACTGGGATGCTGCCCTGGTTGCGTTGGGATTGTCCTACTTTGATCTGCCGCGCGCTTTGCTTGAGATCAGATCTCTGATAAGCGGCCAATGGCTTGACGGAATGCTGCCACATGTCGTTTACCATGGAACGGGTACTGATTATTTTCCGAATCCGGAGTATTGGAGGATTGAAACCAGCCCAAACGCACCTCAAAGCGGGACCTCCGGCATCACCCAGCCCCCATTGCTGGCAAGTATCGTACGACGTATCCATCAGCATCAGCCCATCCCGGATTTTATCAAGGAGATTTATCCGAACTTATTGGCATGGCATCACTGGCTGCATATCCAACGAGATTCGGATGGGTCGGGACTGGTGAGCATCATTCACCCGTGGGAGTCCGGTACTGATGACTCGCCCCGCTGGCTTGAAGTCATGATGGACATTGAGGTACCTGAATTATCAGAATTCACACGTGGCGATACACGGCATGTATCCGAACGCGAACGTCCATATCCACATGATTATCAGCGGTTTATTTACCTGATTGACTTCTTTCGTCAAGAGGGATATGACCAGGCGGCGATATTGGCGAAATCACCCTTCCTCGTGCAGGACGTTCTATTTAATGCTATCCTTTACCGGGCAGATGGCGATTTGATGTTCTTGGGTAATGTCATTGGTGAGGATACTGGTATCATAAAAGGATGGATCAGGCGGATGCGTGAGGTTTTCAATCTGCGGTTTTGGCAGGAAGATGAAGGATTGTACTGTGACTTCAATATACGTCATCAAAAGACAATCCGAGTCAACACAGGGATCACTTTTCTGCCGTTGTTTGCCGGGCTAGCTTCGGAGGAGCAGGCGGATCGCCTGTTGCGTGCGCATTATCGCCATCCTGATCATTATGCGGTTGATGAGCAGGTAAAATACCGGTTGACATCTGCCAGCAAAAGACTGGAGGGGTGGGATCCACGCCGCTATTGGCGCGGTCCTGTCTGGATCTTGTTGAACTGGCTGGTTTATCATGGCCTGCTCAGGTATGGCTATGAAACTGAAGCTGCACGACTGCGTGATGACGCTCTGGCTTTGATGTCGAGATCAGGATTTCGTGAGTATTACGATCCGCGGGATGGTTCGGGATGCGGTTCGGAAAGATTCTCGTGGTCAGCTGCCCTGGCAATTGATTGGATAAATAACGCCCAATAAGCACAAATGCTGTGACTAAAGGTAGTGAGGGTTTCAGTCTCCGGGTTGATGGATAAGGATGGACACGAGTTAGCCAGGTGTTGGCTTTGATTAATAAATTGAACATAAGGACCTCAATTCATGAAACAGATCAGAAATATTGGTATCCTTCATTATCAGGTTGGTAACACAGATGGTGTTTCTTTAGAGATTTCAAAATGGAAACAGGTTCTTGAAAAAATGGGGAGGAGTGTGCATCTGTGTGCCGGGGACCTGGGTACGGATGAAGGTTTCAAAATCCCCGAACTCTATCATCATTCTGAAGAAATCAGGGAAATCGATCGGAATGCTTTTATCGAACTCATAGAGTATGACCCTGCCACCCTGTTGAATGGAATTGAGACGATCAGCCATCGTATAGAAGAGGGATTACAGGCGTTCATCAAGTCCAATCAGATAGACCTTCTGGTCGTAAATAATGTCTGGAGTGTGGCTTTGAACCTGCCCGCAGCGATGGCATTGGAGAGGGTCCGTCAGAAGTTGTCAATCAAAACCCTTGCTCATCATCATGACTTCTATTGGGAACGGCGCGGTGGAATCCATCCCACCTGTCAACCGATCCAACATATCCTTGGTCAATATTTTCCGCCCATTGACTCGTCGATAAATCACGTGGTGATAAACAGCCAGGCTCAAAAGACATTGGCCCAAAAAAGGGGTATCCAGGCAGGTATCGTTCCGAATGTGTTTGATTTTGACACCCCGGCCTGGTCGGTGAATTCCTATAACCAGGATTTGCGAGAACGGATCGGTCTGAGAGAGTCGGATATCATGATCTTGCAGGCGACTCGGGTGATCCCACGCAAAGCTATCGAGCTGGCCATCGATTTTGTGAAAACGTTAAATACCCCGGAGCGACGATTACAATTAAGCCGGATGGGTTTATACAATGGGCAAAAGTTTACCGAAGACAGCCGCATCGTTCTGGTGATGACGGGGTATTCCAGGGATGACGTGTCAGGCAAATATTTACAACTATTACTGGATAAAGCTCACGCAGAGACTGTGGACGTCCTGCATATTGAAGAGGTGATTAACCATGCGCGGGATATTCGTAACGGCGAGAAAACCTATTCCTTCTGGGACGCTTATGCCGTGGCGGATCTGATCACCTATCCCAGCGTGTGGGAGGGCTGGGGAAACCAGCTTCTTGAAGCTTTCAAGGCACGACTCCCCGTAATCCTGTTTGAGTATCCTGTTTACACCGCGGACATCAAGGCTAAAGGATTTGATGTGATATCCCTAGGATCGGAGATTGGTGGCTATAATAGTGCAGGACTGGCCAGGGTTAAGCAAACAGTGCTTGACCGAGCCGCAGATGAAGCGATCACGGTATTAACTAATCCTGACCGGCGGCAACGTATGGTGATACATAATCATCAGGTATGTCAAAAACATTATTCACTCAGTGCTTTGCAAGCCATGTTGACTGATATGCTGGAGGTGATATGAAAGGAAAACCCATAAACATAGCTGCAAAATCAAGACTTTACGAACTCCTGACCAAAGTTTACAGCAGGAGAAAGGCGCAAGCGATCAACGAACGCATCTTGGAGGCGGTGGCTCGTTTCAAACAAGAATCCTCTCAGGTGCTCAATGCCCGGCATAAAAGCACTATCAGCGAAAAAGATGTGGTCTTGATCACCTATGGCGATTTTATTAAACAAGAGGGACAGACTCCGCTGCAAGCGCTGGCGGCTTTTCTTGAAAAACATCTGAAAGACCAGATTTCTATTGTCCACATCCTGCCTTTTTTTCCATATTCATCCGATGATGGGTTTTCCGTGATCGATTATCGGTCTGTTAACCCGGATTTGGGTTCCTGGGAGGATATTAAAGACTTGACCGAAAACTTCAGGCTGATGTTTGATGCTGTCATTAACCATGTCTCTCGGCAGAGTGATTGGTTTACGCGCTTCCTCGCCGGGGATGAAGATTTTCAGGACTATTTCATTACCCAGGCAGATAAGTGGGATCTCTCTAATGTCGTTCGACCGCGGACATCACCGTTACTGACGGAGGTGCAGACAGCCAACGGTCCCGTAAAAGTTTGGACGGCTTTCAGTGCGGATCAGATCGACCTGAATTATGCCAACCCTGATGTCTTCGTGGAAATTGTGGACTTATTATTGT
>Ga0334896_1002621_pt1 | contig 12175 bp, 12 predicted proteins | sample GraSluR3_MG_8_FD_207734 | JGI IMG/M metagenome (GOLD analysis project Ga0334896, IMG submission 207734) | Sludge microbial communities from methane-producing bioreactor in Wageningen University, Netherlands - Granular Sludge_27_06-R3 | ecosystem: Engineered > Bioreactor > Anaerobic >...
CATCCTTTATGACCCTAGAATAGTATCTTCTACAGGCTTCTGTCTTGACCTCTATTCCATTTGTGTATTCATGAATATCATCAACTTCATTCTCAATCTCTATCTCAGGCTCCTGCAGTTCCCCATTAAAGGTCGCAGATGCTTCTCTTGCCATTCCATAAATGCTGAGGCAGTCAGGCCTGTTTGGAGTTATTTCGAACTCAATTATATCATCGTCCAACTGCATAAGGTTTACTACATCTTGTCCTAATTCATAGTCCTTATCAAAGACGAATATTCCGTCCCTCATTTCCTTGGGTATGACATTATCAGCATATCCAAGCTCCTTTAATGAGCAAAGCATCCCTTGTGATTCCACTCCCCTAAAATCAGTGATACCTATTTCAATCCCACCTGGCAGCTTTGCACCTGGCAAGGCCAATGGCACGTAATCACCAGACTTCAGGTTCTTTGCTCCAGTTACTACTGTGTACGTATTAGGTCCTGTGCTTGCCTTGCATACCAAAAGCTTATCAGCATTTGGATGTGTCTCTATGCTTTCAAGTTTTGCAACCACAACATTTTCAATTCCCTTGTTCATGCTTGTTATGGATTCAACGTGTGATCCTGAATAAGTCAGACCATCAGCTATCTCCTTTGAAGATATGCTCAGATCAACATAGTTTTTTAGCCAATTAACTGGTAATAACATCCTTTCAATACCCCCTAGAATTGTTTAAGAAATCTATTGTCGTTTTCAAATAAGAGTCTAATATCCTTTATTCCGTATTTCACCATTGCTATTCGGTCTATTCCCATTCCAAAAGCAAATCCAGTGTATTTCTCAGAATCTATTCCACAATTCTCAAGCACCTGGGGATGTACCATTCCGCAACCTAAAAGCTCCATGCTCCATCCAGTGAAATTACATGCAGGACAACCTTCCCCTCTACATTCTATGCAGGTTACATCAACCTCTGCACTGGGCTCTGTAAAAGGAAAATGGTGTGGGCGGTACCTGGTCTTCATGTCCTCTCCAAAAAGCTCCTTGATGAATATGTCCAATGTGTGAATCAGGTTGGCCATGGATATGTTTTCATCAACAACCAAGCCCTCAAGCTGATGGAACATTGGTGAATGAGTGTCATCCACATCGTCATAGCGGAAGGTCCTACCTGCGGATACAATCCTCAATGGAGCCCCATACTTCTTCATGGATCTTATTTGTACAGGAGATGTGTGGGTTCTTAAAAGCATATCCTCATTTATATAAAATGTATCTGAAAGGTCTCTTGATGGATGGTTGTCAGGGGAGTTCAAGGCATCGAAGTTATTTTCCACTGTTTCAATTTCTGGCCCTGTCACTACCGAGAATCCCATTGATATAAACAAATCCTCCAGTTCCTCTGCAGTTTGTATCAAGGGGTGTCTGTGACCTCTCTTTATCTGATTGGTGTTTACTGTTATATCTATTGTCTCGGAAGCAACTCTCTGTTCCTTGGCTTTTGTCTTAAGTATCTCCTTTGTTTCACTGATTTTATTCTCAAGATCAGCTCTCACCTCGTTAGCCATTTGCCCGACAACTGGTCTCATCTCAGCTGAAAGCTTGCCCATGTCTCTTAGAATCTTGGTTATTTCACCCTTCTTGCCAAGAAACTTAACACGAAGCTCCTCCAGCTCGTTTAAATCTATATTGTCCTGTATCTCCTTGAAGGCAGCATCCCTCAAGGCTTCCAATCTCTCCTTCATAATAGGCTCCTTTCAAATTAATTTATAATGAAATTTCAGATTATTTACTAAATTATAGCACCACAATGGCGAAAACTCAACCTATTTAATAAGTTTCCGACTGGTCTCATACATTATTATGGATGCTGCAACCCCTGCATTTAGTGATTCTGCATTCCCCACCATTGGTATAACAATCCTAATGTCAGACAGCTTTAAGATATCAGGTGAGACTCCGTGCCCTTCATTGCCAATAACAATAACATCCCTGTTACTGAAGATTATGTCACTTAAGGGACTTGCATCTTCAAGAGAAGTAGCAAGAATTCTCCTGCCTGCAGATAGATTTAAAAGAAAGTCTTCATTGTTATTTTGAAAATATAGGGGGACCCTGAATATCGATCCCATTGTTGCCCTTACAACCTTTGGGTTGTAAGGGTCGACACAATTATCTCCAAGGACTAATCCACTTATTCCAAATGCATCTGCAGACCTGATTATTGTTCCAAGATTACCTGGATCCTGAAGGCCATCAAGGTATAATAATATCCCCTCATCAGGTATATGCTCAATACCCTTTGGCGTGAAGCCAACGGTTGCCAATACCCCTTGTGAATTCTCCATGTTTGAAATACTCCTAAATAGTTCTTCCTGCAAATAGACTGAATTATCCATTGCAGCCAGCTTGTTAAAGAGGTTTTTCCCTTGCTCTGTACTGGTTAGAGAATCCGTAAAAAGTATTTTTATGGCCTGGTCCTTATTACCAAGGGCTTCATCCACCATTTTTACTCCCTCAACAAGGAATTTTTTAAGCCCCCACCGATATTTCCTTCTGTCGAGGGACCTGACCTCCTTTATTAAGGGATTCTTGGGAGAAGTTACCTCCAGCATATTACTCACCTGCTTTCTCAGCAATATCATTTATCGCATCAGTAGACCCCAACGCAACAAGAATATCGCCTCTATGGATCTTATATGTTGGTCCTGGAGAGACACTTACATCCTCTCCTCTTTTGATGGCCATCACTGTGACATGATACTTATTGCGTAGTCTAAGCTCCTCGAGAGTCTTGTCGTACCATTTTGAAACGGCCTCAATCTCCATAATACTGTAGTCAGGTGAAAGCTCAATGTAGTCGACTATGCTATTAGATGCCAGATTATGAGCCACCCTAATCCCCATATCTCTTTCAGGGAATATAACCTTGTCCGCACCAATCTTCTTAAGAACCTTTCCATGTAGCTCGGATTGAGCCTTAGCCACTATCTTGCCTACACCCAACTCCTTGACTATCAAGGTAGCCATTATGGATGCCTGCAAATCAGATCCTATGCTTATAACCACAACATCGAAATTTCCGAGTCCCAGTTCCTTCAAAACACCCTCATCCATTACATCAGCCTGCATTGCATGGGTTACATGTCCTGCTATGTTGTCCACTACATCCATGTCCCCATCAATTGCCAAAACCTCATTGCCAAGTTCAAAAAGTGTCTTTGCAACTGCCGAACCAAACCTGCCACAACCGATCACCGCAAAAGACTTCATTCCTCTTCCTCCTATCCAACTGATATATGCCCTTCTGAATATCTGTATCTTTTATGCTTTTTATTATATCCTATGGCATAAGCCATTGTAAGTGGTCCAACTCTTCCAGCATACATGGTGCCAATTATGATAATCTTACCGATTGTAGTAAGATCAGAAGTTATCCCTCTTGAGAGTCCAACTGTTGCAAATGCAGATGTGGCTTCAAATAACACATCCAGGAAGTTCTTGCTTTCAGTTATCGTAAGTAAAAAAGATATTAAGACGATCATTCCCATTCCCACGGTTACAATGGCCAAGGACTTAAACACTGTCTCCTGATTAAGCCTTTTCTCATATATTTCAATGTCCTTGTCGCCTCTTATTATGCTGATTGTTGCCATCAGTACCACACCTATGGTTGCAGTCTTGACTCCTCCAGCAGTTGATCCTGGAGAACCCCCAACAAACATCAGGATTATCGTTAAGAATACGCTGCTTTCCCTTAAAGCGGCAGTATCAATCGAATTGAATCCTGCAGTCCTTGGAACAACTGCTGCAAAAAAAGCTGCTGATAGCTTCTCCCCTAATGGCATCTGACCAATTGTCGCAGGATTAGAATACTCCAAGACAAAAAAGAATATTGTCCCCAAGAGTATTAGGCCTAAAGACATTGTTATTACCAGCTTGGTATGGAGACTAAGTCTTACCCATCTTCTGTGCTTTGCCAGGTCTATCAGTACAGAGAATCCGGTCCCTCCAATTATTATAAGACCACTTAATGTCATAATTGTAAGTGGTGAATCAGTATATGACATCAGGCTGTTTCCAGTAATATCAAATCCGGCATTGCAGAATGCCGATATGGAATGGAAAACAGAAAACCAAATCCCCTTTGTAAGACCATATTCTGGAACAAATCTAAAAGACAGGATTATTGCACCTATTGCCTCTATGGCAAATGTCAATAGGATTACATAGAGGGTTAGCTTTACCATGCCAGACATTGTCTCCTGATTCATCTGCTCCTTGATGATCAGCCTCTCCTTTAGGGATATCTTCTTCCCCATGATCAAGGCTACCATTGTTGCCATGGTCATTATTCCAAGGCCCCCAATCTGTATCAGAAAAAGTATTACGACCTTGCCAAACACCGACCAATAAGTTGCTGTGTTCACAACTATCAGACCAGTCACGCAAACAGCAGAGGCTGAAGTGAACAAAGCATCCAAGAAACCTATACTATTGCCATCTGCTGAAGCCACTGGAAGATTCAATAATACAGATCCAAAAAGTATCAAGCCAAGAAATCCTAGAGCAAGAACTCTAGGTGGGTTCAATTCAAATAAATACAATCTCTCTCTTATGTATGACATAATAGTCCTCCATTATGTATGTAGAAAGTAGGGCTATAAATGCAAAAAAAGTTCCTAATGGAACTTTTGCATTTACGCTTCCTTTGCTATTTCTACCAGTTTAGAAAAACCTTCTGAATCATGTATAGCCATTTCTGAAAGCATCTTTCTGTTTACTTCGATTCCTGATTTTTTAAGTCCGCTTATGAACTTGCTGTAGCTCATTCCATTTTGTCTTGCCGCTGCATTTATTCTGGCAATCCACATTTTTCTGAACTCTCTCTTCTTCTGCTTACGTCCGATAAATGCATAGTTCAATGATTTCATAACAGCTTGATTTGCTGGCTTGAAAAGCTTGCTCTTTGCACCATAATATCCTTTTGCAGCCTTTAATACTCTCTTATGTCTCTTCTTGGCATTAACGCCTCTTTTTACTCTTGCCATTGTACACGCCTCCTATATAAGTTTCTCAATACTATGGTAGCATTGAATCGATTCGTTTTTGGTCTCCCTTGCTTACCAGTGCACCTTTTCTTAGGTTTCTAACTCTTTTAGGTGATTTCTTTCCAGTCTTATGGCTCTTATAAGCTTTAAATCTCTTTAGTAGACCTGAAGCAGTTCTCTTGAACCTCTTTGCTGAGCCTCTATGTGTTTTCATCTTTGCCATTGTCCAATTCCTCCTAACTTAGTCTGCTTTGGGCATAAGGAACATTACCATGTTTCTGCCCTCAAGCTTTGCTTCTTTTTCGATTTTCCCAACTTCACTTGTCAGCTGGGCAAATTCGTCCAGTACCACTTTACCCATTTCAGTATGGCCCATCTCTCTACCTCTGAACCTAACTGAAACCTTTACCTTATCTCCATCCTTAAGGAAGTCGATTGCTCGGTTTGCCTTAACATTCAAGTCATGAGTTTCGATATTGGGTGTTAACCTTATTTCCTTTATGTTGATAATCTTTTGATTCTTTCTGGCTTCTTTTTCCTTTTTAGCCATTTCGTACTTGTATTTTCCGTAGTCCATTACTCTACATACTGCTGGTTTTGCAGTTGGAGCAACGTTTACCAAATCAAGTCTTCTCTCGAATGCAATATCCAATGCCTTCTTTATAGGCACCACACCTAGCTGACTACCATCCACATCAATAAGTCTAACTTCTTTTTCCCTTATCTCTTCGTTGATTTGAAGTTCTTTAATAATCCTACACCTCCTGTAGTTATAAAAATAAATTAAAAAAGCGGACATAGAATGTCCGCTCAAATACCATAGCATGGCAACTCCCGTGCACTTATAAATCCACAGGATAATTCTGTCAACCTTATGAGCCTCGGCTATAAGGTGAGAAGCGGAACTTCTACTTTGAATTATATATTCAATTCCTTAACCATTATATGTCATCATTACGTGTTTGTCAAACATTATTGTTGCACGAGTTCATAAAGTGCATGTGAATAAATCTCAGTAAGCTTTACTACATTCTCAATTGTGATGTGTTCATCCTTTTGATGTGCCAACTCTTCTTGTCCAGGGAATACCGGTCCAAAAGCCACTGCGTTCTTCATGGCTCGTGCATAGGTTCCCCCTCCAATTGTTATGGGTTCAGAATCCAAGTCCCCGGTTTGCTCCCTGTAGACCTTCATCAAGGTCTCCACCAGCTCATTGTCTTTTGCTACATACAAGGGTCTGGAATCCAATGCTCCTTCCACAAGCTCAATGGGAGTGTCCTTGATGTTTTCTCTGATTCCAGCAAAAACTTCATCAGCAGAACTGCTGATAGGATACCTTACATTGACAGATAACTTGATGTGGTTGCCATCGTAGCTAATTAGCCCAGGGTTGAAATCCAGTTTCCCTGAAAGATCATCTTCAAGGGCGCAGCCTATTCCTTCACCATTGTGCTTAAAGGCAATTCTCTCATTGTAGAAATCTATGAACCTGCAAACAGGACATTGCCCTGAATAAACAAATCCCAGAAAATCCATCAAGTAGCTGATGGCATTCTCCCCTTTTGCAGGAGTACTTCCATGGGCAGATTTACCTAGTGCCGTTACCTTGAATCCTTTATCCCCTTCCTCAAGGTCGATGGAAATACTTTTGTCCTTCATGTAGTCATTGAACTGAGAGCGGAAAAGGTTCTTGTCTTTAACAGAAAGATTGGCCCAGGCCTTATCTGGTACCATATTGGGTGCGTTTCCTCCCTTAATGTCATTAAGGGTGACATCACAGCCTTTTGTACCCTTGTATGGGAACTTAAGGTCAAAGCCTGTTATTCCCTTCTCGCCATGGATCACAGGAAAATCTGCGTCAGGAGTAAATGCCATGGTTGGTGGCTCTTCATTCTTGAAATAATGGTCCATACACTCCCATCTGCTCTCCTCGTTTGCCCCGAGAATCAGCCTGATCTTCCTACCTGGCTTAACACCGCTGTCTGCCAATGCCTTCATGGCATAAAGTGCAATTACTGCAGGGCCCTTGTCATCCATGGTACCTCTACCGTATATTTTCCCATTGTGTATTTCTCCACCATAGGGTGGATATGTCCAACCGTCTCCTTCTGGTACTACATCCACATGGGCCAGGATGCCAACGGTTTCATCTCCTTCACCAAAATCTATGTGACCGGCATACCCGTCAAGATTTTTGGTTTCAAACCCCATGCTTTCCCCTAGCTTCAGCATAAAATCCAAAGCCTGGTAGGGGCCACTGCCAAAGGGCATACCTTGAAGTGGCTCCTCCTCTACTGACTTTATCCTGATGGCATCTTGTATTGATTTTATTATCTCAGGCTCTAGCTTCCTAATAGTGTCCTTAAAATCCATCCCTAACCTCCGGTCTATTTGGCTTTGCTTTCAATCTCTTCCATTATCTGTTCGATGAAGGCTTCAATTCCCATCTGACCCATATCGCCCTGATCCCTCTTTCTTACTGATACTAGCCTGTCCTCAACTTCCTTTTCTCCTACTATCAGCATATAAGGCAGCTTTTGCATCTGTGCCTCTCGAATTTTGTATCCAATCTTTTCAGCTCTTTCATCAACCTCAACACGGATACCCTTGGCCTCCAGTTGTTTTGCCACCTCTTTGGCATAATCATTGAACTTGTCTGATATTGGTAGAACAGTAGCTTGAACAGGTGCAATCCAAACGGGGAATTTCCCTGCAAAGTGCTCAATAAGAATCCCCATAAATCTTTCCATGCTTCCAAGAATTGTTCTGTGAACCATTACAGGTCTCTTCTTCTCATTGTCCTGGTCCACATATGTCAGGTCAAACCTCTCCGGCATCTGGAAGTCCAGCTGTATAGTTCCACACTGCCATGTCCTTCCAATTGCATCCTCAAGGTGAAAGTCTATCTTAGGGCCATAGAATGCACCGTCACCTTCGTTTATCTTGAATGGAATCTCCTTTTCCTCCAGTGCCTCTCTTAAGCTTTCAGTGGCAAGATTCCATTGCTCTTCAGTTCCCATTGAATTTTCAGGTCTGGTTGACAGTTCAATGTTGTACTTGAATCCGAATACATCGTAGATGTAGTCTGCAAGATCTATAGTCTTTTTAAGTTCATCCTTGACCTGTGAAGGTAGCATATACAGGTGGGCATCATCCTGAGTAAAGCTTCTTACCCTCATAAGCCCGTGTAATGCTCCTGAAAGTTCGTGGCGGTGGACTAGCCCCAGCTCTCCCCATCTCAATGGAAGGTCCCTGTAGCTGTACATCTTTGATTTGTATACAAGTATCGACCCAGGGCAATTCATGGGCTTTATAGCATAGGCACCCTCATCTATGGATGTGAAATACATGTTCTCCTTGTAGTGGTCCCAATGACCTGACTGATGCCATAGTTGCTCATTAAGGATCAGAGGTGTCTTTATTTCACCATATCCCCTTTTTGTATGTTCATCCCTCCAAAAGTTTTCAAGAATATTTCTGATTACCATTCCCTTTGGATGGAAGAATGGGAATCCAGGTCCTTCTTCCTGCATGCTGAACAGGTCCAGCTCCTTGCCTAGTTTCCTGTGGTCTCTCTTTTTTGCCTCTTCAAGTCTATTAAGGTATTCTTCAAGGTCTTTCTTCTTTTCATAGGTTGTACCATAGATCCTTTGAAGCATCTTGTTGTTTTCGTCACCTCTCCAGTATGCTCCAGCAATGCTCATAAGTTTGATTGCCTTGACCTTCCTTGTATCGTAAAGGTGAGGTCCAGCACAAAGGTCAGTGAATTCTCCAAGCTGGTAGAAAGAAATGATTTCATCCTCTGGTAGATTCTCAATCAAATCCACCTTGTACTCTTCTCCTTTTTCCTTGAAATAATCCAATGCTTCATTCCTAGGCATTTCAAATCTCTCGAGAACGTGGCCTTCCTTGGCTACACTCTTCATTTCCTCTTCAATCCTCTCAAGGTCCTCTGGTGTAAATCTGTGCTCTGTATCAAAGTCGTAATAGAATCCATTCTCAATGGCTGGTCCAATGGCAAACTTAACATCTGGGAAAAGATTTTGAACCGCATGAGCCATTATATGGGCGGAAGTATGCCAAAATATCTTCTTGCCTTCAGGATCTTCGAATTTAACTACCCTAAAATCTGAATCCTCGCCGATTGTCTCCTGCATTCCCAGTATCTTGCCATTTACCACTGCTCCCATGGCAACCCTTGCAAGACCTTCTGAAATATCAGCCGTTACATCATACACCTTTACACCATCTTCGTACTCTCTTACTGAACCATCAGGTAAAGTAATCTTAATCATAATTTCCCCTCCTTAAAAAAATAAGGTCTTTCATACCTACATTTCTGTAGGGACGAAAGACCGTGGTTCCACCCTAATTTATACTCATTTAAAATAACGCCTTGTGGCGGTTACCTTTTCAGGTACGGCTCCGGGGTGGTTTTAGGTCAATCCACTTGAAGAAAACTTTCAGCCTGGGTTTTCTCTCTCTGACAATTGAAATCAACTTACTCTTCCCATCTACACCTTTGATTTTTAATTAGATAAATTTTAACAATTTTGACCAAGCTTGTCAAGCTATTATTGTATATACCACAAATGTACTACTTTAAAACCTCAATCAAGCTGTTCAAGTCATACTTGGTCTGTTGACCAGACTTCATGTCCCTCAGTGTATACTCTCCGGTTTTTTTCTCTTCTTCACCTATTACTATGACAAAAGGGATCCCCATTTTATCTGCATAGTTGAATTTCTTGCCAAGTTTAGTCTCTTCGAGATATATTTGTGTGAAGATGTCCTCTTTTCTCAATGCAGCTGCAAGCTTTATTGACTCGTCCATGTATCCCTCCATGGGGATAACTAGAACCTTTGTGAGAGAGCTTTCCTGAGTGTTGATTATCCCAGCTTCCATTAGCTGGTAGAACAGTCTGGTCAGGCCAATTGATATTCCAACACCTGGCAGCTGCTGTTTGGTGTAGTAGGTAGCCAGGTTGTCATATCTTCCGCCTGAGCATACACTCCCAATTGATGGATATTCATCAAGCAAGGTTTCATAAACTGTGCCTGTATAGTAATCCAGCCCCCTTGCAATTGTAAGATCAATTGCAAAATTTGATTCTGGGACCTCAAATAATCTCAAATACTTGACAACAGTTTCTATTTCATCTAGACCTTCCTTAAACAGATCGTTATCAATTCTCATTTCACTTAAGGCATTTATTATTTCATCATTACTTCCCTCAATTTGGATAAACCTCTTGATGCTGTGGATTTGGTCCTGTGACAAACCATTAGCTTCAAGCTCTTCCTCCACCTTCTTCATGCCGATCTTTTCCAGCTTGTCAACGGTTCTCAATACAAGATGTGCATCATCTATTTCTATTGAACTGAAGAATCCTGAAAGGATTTTTCTATTGTTGATCTTGATGGTGAAATCTTCGAAGCCCAAATCCCTAAAGGTTGAATAAATAACACTTGGTATCTCAGCATCATTTATGATGTCAAGCTTCCCATTTCCGATTATGTCTATATCAGCCTGATAGAATTCTCTAAATCGGCCCTTTTGATTCCTCTCTCCCCTGTAGACCTTGCCAATGTGATACCTTCTGTATGGAAAGTTTAACTCAGAATAATGCTGAGCAACGTATCTTGCCAATGGTACAGTCAAATCAAATCTCATGGACATGTCAGTGCTTCCTTTTACAACCTTGTAAATCTGTTTTTCAGTTTCTCCTCCACCCTTTGCCAAAAGCACCTCTGATTTCTCGATCACTGGTGTGTCAATTGGCAGAAAACCGAATTTTTCATAGTTTCTCCTGATTGTATCCATCATCCTGTTAAACAGAATCTGGTCTCCAGGATTCAATTCCATAAATCCAGGCAGTATTGATGGTTTTACTATATCATTTCCCATGATTTCCCTCCCTGATATTATCTATATTTATTATAATAACATTAATCACCAACTTTTAAAAGCTAGCCAGTCAATGTAATCATCCATTCCTGCCACATAGACCAATGATCGTTCCTACATCCACAGCTGGCTCCCTTGTCAGGCAAATCAGGTCTATTCCCTTGGCAGTAAGGAATTCTTCTATTCTATCCTTGTCAGGATGCAAATCCAGCACCCCAGTTATAACCATCCTATCTGGAGAAATCAGTCCTGTTGCACCACCGATAAACCCGTAATCCATACCTGGAAGGTCTATGTATCCTTGATTTACTAGAAGGATATCAAATCCTGCTTCGGTCAGTAGTTTATATATCCCCCTATCAGAGGTAATGCCACTATTATCATCCACTATTGCCAGGGAACACTTTGTATAGCCTTGCTTGCTGTTTAGCCTTCTGATCTTGAATTTGTCTGCATACCTGAGTATGACAGGATCTGTCACATCAAGCCTGTGTATGAGCGTATCTCTTAGGAATGCAACATTATAAGGAACATCCTTTGGATATGCTTTCATTAATACCGAATCACCTTTTAGGACTTTTATACCGTAGTCCTCCAGCTTATCCCTGTAGTAGTCCAGTACCGATGGTGCTGCTACAAGACTGCCGTCAGGCATTGGCGTTAGGACCATATCAGGATGATTTGCCACTGGCTTCTGTAGACTATGGGCCTCAATTGTTGGAATTGTATTTATACCCAGCATCTCCATTGCACGAAATACCCCAGAAGGAGCCTCATTGCTTATTACGGCTACATCGATCATCTTGCTTGGAACAAATGGGTTAATCATGATATCTCATCCTTAAAGTTATGTTGATTTCAAAAAAATCCTTCTGAATTAACAGAAGGATTTCATTATGGAGGCGACACCCAGATTTGAACTGGGGGTGAAGGTGTTGCAGACCTCTGCCTTACCACTTGGCTATGCCGCCGTATTCTTGGAGCGGAAGACGAGATTCGAACTCGCGACCCTCGCCTTGGCAAGGCGATGCTCTACCACTGAGCCACTCCCGCATACCATTATTATACCATAAAACCATTGTGGTGCCCAGAGCCGGAATCGAACCAGCGACACGTGGATTTTCAGTCCACTGCTCTACCGACTGAGCTATCTGGGCAAGTAATCGCACCATTTCTGGCCGATGTCACAATAGCTAGTATACATTATTTATCTTTGATTGTCAACAGGATTTT
>Ga0334896_1002622_pt1 | contig 12174 bp, 11 predicted proteins | sample GraSluR3_MG_8_FD_207734 | JGI IMG/M metagenome (GOLD analysis project Ga0334896, IMG submission 207734) | Sludge microbial communities from methane-producing bioreactor in Wageningen University, Netherlands - Granular Sludge_27_06-R3 | ecosystem: Engineered > Bioreactor > Anaerobic >...
TGAACCGATTATGGGTGGAATTCCGATCCGGACCCTCCCTTTTTTAAGCTTGGAAAGATTTCCAAGCTCAACGGGAATATTATTAAGCCTGGAAAGGACATCCACTGAATGTCTGTACAGCTCCTTTCCTGCATCGGTCAATTGAATCTGAGGAATTCTGTAGAAGAGCTGCACTGAAAGCTCATCCTCCAGGGACTTGATTATCTTGCTTACAGAGGATTGGGTGATATACATCTCCTCGGAAGCCTTAGTGAATGAAAGTTGATTTGCCACGGTAACAAATGTCTCCAGCTGCTTAATGTTCATATAGACCCTCCATTCCATTTTGGAATCAATATCATTATAACAATGAATTTTACTAATGATTAACATTATAATATTATAAGAACTAGATAAAAGCAACTGCTGAATTTTGGAAAGGGAGGATAATATGAAAAAGATATTCATCACAGGAATTATACCGGAGATTGCATACTCAAAGCTGTCAGAAAGCTACGATGTTACCATGTACAGAGGAGAAAAACCACTTTCCAAAGACCAGATAGTTGAGGGAATAAAGGACAAGGATGCTCTTCTGTGCATTCTGTCAGACAGGATCGACAGGGACATAATGGAATCGAATCCAAACCTTGAGATAATTGCAAATTACGGGGCAGGCTTTGATAACATAGACCTTTTGGCTGCAAGAGAAAATAAAATCCTTGTAACCAACACTCCATTTGTATCAACAGTATCCACCGCAGAGCTGACCTTTGCCCTGATACTAGGAATAACCAGAAGGATTTCGGAAGGGGAAAGGCTAATGAGATCAGGCGGATTTCAGGGATGGGCGCCCATGTTTCACCTTGGGACACAGCTGGAGGGTAAGAAGCTTGGGATAATCGGCATGGGAAACATCGGAAAGAAGGTTGCAAGGATAGCCAAGGGATTTCAGATGGAGGTTGTATATCACAACAGGTCAAGAATGTCAGAATTTGAGGAGAAGGAGTATTTAGTCCAGTACAGAAGCCTTGAAGACCTATTGGGGGAGTCGGACATAGTCACCCTGCACCTAAGCTACCACAAGTCCCTTCACCATTATATCGGAGATAGGGAAATAGGGATGATGAAGGATTCAGCCTACCTTATAAACGCTGCAAGGGGACCTTTGGTTGATGAAAAGACTCTGCTTAAGGCTCTGGTGGATAAGAGAATCGCAGGGGCTGCACTGGATGTGTTTGAGCTTGAGCCCGAGGTCACAGAGGGCCTGGAGAAGCTGGACAATGTGCTGATCACACCACATATCGGGAATGCGACAATAGAGGCCAGAACCTCCATGGCACAGGTGGCATCCGAAAATATAATTGACGCTTTGGAGGGTAAGGTTCCAAAAAATATTGTCAGGGCAGGTTAAAAAGTTGTCAGTTAGGTTTGACTTTCGTTTTCCCATGTTTTATAATGAATTTAACAATATAAAACAACTTTTAACATAAGTAAACGTACATGACAACAAAAAACTAGGAGGGAACAATCAATGAAAAACAGAAGACTGGTAATGATACCGGGACCAACGCCTGTTGTAAGATCAATTCAGGATCAGATGGGAAGAGAGACCGTGGCATTCGGGGATCCAGGATTTGTTAAGGATTTCAAGGAAGTACTTACAGACCTTAAGGAGCTTTGGGATGTAAACGGAGAGGTGTTTGTGGTTGCAGGCTCAGGAACCATGGCAATGGAGATGGCGCTTTCCAACACACTAAAAAGAGGGGACAATCTGCTGATTGTATCACACGGTTTCTTCGGAGACAGATTCATTGAGATTGCAGAGAAGAAGGGCCTTAATGTGGATGTTATCTCTTCCGAGTGGGGGAAAACGGTACCTGTGGCGGACATTGAGAAGAAGCTTGGCGAAAAGAGCTACCAGGCAATGACTGTAACCCATGTGGACACTTCAACTGCAGCAGTTGCACCCATAGCCGAAATCGGTGAAATGATGAAGAAGTTCCCTGAGACAATCTACATTGTTGATGGCGTTGCAGCAACAGCTGGTGAAGAGGAGTACCTTGGAAAGATGAACATCGATATACTGTTCACCGGATCACAAAAGGCATTCGGGGTTGCTCCGGGACTTGCAATACTATTTGCAAACCAAAAAGCCCTTGATAGAAGAAAATCACTTGGAAATATCCAGGAGTACTATATAGACTTTGAGAAGTGGATTCCTATAATGAACGACACTTCAAAATACTATGCAACACCTGCAGTAAACATGATCTGGGCTCTTCAGGAGTCAATCAGACTTATCAAGGAAGAGGGACTTGAAGAGAGATACGAAAGACACAGAAAGGTTGCCAAGGCCATGAGAGCCGCTCTTGAGGCGATGGGCTTCTCAATCCTTGCAGATCCAGCAAACAGGGCCGTTACACTTTCCTGCGTCCTTTATCCTGAAGGGGTTGAGGATGTCAAGTTCAGGACACTACTTGCAGAGGAAGGGGCACAGGTTGCAGGCGGACTGGGAGCATATGCAGGCAAGATGTTCAGAATCGGACACATGGGTAACATCGACATGCTTGACCTGACTGGTGCAATAACTGCAATTGAAAGAACCCTTTACAGAATGGGTTTTGACGTTCTAGGTAAAGGTGTTACAGCACTTACAAAAGAGCTACAATAATTTCAGCAAACCCTTGGGTTTGAGCAACATAAAGGAAACAAACTTCTGGAGATCCTTTGACATGTGGAACAAACTCCCTTATAAGGTTCACAACTATGTAAATCTCCTTTAATACTATGTATCTCCAGAAGGATGACTTTCCTGGACCCTATTTGATAGAGAGATTCTACCATGAATATATGGTGGGATCTTTTTTTTATAGCTGGTAAAATGATTTCAGAATGTGAGATAAGCGGGTATTGGAGTAATATAAGTATTCCAGTCTTGGATGCAATCAATCTAAAGATTATAAATTATAATCTTTAGATTGACATTAGCTTGGTACAATGTTAAAATTCCCTTAAGACAGGAAAAAAGGCAGGTCACTTCTATGAAATATAAGGGATTGAAGCAACAAGCACATGATATTATCAAGAAGATGCTTTTAAGTGGTGAAATAAAGCCAGGAGAAAGAATCCGTGAAGATTTGATAGCGGATCAGATTTCCATGAGCAGAACTCCTGTAAGGGAGGCTATAAATCAACTTATCGTTGAAGGATTTGTGAAGCAAATCCCAAGAAAAGGCATCTTTACAAGAAAATTCACCATGCAGGAGCTGGTGGACATTGTAGAAGCAAGAACAGTTTTGGAGTCATACGCTGCTAGAAAGTGCGCAATAGAAGCAAGTGATGGTGATCTGGAAAGAATATCCATAATATTTGATAGACTTAAAGAAGCTCTAAGATGTGGTGACATGATAGAGGCTGGAGTTCTTGACGGTGAATTTCATAAGAGCATAGCACTTTATTCAAAGAATAGGAAAATATATAGCTATATTATTGATATTGAGGATGTCATAGTATATGCGAGAAGAATGGATGTATATAATATTAGACATAAATATACTGAAGAAAACTCAATCACCCAACATAAAGAAATTCTTGAAGCACTAATTTCTAGAAATCCAGATGAAGCAGAAAGACTAATGGGCAAGAATACAAGGGAAGTATTGAACAGGATGGTGTATGAGGAGTAGCTATTTATTTTTTTAGATTATAAATTATAATATATAATATATAATACATTAGAAGCTATACACTTTTGAACCGATGGAGGTGAGATACATAATGAAAGCAGTTATAGTTGATTATAAGTACCTAGGAGATGAAAACCTTTTCTTGCCTGAAATTCAAGCAGCTAGGGAAAATGACATTGAATTATGGCTGGAAGATTGCAAAACTGAAGAAGAAATAATTAATGTTGCCAAGGATGCAGATGCAATCCACTGCTGTGGGAATCCACCAATAACAAGAAGAGTAATAGAAAATCTGGATAAGTGCAGATTTATAATTAGATACGGTATTGGAGTGAACTCAGTTGATCTGGAAGCGGCTACCGAACATGGGAAAGTAGTTTATAACATGCCTGGATTCTGCACAGAAGAACTAGCTATCCATTCAACCGCACTTATTCTCAGTTTGCTTAGAAATGTAAACTTTTACGATACTAGAATACGAGCTGGAGAGTGGCCTAAAGCCAAAGGACCTACTCCTAGAAGACTTTCAGGTATGATTTTGGGCTTGTATGGTTTTGGAGGATCAGCGAAGCCAATGGCAGAAATCTTTGGAAAAGGCTTCAACAGTAAAGTTATTACAAATGATCCATTTGTTAGTGATGAAGTCTGCAGGGAATACGGTGTTGAAAAGGTATCGTTTGATCAGATGCTGGAGCAATCTGACATAATTTCAATTAACGCACCTTTGAATGAGTCTACATATCATATCTTTAACAAGGATGCATTTAAAAAAATGAAGAATAACGCAATGATTGTTAATATTGCAAGAGGTCCACTCATTAACGAAGAAGATTTAATTGAAGCGCTGAAGGCTGGAGAGATAAAATTTGCTGGGTTGGATGTATTCGAGAAAGAACCTATTTCAAATGATAATCCTCTACTCCAAATGGAGAATGTAGTACTTACGCCACACTCTGCCTTCTACGGAGAAGAATCACTACAGAATCAACATAATACAGCAGCAAGACTTCTTGTTGAATCTGTGGTTAATAGTAATTGGGTGATTGAGAATATTGCAAATAGACAAATAATAAAAGATAGGGGACTTGGAAATGGCTAATTTAGGATTTAGAGTATTCGAAGACTTTAAGAGACCAGATAGGGAATTGGTTGAGGCGTTTAAAGAAGTACCAGTAGCAAATATTGACGATAATATGGGGAGAATAGCTTGTGTAGACTCAGCAATTAAGCCATTCAATAAGGCTAAACTCATAGGGACAGCTTTTACAGTAAAAGTTCCTTTTGGGGACAATCTAATGTTCCATAAAGCATTGGATATGGCTAAAGAAGGAGATATACTCGTAATCGCAGGCGGTGGATTCTTGGAAAGAGCACTGTGTGGGGAAATCATGATAAATTATGCAATAATGAAGAAACTTTCTGGTTTTGTAATCGACGGGGCAATAAGAGATGCTGAAACTACCAGAAACGTTGATTTTCCAGTGTTTGCAAGAGGCATAAATCCAAACGGACCATATAAGAATGGTCCTGGCGAAATAAATGTACCAGTAGCAGTGGGTGGTCAAGTTGTTTTCCCTGGGGATATAGTTGTTGGAGATGAAGATGGATTGATATTCATCAGACCTGATGATGCGCCTGAATTACTGGAGAAAGTAAAAGCTTATCATAAGAATGAAGAAGTTATTTTAGATAGTATATCCAGTGGGCTAGGATTAGATAGAACTTGGGTAGAAAAAGCACTTGAAGAAAAGGGTTGTGAGTTTATTAAGGAGGTAAAATAATGGGAAAGATCCAGTTAAAAGGTGTAATGCCACCAATGATAACGCCATTCAAGGAAAATGGCGATGTCGATTATGAAGGTTTTGTAGCAAACATCAAAAAATGGAATGAAACCGGTATGACAGGATATCTTGTACTTGGCTCAAACAGTGAGACTGTATATCTTTCAGAGGAAGAAAAGTTGGAGCTAGTAAGATTGGCTGCTGAGAATAAGAAGGAAGACAAGTTTCTCTTAGTAGGTAGTGGTATGGAGTCATTGAGAGAAACAATCAAGCTAACAAACGAAGCAGCCAAGCTGGGAGCTCAAGCAGCCTTGGTACTTACTCCAAACTATTATAATGCTGCAATGACAAGTGAGGCATTAATTAACTATTTTACTCAGCTGGCAGATAACAGTGATATTCCAATACTTATATACAATGTACCGAAGTTTACTCACATAAATATTAAACCAGATGCAGTTGCTGAGTTGTCAAGACATCCCAATATTATTGGAATGAAAGATAGCAGTGGAGATATGCCTCAGATGGCTACATGGAAAAGAATTGTGCCTGAAGATTTCAACTTGTTGGTTGGAACGGCATCAGCATGGTTTCCAGCATTGGCTTTGGGAGTAAAGGGATCAATACTTGCTCTTGCCAATTGTAATCCGAATGAGTGTGTTGAAGTTCAGGACTTATTTGACAAGGGAAACTGGGAAGAAGCTAGAGAACTCTACCAAAGAATGTTTCCAGTCAATGGAGCAGTAACAGGAGCATATGGAATACCTGGGCTTAAATATGTTTGTGACAAGCTCGGTTACGTAGGGGGCAATGTTAGGACACCATTAATGCCTGTTAAGGAAAGTGCCAAGGCTGAGCTGGATGAAATTCTTAAAAAAGCTCAGATAATTTAGGTGGTCTAATATGAAAAAATATAGAATTGCTACTTTTGATTTTGCTACTGAAGATATATATGAGGTTATTAGAAATCAATTTCCACCTAATTTTGAGCTTTTGACATTAACTGATGGATCGTTGGAGGACAGAATAAGGATTGGAAAGGAAGCTGACTTCTTTATTGCAGCAACAGGAGCAATTCCTACAGAGGTAATTGCTCAGGCTGAAAATCTCAAGATGATTCAGCAACAAGGCGTTGGTTTTGACAAGACGGACGTTGAGCTTGCAACGGAGAGAGGAATTGAAGTTTGTATTACTCCTGAGGGGACATCTATTGGTGTTGCAGAGCATGTAGTCCTTCTTATTCTCGCTGTCTACAAGAAAATAATAAAGATTTCAAATGAGATGTATGAAGGTAAATTCCCAATGTGGGACTATAGAACAGAATGCTTTGAAATAAATGGTAAGACAACTGGCTTTGTAGGATTTGGAAGAATAGCCAGGGAATCTGCCACAAGGCTTCAGGCATTTAATTCAAATATTGTGTTCTATGACAGCTATGTGAATATGAGCAAGGAGGAGCAGAAGCAACTGAATGTGAGGCAGGTTGGTTCCTTGGATGAACTTCTTCAGGAATCAGATATTGTGAGTATTCACGTTCCATCAAATGATGAAACTAAAGGCATAGTGGACAAGGAATTTTTCAGAAAGATGAAGAACTCAGCAATTTTTATAAATACTGCAAGAGGTGATCTTGTAAATGAAGAGGATTTCTTTGAAGCTATGAGAAGTGGTACAATTATGGGTGCTGGAATCGATGTTTTTCCAATGGAGCCACTTCAGACAGATAATGAATATATTAAGCTTCCAAATACTGTACTAACACCTCATGTATCAGCTGGCACAGTGGATGCACTAAAGGCTAAGATAAATCATGTGTGCGACAACATTAACAGATTCATAAATGGTGAGGAAACTCAACATTCTTTAAATAAAGATCTTATTAAGATAAACACTGGTTCAAAGTAAGCTTATATCTTAAGCTGCTTGAATAATAAATTAGAAAAGAGGGGTTTAAATGAAAAAGAATTTAATTGCATTGGTATTGGTTTTGATTATGACTATGACCTTTGTAGCAGGATGTTCACAGGATTCAGGCGGAAGTACACCTCCAGAGAACAGCGAACCTTCAGCTGAAAATACGGGTGGAGCAGGAAACTATCCAAACAAGCCCATCACTGTAAATGTAGGTTTCTCAGCGGGGGGATCATCGGATGTAATGGTAAGATTACTTGCTAATACTATGGAAAAGTACATAGGACAGCCAGTGGTAGTTGTTAACAAGCCTGGTGCAGGTGGATGGGTAGCTTGGGAAGAACTTGCTAAATCTACTAAGGCTGATGGATACACTTTCTCATTGATTAACTCACCAAACATTACTTTAGGTGCTTATGACCCAGTTAATCCAAGAGAGTTAACAATCGATGATTTTGATCTTTTAGCAAATCAAGTTACAGATTTCAGCGTTTTGGCAATAAGAAAAGATGAAACTAGATTTACTGACCTTGATTCATTGGTGAAGTTTGCTCAAGAGAATACTTTACTATCAGCTTGTTCTGCAATAGGGATAATATCTGACGATGCAACGGTTACAGAATTTTTCAATATGAACTATGGAACTGATTTCCAGATAGTTCAAACTGGTGGAGCCAAAGAAAGTGAGACAATGTTCCTTTCAGGTGATACAGATGTTCTTGCAGCAAACATAGGAGATATTTTACCTCAGTACAGGAATGGTGATTATAAGATAGTTGCAGTATTCTCTTCAGAGAGAGTTGATCTTATGCCTGATGTACTGACTGCAAAAGAGCAAGGTTATGGAGACATTGAAATGTATTCTGCAAGAGGGTATGCTTTGCCTAAGGGAGTAGATCCAGAAATAAGGGAAATCCTTAAGGATGCTCTTGAGCAAGCAATTAAGGATCCTGAAGTTGTATCAAAACTTGAAGAACTTGGTGCTGCAACAGACTACATGGAGGGTGAGGAATATTATAATTTCCTTCAGCAAAATATCATTAACTCAAAACAGATTTATGGAATAGAGTAATATAATTGGGGGGTACTTATGTACTCCCTAATATATACATTGAAGGGAGGATTAAGTTGAATACTAAGAATATTCATCAGGATGTTTTTATTAGCATAGTAATATTTTTATCCCTTGGATTTCTATTTATGGTTTCATTAAACATAAAGGGAGATTCAGGCTTGTTCCCAAGATTGGTAATTGGGGGACTAGCGCTGCTCAATACAGTTCTTTTATTTAGAGGTTTGATGAAAACGAAAGAAGCAAACGCTAATAATCGTGAGGTTGAGAATACAATAAATCTAGAGACGATAAAATGGCCATTAATAGTACTGGCTGTATCAGTAGTTTATGTTGCAATTTTTAATTTTACAAATTTTTTCGTTGCTTCAACTGTATTTTTAATAGGATTGATGAAACTTTATAAAATGAAATCATGGAAAACAATAATACTGGTAACTTTGGCTTTCAACATTTTCATATACCTTGGATTTGTATTGGCGCTAAATGTACCGTTAATCTAACGAGAGGAGGGTTTTAATGCAAGCACTAGAAATATTGGGAATGGTATTGAGTCTTGATGTTATTGTCGCACTGCTCATAGGTTTGACGGTATCCATCATTATGGGAGCATTGCCGGGTCTGAGTGCAACGATGGCAGTAGCATTATTGATACCTGTAACTTTTGGAATGAATCCCATAGCTGGTTTGGTAATGCTTACAGCTGTATATACAGGAGCTGTATACGGAGGCTCAATCACTGCAATTCTATTACATACTCCCGGAACACCTGCATCAGCAGCAACTGCAATAGACGGATATGCAATGGCTCAGAAAGGCGAAGGCTTCAAAGCAATAGGTGTAGCTACGGTTTCATCTGTAATTGGAGGAACAATTTCAGCTTTGGCACTTATTTTTCTTGCTCCGCCATTGGCACAAGTATCACTGAAATTTGGACCTTTGGAATACTTTTTCATGGCAGTATTTGGTCTTACCATAATTGGAAGTCTCGCTGGAGATTCGATGATAAAGGGACTCATGGGAGGTTTACTAGGCCTCTTCATTGGAATAATTGGTTTGGACCAAATGAGTGGAATCCCCCGGTTTACATTTGGAATACTAGCCCTTGAAAGTGGAATATCAATGGTACCAGCAATGATTGGTATGTTTTCGCTTTCTCAGGTAATGATTATGACTGAAGATATTTTCAAGGGGAAATCTATGTTAACAGATGATACAGGGACCCTTTTGAAGGGTAGATTCTTACCTACAATGAAGGAAATGAAAATTCTTTTGCCTACCATAATAAAATCATCAATTATTGGTGTATTCGTAGGAATACTTCCTGGAGCGGGTGGAGATATAGGCTCCTGGGTTGGTTATAATGAAGCAAAAAGATCCTCAAAAAATCCAGAAAAGTTCGGACATGGTGCTATGGAAGGAATCGCAGCAGCTGAGTCAGCAAACAATGCTGTAACAGGTGGGGCTCTTATTCCTCTACTTACTTTAGGAATACCAGGAAGTGCAGTAGCCGCGATATTACTGGGTGGTCTGATGATTCAAGGACTATCACCGGGTTATGAACTATTCAGCAAATACGCTGATATTACATATTCTGTGATGTATGGTTTCCTGCTGGCAAATGTATTCATGGGATTCATTGGTTATGTCATATCCAAGCAAGCTGTCAAGTTGTCAAAGGTTCCGATGACAATACTTGGACCAGTAATTCTTGGATTGTCAGTAGTAGGTTCTTACGCTATTCAGAATAGTATGTTTGATGTTTACGTAATGGTTTTCTTTGGATTTCTGGGATATTTTATGAGAAAAGCAGGCTTTGGAACTGCACCTACCATTCTTGGAGTAATTCTTGGAACAATGATAGAGTCAAATTATAGAAGAGCACTTGTTTTGTCAAAGGGCAGCATGATAGGTTATTTCTTCTCTAGACCTATTGCTGTATTATTGTTCGGTCTGGTAATAGTATCCATGTTTGCTCCTGTGGTAATGAAAAAATTGCAATCAAAGATGAAGGCTGATTTCGATGAGTTAGTCTCAGATGAAGATAGGGATATGGAATAGACAGGAGATGGAACTATGAAAACATATATATTTGACCCAATTCACCAGGTTGCTCTGGATGCTGCCAATGAGATAGGTGAAATTGTTAAATGGGATAATCCAGAAGTAAAAGAGTACTCTGATGCAGAAGCGATAATCGTAAGAACAACCATAGTGGATAAAAATAGAATCGATTCAATGCCAAAGCTAAGAATAATTGCAAAGCATGGAATCGGTACTGATAATATAGATCTTAAATATGCAAAGGAAAAAGGAATATTTGTAACCAACACCCCGACAGCAAATATGACTTCAGTGGCAGAACTAGCAGTAACACTAGCACTTAGCTGTGCGCGACAAATTCCAAGAAGTAATATGCTTACGAAAAATGGTCTTGAAATCCTTGCACCCAGAGAATTGACAGGCTTGGAATTGTCGGGAAAGACAGTAGGTCTTATTGGTGCTGGCAGGATTGGGCAAAAGATAGGGGAAATATTCCGTGAGGGCCTTGGTATGAATTTAAGTTGCTATGATCCATACCTTAGTGAGGAGTTAGCGGACAAGCTAGGTCTAAAAAAATACGACAAGCTATTGGACATGCTAAGAGATGCAGACGTTGTATCAATATCCGTGCCCTTGACTGAATCAACAATTAATCTTATTGCTGAAAAAGAGCTGGAAGCAATGAAAGAGACTGCAATACTTGTTAATACCGCCAGAGGTAAGATTGTCAACGAGAAGGCACTTTATGAAGCGCTATTGAATAACAGGATAAAATATGCTGCCATGGATGTGTTCGAAATTGAGCCTCCCAAGAAAGACAACCCTCTTTTGAGTCTAGATAATTTTATAGCTACACCCCATATTGGTGCAGCAACTGAAGAAGCCCTTGTCAATATGGGCTTGACAGCAGTTGAAGAGATAAAAATGGTCTTACAAGGAAAGACACCAAGATACATTGTAAACCAGTAAGAATTACCCCCCCCTCATATATTATTAAACAAGCAATCTCACTTGGTCAAAATGCAACCAAGTGAGATTGTTTGCTTTTTTCAATGAATCAAATGACCGTTTCAAGTCTTGAATATGGCAGATCCAATGATCTTGCAAGGCTTTCGTAGGTGCACTTACCATCAATGACGTTGACTCCCTCCCTCAGGCTGTTGTCAAAGTCAAGTGCCTTGTTCAGGCCATTGTCAGCCAGCTTCACAACATAAGGCAGTGTTGCATTGGTAAGGGCATAGGTTGCGGTTCTGGCATATGCTCCCGGCATGTTGGCCACGCTGTAGTGGATGACCCCATGCTTGACATACACTGGATCGTCATGGGTTGTTGCATGGTCTATTGTCTCCACAACACCACCCTGGTCGATTGCAACATCCACAATTACAGAACCCTCACGCATTGAACGGACCATATCCTCTGTAACGAGCTTGGGGGCCTTTGCTCCTGGAATAAGGATTCCGCTTATCAGAAGGTCCGTATCCCTGATCTCCTCGGCAAGTGAAAACTCATTAAGGATGACCGTCTTGATCTTCGAGCCGTAAAGTTCATCAAGATATATCAGCTTGGAGGCGCTCTTGTTTAGGACCGTCACATCCGCTCCCAAGCCTACAGCCATCTTGGTGGCATTCATTCCAACTGTACCTGCACCGAGAATTGTAACCTTGGCAGGCTTTACTCCAGGTACCCCTGAAAGAAG
>Ga0334896_1002623_pt1 | contig 12171 bp, 10 predicted proteins | sample GraSluR3_MG_8_FD_207734 | JGI IMG/M metagenome (GOLD analysis project Ga0334896, IMG submission 207734) | Sludge microbial communities from methane-producing bioreactor in Wageningen University, Netherlands - Granular Sludge_27_06-R3 | ecosystem: Engineered > Bioreactor > Anaerobic >...
ATCTGGGCAAAACTGGAAGATTGCGGTGTTTCCGCAAAGAAGTTCTTCGCCTCAGGCCGGGCATAGACCGACCGCTGCTCATACATCGGCCACGCGCTGCTATTCTCTCGACCAGAAAAGCCCCGACATCCGGCATCCGTTGGAGTCCAGCCTTCAGGCTGTCGGCGGCAAGCGGAGATCAATCCTGGCCGGCCGCGCGCGACCGAATCGTCTCGGGATTGACGATCGAGTCGGCCGGCGTCGGATCGCGGAAGCCTTCGAACCGGTGGAACGTCAGGGAGTTGGCATCGTGCGCATTTGTGCGTTCCGCGCAGGCCGTCATCGTTGGCGGTGCGAATCACCGCAACCCGATCGTCGCCGTGGAACGACCCAATCGGGGTACTGGAAGGCGTGGCCGACCACGTCGGGGTGATGCCGCAGAACGCACCGCAACCGCCGCTGGGTTAAAACATCTCCGACCGGCGGTTGTGGATTGCCGGCCGGACGATCGGCACGGCCGGCGCCGGCAGGCAGGGCACCACGGGCGAGCAAACCACCACCGGGGCGGCCGCGCACGCACTCGGCGCCGCGGGCGCGCAGGGCTCGCCCGTCGGCGAAGCCCAGGAGGATTGGGGGCGATAGACGTTCCAGGGCAAATAGCCCATAGACGGTCGGGCACCGTATGCCATCGCCGGCCCGGCCGGATCGGCGGCGATCGGGCCCGCGTGGTACGGGGCCACGGGACCGAACGCCTGGGCGCGGGCCGTCTCGGCGCCCGTCAACGAGAACAGGGCACCCAGGGCCGCCAGCGCGGCCAACCGCGTCGTCGAACTGCCCACGGCGATCTCCTCGATTCGGCGAAACGACTTTGCGCGAAAAAGCCAACGAAGAACGATTCGCGGCGCGTTCGTTCTCGCGGCGACGAACGCGTGCCTTTCAAGTATAGGCCCTCCACGGGAGCGGGCAAGACGAACGCCGACCTGGGGGCTGCGAGGTTTGCCGGTCGCGGGTTTTGTAGGGCCGGCATACGCTGCCGCACACCGCCGTCGCCGGCGGCTTGACACGGGCGATGGCCGGTTCGAGAATCGGTGGTTCGTCGGCGGTTTCCTGCCCCCCCGCCGAGGCCCCGGTCCAAGTCGCCTGCCGCTGCGTTCCATCGACGAGGAGCCGACCATGTCCGCCCTGCCCGGCTTGTTGCTCATCCTGCTCGCCGAACCCGACGTCCCGCAAATCGTCCCCGAACGCCCGGTCGTGGCCGCCGAGACCGTGGCCGAGTGGACTTTCGACGACGGGACCGAATCGTGGCGGGCCCAGAACGACTGTCGCCTTTCAGCCGCCGCCGGCTCGCTGATCGTCGAGTCGACCGGCGACGACCCCTATATGCACCACCCCGTCGACCTGCCGGGCGGGCAGCTCCTCGTCGAGATGCGGGCCCGCAGCTCCAGCGGCGGGTCGGCCGCCGTCTACTGGACGACCGACCGGTCGCCGAGTCGCGGCGAAGACAAGTCGCGCCACTTCTCCGTCCAGCACGACGGCCAGTGGCACGAGTACCGCGTTCGTCTGACCGCGCCGGGACGGCTGACCGACCTGCGGATCGATCCGAGCGGGGCCCCCGGCAAAACGGAGATCGACTGGGTCCGGCTCGTGCGGCAGGAACTCCACCCCCTGGGCATCGAAGCCGTCGAGACGAGCGCCCGGGCGGTTCGGTTCACCGTGAGGAACCATGCGCCCGAGCCGGTCGTCTTCACCGCCTGGGGCGAGGCGCGGACCGTCGAGGGCGACGGCACACTCGTCGTCGAGCGGCCGCTTCAGCCCGAGTTGCCCCTTGAGGCGATCACACTGGAGATTGCGGTCGACGATCTGCCGTCGTTGGAACGGACGGTGTTTGTGCATCATGCCGAGGCCCCCTTGGACGCGATCGCCAGGCCGCTGGGCGAGTTCTCGCTCGAGGTGGCCCGCGACGGCCGCCTGGCGCGGGTGCGCCGCGACGGGCAACTCGTGGCCGCCCTGGCCCCGCTGGTCCATTGCGGCGGGCGCCTGCCGGCGCTCGAGCTCGTCGCCGAGACGCCCGCCCTGCGCTTCGAGGGCGACGGCGTCGCGCTGACGATGGGTATTGAAGGAAACGAGATCGCCCTAGGCATCGCGGGGCCCGAAGACTGCGAGGGACCCGTGGTGCGCGCGGTCGGCGCCCTGGAGCAGGGGCTCTTTGCGGGGCTCGAGTATCTCGGCCGGGGCGAGCGGAGCTCGTCGAAGCTCGACGTCGAGACCGAAGAGCATTTGCGCTTTGCCCCCGACCCGCTCAAGGTGACCTTGCCGTTGATGTCGTTCGTGACCGATCGGGCTTCGGTGGCCATGACCTGGTCGGACATGAGCTTGCAGCCGCTTTACGCCACGCCGAACTTTTTCGACGCCAGCGACGACCACCGCATGGCGCTGCGCGGTCCGACGATCGAGGCGACCGTCGGCTTCGACCGGGTGCCCGGCGAGGAGACCGTGTACTGGGCGGTCGCGAAGCAGGGGCTTCCGCCGCTTCCGCCCGCGCCCCGGTCGGTCGACGAGCAGTGGGAGTTGTGCCTCAAGGCTCTCAACGGCCCTTTGCGCACCGAGGAGGGCTGGGGGCACTGCGTCGAGGAGCGCTGGGCTCGCCATCCCCTGGCCGACATGGCGTCGACGATCTGGCGTCTGACGGGCGAGGCTCCCGAGTTGCCGCGGCTGGTGCCGGGCGGATCCCACGTGCGCAACGACGCGATCTACTTCGTCACGGGCCGGGCCGACGAGTGGCGGCGGCTCCGAGCGCGCGAGGCGGCCGATCTCATCGCCCGGCAGCAGCCCGACGGCTCGTATCGCTACTCGGGCAAATACGCCCGAGGCCATTTCGAGAATACGGCCAGCGGCGTGTGCGCCCGGCCGGCGGCCATGCTGCTGGAATACGCCCGGCTTACGGGCGACCGGGCCGCCCTGGAGGCGGGCGTCAAGACGCTCGAGTATATGAAGCGCTTCCGCACGCCCCGCGGCGCCCAGGTGTGGGAGGTCCCGCTCCACACGCCCGACCAGCTCGCCTCGGCCTATCTCGTTTGGGCCTACGTGCGCGGCTACGAGCTGACCGGCGACGAGCGGTACGTCAAGGAAGCCCGCAAGTGGGCCCTGTCGGGCATCCCCTTTGTCTACCTTTGGACGCGCTATCCGATCATGCTCTACGCCACTCCGCCCGTGTTCGGCGCGACCAACTGGGTGGCCCCCTGCTGGATCGGCCTGCCCGTGCAATGGGTGGGGGGCGTCTACGCCTACGCCCTGACGATGTTGGCTCCGCACGACGATTCGCTCGACTGGAACCACCTGGCCCGCGGCATCCTCATCTCGGCCGAGCAGCAGCAGTTTCCCGACGGCCCTTACGTCGGCCTGCTGCCCGACTCGATCGAGTTGACCCGGCAGGAGCGCCGTCCTTGGCGCATCAACCCGTGCGCCCTGGTCAGCCTGCGTCTGGTTCTCGACGGCAGGCTCGACGGCCTGGCCGTCGCCGACGACGGCACGCGCCGCGTGGTCGCGCCGTTTCCCGTGACGATCCGCGACGGCAAGGCCCACGTCGAGGCCCGGCGGGGCGCGCGCTACCAGGTCCTCATCGACGGCGAGAAGGTCGTCGACGTCGCGTCGGTCGGCCGCGACGTGATCGACTTGGATTCGCACCGGTAGGAGTCGAAACGCCCATTTCGAACCCGAGACGCTCATGCGACGCTTTGCACCGATTCTGCTCGTCTCACTGCTTGTTCCCGCCGCCCGGGGCGCCGACGCGACGGAGGAACGACGCCCCAACGTGCTTCTGATCATGACCGACGACCAGGGGTACGGCGACCTGGGCTTCCACGGAAACGAGAAGATCGACACGCCCGTCCTCGATCGCCTGGCCGCGGAGTCGGTCCGCTTCGATCGTTTTTTCGTGTGTCCCTACTGCACGCCGACGCGGGCCGCCTTGATGACCGGGCGCTATGCGCTACGGACCGGGGCGGCGGCGGTCACGCGCGGGCTCGAAACGGTGCGCAGCGAGGAAGTCACCATCGCCGAAGTCCTGCGATCGGCCGGCTACGCCACGGGCTGCTTCGGCAAATGGCACATCGGCGAGCACTATCCCAGCCATCCCAACGGCCAGGGGTTCGACGAATTCTTCGGCATGCCCCAGGGCCACTGGGACAACTACTTCGATCCCGTGCTCGAACACAACGGGCAGATGACCCCTACCCGCGGGTTCATCACCGACGTGATCACCGACTACGCGCTGTCGTTTATCGAGCGGCATCGCGACCGGCCCTTTTTCTGTTACGTCCCCTACAATGCGCCGCATACACCCCACCAGGTGCCCGACCGCTATTTCGACAAGTACGTGGCGCGGGGCCTGGGGACGCGCGAGGCGGCCATCTACGGCCTCGTCGAAAACGTCGACGCAAACGTGGGGCGCCTGCTGGAAAAGCTGGACGCATCGGCGCTGGCCGATCGAACGATCGTGTTCTTCCTGTCCGATAACGGTCCCGAGGGGCCCGAGGGCAGCCGCTACAACGCGGGGATGCGAGGCATGAAGGGAACCGTTCACGAAGGGGGCATGCGCGTGCCGCTGTTCGTGCGGTGGCCGGGCCGTTTCGAGCCCGGCACGCTCGTCGAGCCGATCGCGGCCCACGTCGATCTGTTGCCGACGATCGCCGAGCTTTGCGGCGTCCGAGAGCTGAAGACGCTGCCGCTGGACGGCCGAAGCCTCGTGCCGCTGCTGGCCGGGGATACGGGCGACTGGCCCGACCGGATGGTCTTCGCTCGCACGTCGGGCTGGCGCAGCGTGCTCCGCTACGATGCGCCGGTCGTGCGCGACTTGCACACGCTGGGAAGAACCGTCCGTACCCCGCGGTGGCGGGCGGTCGACGACGGCGACGGCTGGCAACTGTACGACATGCCGAACGATCCGTCCGAGACGCACGACCTGGCCGCCGAGCATCCCGACGTGGTGGCGCGCCTCGGCGCGGCCTACGAGCGCTGGATGGCCGACGTGACGCGGGTCCCGATCGTCCGGCCGCCCGTCCCGGTCGGCCATGCCGCGCGCCCGGCGGTCGATTTGCCGGCGCCCGAGGCCTACTTCACCGGCGCCATTGGCTGGTACAACCAGTTCGGTTTTGCCCACGACTGGCTCACCGGATGGACCGACGTGAACGATACGATCTGGTGGGAGATCGACGTCGTGGCGGCCGGCGTCTACGACGTGGCCATCGAGTACACATGCCCGCCCGAGGCGGTGGGGACCAGGCTCCGCGTCGAATGCGGCGGCGCTCACGTCGAAGGCACGCTCGACCGGGCCTACGACCCCGAGCCCCGCTTGCGCCCCACGCGCCACCCGAAAAAGCGGTTCATCCAGACGTTCGCGACGCGGCGCCTCGGTCGGATGTCTCTCGCCGAAGGCCGCCACCGGATCACGATCCGGGCGCTGTCGCGGCCGGGCGAGGCGGTCTGCGACGTGAAGTCGCTGAGGCTCGAGCGGGTCGACGGGGTGATCGAACAATGAGTTTTGACAGGTGAAAACGGGCCAGTGGACCGCGCCGCCGGGCGCGCCCCACGACACCCCGATTCCGTAGAGGACGAACGAAAGGAACGTGCCCATGCGCATCTTGAAGCATCGAGTCACGAGCGGCCCCGGGCCGCTGCGGCATCGCGTTTCGCGCCGAAGGTTTCTGGCCGGCATGGGGTCGGCCGCGACGTTTGCCATCGTTCCGCGCGAGGTGCTCGGGGGCGCAGGCCACGTTGCGCCGAGCGAGAAGACCACGTTGGCCGGCATCGGCACCGGGGGCCAGGGCAGCCAGAACATGCTCCGGTTCCAGCAGTTCCCCGAGATGCAGGTCGTGGCCGTGTGCGACGTGAACCGCGAAGAAGGCGGCTACCTGTCGTGGAACTGGGGCCAGGGCAACGACCTGCGCGTGGCGGGTCGCGAGCCGGTGCGGCGGGCCCTGGAAGAATATTACGCCCAACAGAAAGAAACGTCGAAGTACGCGGGCGTCAAGTCCTATGCCGACTACCGCGAGATGCTGGCCAAAGAGGACGTCGACGCCGTGATGGTCGCCACGCCCGACCACTCGCACGCCGCGATCACGCTGGCCGCCTTGAAGCAAGGCAAGCACGTGTACTGCGAAAAGCCCCTGACGTACAGCGTGCGCGAAGCCCGGCTCGTCACCGAGGCGGCGCGCCGGGCAAAGGTCGCCACGCAGTTGGGCAATCAGGGGCAAGCGACCGAGGAAGCGCGCCTGACCCAGGAGTTCATCTTGGACGGGGCGATCGGGCAGGTCGGCGAGGTGCACGTTTCGCTGGGGCGCCGGTTCTGGGACCCGCCCGAGGGCGCCCGTCCCAGCGACACGCCCCCCGTGCCCGACGGATTGGATTGGGACCTGTGGCTGGGGCCCGCGCCCGAGCGGCCCTATCATCCGGCCTACCACCCGTGGCGGTGGCGCGACTGGCGCGACTTCGGCACCGGCCCCCTGGGCGACATGGGCTGCCACATCCTCTCGACCGTGTTCAAGGCGTTGAAGCTGGAACATCCGATCCGCGTCGAGGCCACGTGCCGCGAGATCGGCCCCGAGGTCCATCCGCGGTCGTTCGAGGTGCGATACGAGTTTCCCGCGCGCGGCGACATGCCCCCGGTCACGCTGGTCTGGCACGACGAAGGCTTCCCGCCGCCCACACCCAAGGACCTCGAGCCGGGCCGCCGCGTGTCGGGCGTCGTCTACCTGGGCGATCGGGGGACCTTGATGGGCCATCGCCTGATTCCCGAATCGAAGATGCAGAGCTACGGCCGTCCCCCCAAGGTTCTTCCCCGCTCGGTCGGCCACGACAAGGAGTGGGTCGACGCCTGCCGCGGCGGCGAGCCGGCCGGCTCCGATTTCGTCACCCACGCCGGGCTGTTGACCGAAACCCCGCTGCTGGGCAACATCGCCATGGTCGTCGGCAAGAAGCTCCTCTGGGACGGCCCCAACCTGAGGTTCACGAACGACGAAACCGCCAATCAATACCTCGAGCGAACCTACCGCGACGGCTGGGAGCTTTGACCGCGCTGGGAGAGCCTTTTCATGAATCCCGATCGAACCATGAGCTACGATTTCGCGGCCCCACGCCGGATCGTCTTCGGCTGGGGCCGGCGGCGCGAGGTGGGAGCCTTGGCGCGATCGTTGGGGCGGCGGGCGATGATCGTTTGCGGCGCCGAGACCCTCGTCGAACAGGGACGCATCGACGAGCTGCTCGACCTGCTGCGTGCCGAGGGAGTCGACGGGAGTCTGGTCGCGAACATCGCGCGCGAGCCCGAGGTCGCCGACGTCGATCGGGTGGCGGCATCGCTCCGCGAACGGAAGGTCGGGCCGGGCGACATTATCCTGGCGATCGGCGGCGGGGCGGCCATCGACCTGGGCAAGGCCGCGGCGGCCATGGCCGCCCATACCGAGAGTCCCACGGTTCAAGATTACCTGGAGGGCGTCGGCCGCGGATTGGACCTGACCGGCGAGCCCCTGCCCGTGCTGGCCATGCCGACCACGGCCGGCACGGGGGCCGAGGCGACCCGCAACGCGGTGATCTCGTCGTACGATCCGCCGTTCAAAAAGAGCCTTCGCGACGTTCGCCTGGTTCCGCGGATCGCGCTGGTCGATCCGGAGCTTACGGTGAGCGTTCCGCCCGAGGTCACGGCCGCCAGCGGCATGGATGCCATCACCCAGCTTTTCGAGAGCTACATTTCGCGCAAGGCCCAGCCCATCCCCCAGGCGTTGGCCGTGCAGGGGTTGCGGATGGCCCTGCCGGCCATCGTCGAGGCCGTGCAAAACGGTTCGTCGCGCGACGCCCGGGAGAAGATGGCGCACGCGGCCCTGTTGTCGGGCATGGCGCTGGCGAACTCGGGCCTGGGCCTGGCCCACGGCGTGGCGCCCGCGTTGGGCGTCCACTGCCGGGTGCCCCACGGCGCGGCCTGCGCCCTGATGCTGCCCGTCGCGCTTCGCGTGAATGCCCAGGTGCGCCAAGCCGAGTTGGCCCAGCTTGCCGAACTGCTCTTGGGCAAGGGCCCGTCGAGCGGGCCGGCCGAGGCGGTCGAGGCGCTCCTGCGGGAAGTCGAGAGCCTTTGCGATCGGGTCAAGGTGCCGCGGCGGCTTTCGGACCTCGGCATCGGCGCCGATCAGATTCCGGCAATCGTGGGCAGCTCGCGCGGCAGCAGCATGAGCGGCAATCCGCGAGAACTCTCCGACGAAGAGCTTACCCGAATCCTGGAGCAAATCCTGTGATCCTCTGTGCCGGCCTCACCCCCGCCTGGCAACAGATCCTCGTGTTCGACGCCTTCCATCCCGGCGAAGTCAACCGGGCCCGCGAGGCCCACTGGTGCGCGTCGGGCAAGGTGCTCAACGCGGGAATCGCCGCGCACCACCTGGGCGGCCCCAGCCTGACGTTGGCGCCCCTCGGCGGCGCGCCGGTCGAGCCGATCGAACGGGAGTTCGACGAGTTCGAACTTCCCACGCGCTTCGTGGTGACCGAAACGGCCACGCGCATCTGCACGACGATCATCGACCGGTCGACCGGCGCGATCACCGAATTGGTCGAAAACGGGCGCCCGCTCACGCCGCACGAGCTCGACGCCTTTCGCAAGGTCTACGCCGAGGAAGCCGCCAAGGCCGAGGTCGCCGTTCTGATCGGCTCCCTGCCCGTGGGCACGCCGCCGACGTTCTACCGCGCGCTGCTCGAGCAGACGCCCTGCACGGCCGTGCTCGACTTCCGGGGCGAAGGGCTCTTGTCGGTCCTCGACCTGAAGCCTTACGTGGTGAAGCCCAACCGCGAGGAACTCGCCCAGACCGTGGGCCGGCCGCTCGATACCGACGACGCGCTGCTCTCGGCCATGCGATCGCTCAACGCGCGGGGCGCCCAGTGGGTCGCGATCACCCAGGGCGCCGGGCCCGTCTGGCTCGCGTCGGCCGCGCAAGCCTACCGCCTCGACCCGCCGCCGGTCGACAAAGTGGTCAACGCGATCGGCTCGGGCGATGCCATGACCGCGGCCATCGCCTGGGCCACGCGCGACGGCCGCGGCGCGGTCGAGGCCGTGCGGTTCGGCGTGGCCGCGGCAGTCGAGAACCTCCGCCAGTTGCTGCCCTGCCGGCTCGACCCGGCCGAGGTCGCCCGGCAGGCCGAGCGGGTGCGCGTCGAGCAAGTTTAGCGTCTTACGCTGGAACTTCATCGCGCCGTGCGCGGATGTGGTGGAGTGGTGAAATGATGGGGTGATGGAGTGGTGGAGTGATGGAATGATGGGCTCCATCGGTGCCGAATCACATGATTCCACTACTCCACTACTCCACCACTCCATCACTCCGACGGTCCCCTCATGGTACGCCGATCACGTCCCGATTCTTGACGGCCCTGCTACAGTCCCACGACTTCCCGCCAGGTCTTAGCCATCAGGGCGTGTCCGGCCAGGGTCGGATGGACGCCGTCGCCGGCCCAATACTCGGGCGGGGCCAGCTTCGTGGCCCGGTCGAACATCGACTGAAAGGGCACCAACGTCAGGCCCAACTCGTCGGCCAGTCGCACGGCCGCGGCGCGCCGCTGGTCGAACTCGGGGAACCAATCGTCGTTGACGGCCCCGCAACGCAGCACGAACGGCTCGCAGACGACGATCCGCACCCCGGGGATCGCTTCAACCGTTCGCTTGAGCAGGGCCCGGTAGCCCGACTCGTAGTCGTCGACCGTGCCGTCGTATCGGCCGCCCAGCTTGTGCCAGAGGTCGTTCACGCCGATGAGGATGCTCAGAACGGCGGGCTTCAGGTCGACCGCGTCTTCCTGCCACCGCTTGGCCAGATCGGGCACCTTGTTGCCGCTGATGCCCCGATTGTAGACCTTCAACCGGGCCCGTGGATGATCGGCCAGCAAGGCCCCGGCCAGCAGGTACGCATAGCCGCGCCCCAGACCCGGCCAGGCGTTCGGGTCGCCGGCCTTCCGGTCCCGGCCCGCATCGGTGATCGAATCGCCCTGGAAGAGCACGACGCTGCCGGGTTCGAGTTCGGCTTGCCCGGCCGCGCCGGCCCTCCGGGGCGCGAGCCCGGCCGACAGGGCCCCTCCGGCAACGGCACCCGCTTGGAGAAAACGGCGACGGGAAAGGCGGTCTCGGCTCGATCGTTGCATAGCAGTCTCCTGATGATGCTTCGGGTCTCTCATTTTACTCGGCGAACACGGCGGCATCCGCCAACTCGTTCCCTCCCAACTCGTTCCCACGCTTCCGCGTGGGAACGCGTCTCTTAAGCTGTCGCCGGCGCGGGTTGGACCGTGGGTCTCCAAACGCCGTAACGAGCCCGTGGTCAGCTTCAGCGTTTGGTTCGGCGGCTCGTGGTCTTGTCGGGATCTTCGATCTGACGCGGTCGCGGGGCCGGGGCACCGCGAAGCAATCCCTCCGTGCTCAGGTCTTCATCGAGGTCCGGCCAATGGAGGCCGTAGCCACCGCCGGCGACGCGCCAGTTCTTCCGCTGCGCTGGAGTCGCCTCGAACAAGCGAGGATACCACGCGAGGGGGACCGTGATGGTCCGCCCGTCCCGCAAGGCAACGCTGAGCGTATCCTTCGTGAACTTCACATCGACAACGCGCTCATCCATTCGAGGGACTGCTTCTCCTCCTGTTGTTCGTGTGCCGCCTCGACGAGACGGCGCCCTCCGGTGTCTTCGAGAAGACGCGCGGCGACCTCCGGGGCAGTGATAAACCGTTGCTGCTCCCGATACGCCTGCTCGATGACACGGGCAATGATCGGGAACACGTCCGCGTGTTTCCAAGTCGGTTGCATGGCTCCCTCACTGGAGTCGCCGAACGGCCAGCATCAGCGGCGCCCGCCAAGCGGCCGTCCGCCGCATGCTGTTGTTAGACGGCATCATAGCTTTGCCTTGAGGGCGTCCATCAGGTTAACGATCTGGCGTTTCTGGATCTCGGGATCCTCGACTTGGAGGAACTCAACCGCCTTGAAGTCATCCCCTCGCTTGCGGTTCTGCGGCGGCTCAAGGCCCTCGATCAAGAGGGCCTCCATCGTGGCGATCAGGCTATCGATATCGAACGTTCCGATGGAAGTCGAAGTCAGTGAACCATCCTCGGATACTGGAAAGACGCCAAACCAGGAAAACCGGTCCCACCGCCCATTGAGCCGGTCCACGGTGTGCTGCTTGAGGCGGACCCCCAGCGCCTGGTCCGTCGTGCGGCCGACGTATACCACGGCTCGACCATCGTGGAGAAGGTACACCCCTTTCTGCGTTGCGAAGTCGACGGGTGTACTCCCAGGCTGCTGCTGCCCCAGCAGCTTTGGTGAGCTGGTCCACAAGACGTTGCCTCGGGCCCAATACATGCCGAAGGCGTTGATCAGTCCCGCGGCATCCTCTTCTTCCACCTGGGCCCCGCCGCTGGGAAGCGCGGGCTCTGAAACGGAAGCGCGAAGGCCGTAGGTGCCTCGCGCGAGGCGCACGAAGGGCGACTGTTCGCCGTCGTTCTGTAACGACACCGAAATCGTCGCGTTGACGGAAGCAGCAGGGGTCGCCCCAAACTCCGACCGAAGGCCACGTTCAGCGATGGCCTCCGCGATGTCCGTGTAGTGCATCGGGTCAGTGTGCTCCTGGAGCACGCTAATGATCGCGTCCCGCCAGCTCATTTCACTCATGCACTCGCTCCACGCTGATGCGGTCCAAGGATCTCATTCTCGTTCTGCCGCCGGCACGGCGCCGCGGTGAACTGTGATCGCCTCGATTCCGGCGCCATAACCCGCATCGCAATATGGGGCATTCTTGCTGTAAGATGCCGGCCCGTCAAGGGTTCACGACACGACGCACAAATTGTCTCGCCGCCCGGCTGGGGCGCACCCATAATTTGAAGGCACGCTCGAAGGCCGCCGCTTCGGCCTCGTCGACGCGGCTGCTCATGAGGCGGCCATTTCTCGCAGGACATCCCTGAACACAACAAAGCTGTGCGAACGGTTGGCGTCGGCGTTCCAGTGCTCTGCAATCGCCCGAGCGGCTTCAATCTTCCGCAATCCGGTGGGGAAATACCCGGCTCGCTGAGGCTCCCCACCAAACGGGGCAGCAGCATGCGAAGAGCCGCCTCGGTCGACGGCTCTTCGACGAGCACCTCCACATGCGAAACCGCCATCAAGGCTTCCTTTTCTCTGCGGGAGCGCCGGCGTTCACC
>Ga0334896_1002624_pt1 | contig 12171 bp, 7 predicted proteins | sample GraSluR3_MG_8_FD_207734 | JGI IMG/M metagenome (GOLD analysis project Ga0334896, IMG submission 207734) | Sludge microbial communities from methane-producing bioreactor in Wageningen University, Netherlands - Granular Sludge_27_06-R3 | ecosystem: Engineered > Bioreactor > Anaerobic > Unclassified...
ATCCCCACCATCGTGCTCCAGTACAGAGCCTCCGGGGTCAATTCGCGCCAGATCTCGTACAGATGCACCAGCCAGGGGAAGAGCTCCGCCTCCTGGACGATGGGGATGTTGCGGGTCAGGGTCTGGTACATGTGATGATGGCAGTTCACCATGCCCGGAAGCACCAGCATCCCCGAGGCGTCGATCACCCGGTCGACCGAGCCCGGTTTCAGGTCCTGCCCGATCTCCTCGATCCGGTTCCCCCGGACCAGGATGTCGCAGTTCTCGATGCGGCGTCCGGCGACATCGAACGTCGCCACAAGCGAAGCGTTGCGGATCAGAAGCGTGTTCATGCGGCCAGACTTCTGGGGATTCGGGTCAGACCCTCCAGATTCCACTGTCGCCATCCGCCCATCGACCGCCCGACGGGCCCCGCCCCCCGAGCCTGCCATGAGCCCCTCCAGCGGGTTTCCTGGCGTCCCCGTCGAAGAGATGCAGATGCGAAGAAGGTTGTTGGAACTCGTCCTGGTGGTGGTGGCGGTGGCCCTGCTGGGAGCAATCCTGGCGCACCTCGAGCGCCGAGACCATCCGACCGCCCCCCTTCCGCCTCCACCGCCCATGCCGGTGGGTCCGGCTCCCAAAGGCCCTCCGCCTCCTCCGCCGATCCCTCCCCACTATCGCCTGGACACCCCGCGGCGCACCGAGATCCATGCCGGATTGAGGGGCTCTCCCCTGGCGCTGCGCTTCATCGTCCTGGACCTGCGGGGCAAGCCCCTTCCCGGCTCCCGGGTGGAGGTCTGGCACGCCGGTCCGGAGGGCGAGTACAGCCAGCCTCCGGAGGATTTCTGCCGGGGTTGGGAAGAGACCGACGCCCGGGGGCAGGTCGAGTTCCGGACGATCCAGGCCGACCCGGGTCTCGACGCGGAACCCCGGCATCTGCACTTCCGGATCAGCAGCCCAGGGGTCGGTGAGCGCTCGGCCCGGCTGGAGCTGCCAGGTCCGGGTCGCGGCCCGTCTGCGCGAGAGGATGGCGTCCTGGTCGCGATGATTGCAGGAACCGAGGTTCCCACCCTGCGCATCCTGACGACCCTGCCCGGTCCCAGACCGCCCGCCGCCACCCCTCCCGCGCCGACGCCTCCGCCTGCGCCGACTCCGCCCCCACCTCCGACTCCTCCTCCCCCGGTGGATTAGGACCGGGGTTCCAACCAGTCCTCCAGGAGCCTCCAGGTGGTCTGGGGGGCAGAGGACCCCGCCACGATCCCCACGTGTCCTCCGGGAACGACCTGGAAGGTGCGATCCGGGCTGCCCACCAGGTCGACGATTTCGCGCGTGGAGGCCTCGGTGGCGATCGGGTCTCGCTTCCCCGCCAGGGCCAGGAGAGGGCAGCGGACCTCCTCGAGGTGAAGGGTCTGGCCTGCCAGTTCCACCCGCCCCTCCACCAGGGCGTTCCCCACGACGAACGTGTCCAGGAACTCCTTCCAGGCGTCCCGCGGTCCCGGGACCAGGTCGTGCAGCCAGTGGTTGAGGGCCTGGCGCCCTTTGCGGTATTCGTGGTCCCAGACCGACAGGAACAGGTCGGAGTAGCGCGTCAGGCCGCCCAGGGGATCGGCCACGTCCACCGCCAGGCTGGGCACGAACCCGGGGACATAGCCCAGGCGATCGAGCAGGGCGTGCAGTTGTCTCTGGTAGCGGCGGGTGATGAAGCTGATCACCCCCATCTTCTCGTAGTCCATCGGACAAGCCAGCAGGATCAGGTTGGCCACCTGGGTCGGCCGCGACGCGGCGCACAGCAGGGCGAAGAGCCCTCCGGTGCAGTAGCCCAGCAAGGTGACTGCCGGCTGGCCGCTGGCCCGGGTCACGGCCTCCAGGGCCCGCGGGAGGAAGGAGAAGACGTAGTCGCTGATCCGCAGGTGGGCATCCGCCTCGTCGGGCACTCCGAAATCCACCACGAAGACGTCGAAGCCCCGCTCAAGAAGGGACTCGGCCAGGCTGTGGCCGGGCCGCAAATCGAAGAGATAGGGTTTGATCATCAAGGCCGGGACGAGCAGGACGGGCGTCTTGTGGCGCGGGGAGCCTCCCTGGAAGCGGGAAACCGTCACCAGGTCGAAGCGTTCGACCAGCTCCCGGGGCGTGCGGTCCACCTCGGGTGGAGGCGACTCGGTGAAGAAGCGCATGCCCCGCTCCAGCCCCTGCACCAGTCGGCGCAGGTGGTCGCGGGCCGCCTCGGATGAGAAAGGACTCAGGGGAACCTCCGCCCTCAGGGCCTCTGGTTGGGGGGACTGTCTTCGAGGTTGGCTCCCCCTTTCCGCTCCGGTCACGCAGACGACCGACAGGCCTGCGACCGTCCAAGCAAGGGGTGCCGGGGCCATCTCATCAGGGGGGGGCGAACCTCTTCATCGGAGCTCAAGCCCGCTCTTCGATCCAGATCTCGGCCCCGGGCGCGGCCGGCATCCCCTCCAGGCGCCCCTCCCGGACCCTCTGAAGACCTCCTCCCAAGGCGGCCCGGAACAAGGTTCCATCAGGGATGCCACCGTGGCGGACGGGGAGGGCGCGGACCTGGCCAGAGGCCCCCGCGCGGCAGGCCACCACCACGACCCGTTGGCCCGGGCTCTCGCGCAGGAAGGCCAGGGTCCCCCCTTCGGCCAGAAGGACCTGGAGCGCCCCCCGGGTCAAGGCCTGGCTGCCGCGACGCAGCCGACACAGGCGTCGGAAGAACTCCAGGCTCTGAAGGTCCCAGCGGGACGGGTCCCAGGGCATCGGGATACGCCCCTCCGGCTCGCCTCCTCCCCCCAATCCCACCTCGTCCCCGTAGAACAGGCACGGGGATCCGGGCCAGGTGAACAGGAGCGCCGCCGCCACCTGGACCACGCGCCGGTCCCCTCCGGCCAGGTCCAGGATCCGCGGGGTGTCGTGGCTGCCCAGCAGGTTCATGTGCTGGAGGCCGACGCTCTCGGGAACCGCCGATCGAAAGGCCATCCACTGCGCGGCCAGCGAGGCGGTGGGAAGAAGGCTGCGGTCTCCCCAGGGCTTCCCCTCGAAGCCCGCCAGGTCCGAGCCGACCAGCCACTGCCACAAGGGGACCATGAAACCCCGGTAGTTCATGACCCCGTCGAGCTCGTCCCCCTGGAGGTGCGCGGTGCCGTCGAAGAAGTGCTCGCCCAGGATCCAGGCGTGTGGATTCTCGGCCTTGACCGCGCGGCGAATGGCCCGCCCGACCTTGTGCCCCAACTGACTGGCCCCCTGCCGAGCCAGCATGTTGGCGACATCGAGCCGCCAGCCATCCAGACTGAAGGGCGCACGCAGCCAACGGCGCAGCACCGAATCCTGGCCCGAGACCATGGCCTCGACCAGGAGCGGATCTCGATAGTTCAGGCGCGGCAGGGAACGGTGCCCCAGCCAGCAGGCGTAGTCATGAGGATGCGAGTGGAAGGTGAAGAAGCCCGCCTCCGGCGAGTCGGGGTCGGCCTGGGCCTTCCTGAACCAGGGGTGTTCCACCCCGCAGTGGTTGGGCACCACGTCCAGGACCAGGCGCATCCCTCGGTCGTCAAGAGCCCGACGCAGGTCGATCAGGGCCTGGTCGCCCCCCAGGTGGGGGTCCACGTGCTCGTAATCGGCCACGTCGTACTTGTGGCTGCTGGGGGCCGTGAAGACGGGGTTGAGGTACAGGGCGTCGATCCCCAGGTCCTGCAGGTGATCCAGGTGGTCCACGATCCCGGGCAGGTCCCCCCCGTAGAACTCGCGCGCGCCGGCGCCAGGGGTGGGCGCGTCCTCCCAGCGACGGGCCATGACGGGCCTGCCCTCCAGCAGGTACTCGCCGTCGCGCACGTTGCTGGCGGGGTCGCCATCCGCGAAGCGATCCGGAAAGATCTGATAGAAGACCGCCTCCGGCACCCAGTCGGGTCCGGGATGAGCCGGCAGCAGCTTGAAGTCCGTGGCATCGGTGGGAGTGTGCCGAGTGAGTCCGGCCGCCGAGAGCCACCAGGCCCCCTGGTCGGTCTGGACCAGGAAGCGGTAGGCCAGGCGGGGCACGGTCAATTCCACCTCGACCTCCCACCACTGGCAGCACCCCTCCTGGCCCGCCCGACGCGCGGGGGTCATGACCTGCTCCCCCTCCGGGGCGGTCCTCAGGAAGATCCCCAGCAGGTCCAGATCGCGATCCGCGCGCAGGCGCAGGGCCACGGTCTGGCCGAGAGCAACCTGCCCCTGCAGGTAGGGAGGTGCGGAGGCGTGGAAGAGGGAGCCCAGCATGGCCGCCACCTTCTCGCCGCCTCCAGGGGCTCCTGGCACCTGCGATAGGGAACCGGCCCGCCTTCCCGAAGAGGTCCCCGTGCACGAACCTTCCATCCGCCGCGCCACCATCACCTCCGCCCCTCCCGAGCGGGCCTTCGACGCCTGGACCGAACCCGAGCACCTGTCGCGCTGGTTCTGCGACAAGGTGACCGGCTGGCCGGGCTCGGGCAGCAAGCTCCAGATGACCTGGGAGCGCTTCGGTTTCTCGGTGGAGTACTCGCTGCCCGAGGTCCAGCCCCCCAGGAAGGTGGTCCTGAAGGCCGCCGTCCCGGGGATGGGCACCCAGACCCTGACCATCTCGATTCGCCCCTACGGGGTCGGCTCGCAGGTCGAGGTGGTCGAGACCGGCCCGGGCGCCGAAGGGCAGGAGGGCGCGGGCGATGCCGAGTCCGGCTGGGAGATGTCGCTCTCGATCCTCAAGCTGTACGTCGAGAACTACTGGGGCCGGGACCGGACCGGGTTCTTCGCCCTCCTGGCGGCACCCTACCACAACGAGCAGTTGATGCACCACTACCAGCAGGCCGAGGGGCTGTCCCGCTGGCTGACCCGGGAAGGGTCGATCGGCAAGGTCGGCGACCCGGTCCGGCTGGTCCTGTGGGAAGGCGACGTGCTGACCGGCCAGGTCCTGGCCGTCACCTCGCACGAGCTGGCGATCAGTTGGGACGAGATCGGCGGCTACCTGGAGCTGAAATCCTTCGAGGTCAACCCCGAGCGCAAGGCCATCTGCGTCCGCGGCTCGGGGTACGGGGGTCGACTGACCCGAGACCGGGCCGAGGAGCTGGAGAAGAAGATGGAAGCCTCGCTCATCCGCCTCTTCGCCGCCCTGACCGGCCAGCCGATTCCCTAGGAGTCTGTGTGAGTATCCGGACCGAGCATCGCCGAGGGATCTTGTGCACCCCGCAAGGCGCAGAAAGTCGTGGTTTGCTGGAGGCAAATGAGACTTTCTGCAACACAGCGGGAGTGCAAGAGACCCGGCGAGGCGACCGACGCGGTATTCACACAGGCTCCTGGTAGCGCCCGGGACGAAGGCGCCCGCCCACCAGGGAATCGCCTCGAGGTGCCGGAACCTTCCTCCATGCTGCTTCGAACGCGCCTGGTCCTGATCGTCCTGGCCGCCTGGCTGGTGCTGACCGCTGCCGGTTCGGCCTTCCCCCGCGAGGCCCTGGACCCCACCCGAATCCCGGGCATGCCGGCCCAACCTCCCCCGCTGCTGACGAGATTGCCCCAGGCGCCGGACCCAGAGGCCTCCCGCTGGCCCATGCAGCAGGTGCAGACCAGCGCCGGCTGGCAGTTGATCAACTTTCCGGTGGGCCGCTTGGAGGCTGTGCGTGGCCTGGACCGGATGCTGCTGCACCGGGGTCCGGGCGGGCTCGAGCCGATCGATCCGGTGAACCAGCCCCAGCAGGTGGACCCGGGCCAGGCCTACCTGGCCTACTGCGATCGCCCCGGCCTGGTGGAGTTCTCGGGCCCTCCAGCGGAAGACCTGGTCCACACCACCCGGCTGTATGCCGGCTGGAACCTCGTGGCTTCCCCCTTCCAGGGCTCGGTCCAGCGCCAGAACATCACGCTGACCCGGCCGGGGGGCACCACCGCCCGTCCGGCCGAGGTGGCCAGCCCGGAGACCTCGCCGGGACGAGCCTGGGTCTACTCCACCCTGTATGCCTCCCGAGGTTCCCAGTGGGTGGCGGCCGACCTGCGCTCGCCAGGTGAGGTCTTCGGCCCCAGCCAGATCGGGGCTGTCTTCTGCTGGTCGGAGATGGACCTGAACTGGAACCAGACGCCTCCTCCGGATGGGGTGCCCACCTTGCAGAAGGTGACGCCGCCCCGGGCCACCCCCGGGCAGGTCGTGGCCTTGACCGGCCAGGGCATGGGGGCCCCGGGCCGCGGGGTCCTGACGCTCGCCGGGCTTCCGGTGCAGCCGGAGGACATCGTGGAATGGAGCCCGACGCGGGTCAAGTTCCGGGTTCCCCCGGGGGCCTCGTCGGGCGCCCTCCGGGTCATGGTCGACCGCTACCCTGGCAACAACCTGTCCCTGGAGGTGGGCTCCCCCCCTGCCCAGCCCGCCCCGCCGGCCCCGACCACCGGCTCCCTGGTGGGACAGGTGGTCTCTTCCGACGGACGCCTGCTGGCCAACGCCCAGATCCACCTGGACGACGGCCAGGAGGCCCTCAGCGACCTGAACGGGGCCTTCCGGATCGACCATCTGCCGGCCGGCCCGATGAAGGCCTACATCACCCTGCCCGGCTTCAAGAGCGCCAGCGGCCAGGTCCAGATCTCAGCCGGGACCACCCGGACGCTGCAGGTCTCGCTCTCCCCCACCTCGGGACCAGAGGTGGGAGCCCGCTCGGTCGAAGAGTCCGGCAGCTTCACCGTCCTGGCCTACCCCTTCACGGTCGGCCAGGAACAGGAAGACCGCTACTGGGTCTACCGGATCGAGGCGTGGGAGTACGGCAACTACAACCGGCGCTGGGAGAAGACCTGGTGGACCGACGTGGGCGACGCCAGCTTCGAACTGAGCTGTCCCGGCGCCTCCCTGGGCCGCAGCTACGCCGTGGTGGTCACCTGGCACAACCGGGCCGGAGATGAACGGACCTACCGCTGGACCCCTGAAGTCCACCGGGATGGCGAGACGTTCCGCTACTACAATCCCCTGGGCAGCCAGGGCCTGGCGCCCGGCCTGAACCTGGCGATCCGGGAGGGGCTCAGGGGCAGCGCACCACCACGTCCGCGCGCCAGGTGACCCCGTTGAGGTCCTCCTCCACCGTCAGCACGTGGGGAGGCTGGTTCTGGCGGATTCCGGGCTGTTGCGGCAGTTCCAGGATCCCTGAGAAGGCGTCCGCCCCAGGCGGCTGGACGGTGTAGCGCAGGCGACGGTCCTCGTTCCCTGGAAGCACCGAGAAGAGGGTGACGCGCCCATCCGGGCCCGTCTGAGCGCTCTTCGCGCTCCTGGATCCAGAGGCCGGGTTCTCCAGGTGGATCCGAGCCTCGGAGACGGGCTCGTCGTGGCGGTCGTAGACCGCAAAGTACAGCACCAGGGGAGTGCCGGCCGAGGTGGAGGGTTCGGGATCCGGAGGTCCTCCCATCCGGGAGATCACCAGCAGGGCCAGGGCCACGATGCCCAGTTCCAACCACCACAGACGCCGCATTCGATCCAGCATCAGGCGCTCCCGGAACCACCGGATACCCCTATTGTAGCATGCGATTTCGCCAATCCGCGTGATCCGGACCACCACTTCCACATTGAATTCAAATCAAGGCGATCTCCTTTGAGCCGCCTTCGGAGAAACTGCTGAAAAGCCCGAATCGCCACACCACGAGCAAATCGGGAGCGACGACGGTGGAAACCGCAGAATAGAATTCAATTCCAGCCGTTCCTGCAGGTTCAACCGTGCAGGTACATGAACACCTTCTCGGGGGTCAGGGGAAGCGAGGGCAGGTCCTTATCCCGGCGCACGCTGCGCAGGGCGTCCAGAATCGCAAGGTACGCCCCCAGCCCGTGGATCAAGGGGGGCTCCCCGACGGCCTTGGAGTTGCACACCGCGTTGGGGTTCTGCGAGTTCTCCAGCAGCGTCACCGCGAAGTGGGGCGCCAGGGACTTCAGGTCAGGGATCTTGTAGGCGTTGGCCCCGGTCAGGACCCGGCCGTCGGGTGCATATCGGAGCTGCTCGACGGTGGCCCAGCCGATCCCCTGCACGACCCCGCCTGCCACCTGGCCCCGATCGATGACTTCGGACAACGAGCGGCCCACGTCATGGACCACCTCGACCGACTCCAGTCGATAGGTCCCCCGCACGCAGTCCAGCCAGACCTCGGTCAGAGACGTCCCGCAACTGTAGTAGGCGAAGGGGCGCCCCCGCTCGGTCCTGGGATCGAGGTGCAGGTTGGGGGTGGCGTAGAAGGCGTGACTGGACAGATCCACCCGAGCCCACTGGGCCGCCGCCACCAGCTTCTCCCAGGACAATTCGGTGGGCTTGCCGGCCAGATGGACGACGCCCTCGCGAATCGTGATCTGCTCGGGATCGTCGTGGCCAAGGTGCTGCCCGGCGAAGCGGTGCAGCCGGGAGAGGAGCTCCTCACAGGCATACTTCGTGGCCATCCCGTTGAGATCGGCGCCTGTGCTGGCCGACGTGGGCGAGGCGTTGGGCACCCTCGAGGTGTTGGTCGTGTGCACCCGCACCCGGTCCGGGGCGACCCCCAGGGTCCGGGCTGCCACCAGTTGGATCTTGGTGTTGACCCCCTGGCCCATCTCCACGGCCCCGGTGCTGACCTCGACGCTGCCGTCCACGAAGATGTTGACCAGCGCCCCGGCCTGGTTGAGGGCCGTCTGGGCAAAGGAGATGCCGAAGCACACCGGGACCACGGCCAGCCCGCGCTTGGAGTCGGTGTGGGTGCGGTTGTACTCGGCCACGGCCGCGTGGCGGGCGGCCAGATCCACCCGGGCGTCCAGGGTCTCCCAACAGCGCACGGAATTCGTGTTCTCCAACACCATGCCGAAGGGCAGGACGTCCCCGTCCCCGGCCAGGTTCGTTCGCTTGATCTGCGCGGCCGGCACACCCATGACCTCGGCGGCGTGGGTCACGGCGGCCTCGATGGCAAAGGTGCCCTGGGGCACGCCGAAGCCCCGGAAGGCGTTGTTGGGCGGGATGTTGGTCCGGCAGCTCACGGCGCGGACCCGGATGTTGGGGATCCGATAGGCACCCGAGGCATGCAGGAACGAGCGGCCCAGGACCGCCAGCGAGATGTCGGCGCAGGCCCCGGCATGCTGGTAGAGGTCGACCTCGTAGGCCAGGATCCGGCCCTCCTCGTCCAGGCCGATGCGATAGTCATACTCGTAGGGATGCCGCTTGCCGCTGGTGGCGATGTCGTGGTTCCGGGGCAGCACCAGCTTGACCGGGCGCTTGAGCAGGAAGGCCGCCAGGGCGGGCGCGACGACCCAGACAGCCGTCGACTCCTTGCCTCCGAAGCCTCCTCCCAGCCGGCGGATGTCCAGCTCGACCTTGTGCATGGGAAGCCCCAGCACCTCGGCCAGGTGGCGATGGTAGGCCCCCGGGGACTGGGTGGAGGCGTGGACCTTGAGGGTGTCGTGCTCGGTGGGCACGGCCAGGGCCCGCTGGGTCTCGAAGTAGAAGTGTTCCTGGGGTCCGCTGGACAGGCTCCCCTGCACGACGTGATGACACTTCTCGAAGGCGGCGTCGGGGTCCCCGCTGACCAGGATCCGCTTCTGGCCGTGGATCATCCCCTGGGCGAGGGCCTCGCGCGGGTCGAAGACGGCGGGGAGCTCTTCGATGTCGGCCCGCCCCCGGGCCGCCGCCTGCCAGGCCTGCAGGTGGCTCTCCGCCACGACCAGGGCCAGCGGCTGGCCGATGTACTCGACCTGGTCGACGGCCAGCAAAGGCTGGTCCTTCAAGACGTGACCCACCTCGTTCAGGCCAGGAACATCCCGGTGGGTGTACACGGCCACCACGCCGGGAGAGGCCAGCACCTCACCCAGGTCCAGCGAGCGGATCCGCCCCCGGGCCACGCGGGAGGTGACCAGGGCCGCGTGCAGGCAACCCGCCGGAGCGGCCAGGTCGTCGACGAACTGGGAGGTTCCCCGCACGTGCATCTGCATATCGACGTTCTTCACGACAGCACCTCCGCGGAGAAGTGGGCCCGAACCAGTTGCCCCAGCAGCAGCTTCTTGTAGGTGGCAGAGCCCCGGATGTCGCTGATGGGCGAGACCGACTCGACCACGTGCCGGGCCAGGAGGCCCACCGTCTCGCCCTCGGGCTTCCGTCCGCGGAACTGCTCCAGACCCGAGATGAAGAGGGGGACCGGGGCGACCCCGCCCGCCGAGAGGCGCAGGTCCTGGATGGTGCCATCGGGGGCCAGGACCAGCCGCATGGCCGTGCTGACCGCGGCGATGTCGAGAATCTCGCGGTTGGACACCTTCTCGAAGTTGAAGCGGGTCTCCGGCGCAGGTTCGGGGATCCGGATCTCGGTGATCAGCTCTCCGGGAGCCAGGTCGAACTGCTTGTAGCCGCGATAGAACTCCGAGAGGGGCACTCGTCGGGTCTGCCCTTCGACCGTGCAGATCTCCAGCGTAGCGTCCAGGGCCAGGAGCATGATGGTCACGTCCCCGACGGGAGAGGCGTTGACCAGGTTGCCCGTCAGCGTCGCCCGATTGCGCAGGATCGTGGAGGAGTGCAGCAGCAGATCGTCGCGCAGGGTCGGAAAGATGCGGTTCACGACGTCCGAGAGCCGGAAGGACTCCAAGGTCACCGCGCCCCCCACCCGCAGGACGCCATCCTCCAGCCGGATGAAGTCCAGATCCCGGCGCCGGGACAGGAATTCGAGGTTTGCCTCCCGCAGTTCTTCGGGCATCTGGACGAAGAGGTCGGTTCCCCCGGCCACCAGCACCGGGCGTCCACCCTCCGGGGGCACGGCCGGCTCCGGGACCTGAAGCTGGCTCACCAGGCCGGGTGCCTCCAGGAAGCCTTGAGGCAGGACCCCCAAATCCACCAGGGTGGCGACCCGGACCGCCGGGTCGGGGGCCACCCCCTCCAGGCGCTCACACAAGGCCCGGGCCGCGTCGCGGATGGCCACGTAGCCCGTGCAGCGGCACAGGTTGCCGTCCAGGGCGTCCAGCGCCTCCGGGAAGGAGAAGGTCGTCGAGGCCAGGCAGAATCCCGTCAGGGACATCACGATCCCAGGCGTGCAGAACCCGCACTGCGACGCGCTGTGCTCGAGAATCATCTCCTGGACCAGGGTCAGGGGGCCCTCCGAGAGGCCCTCCACGGTGACGACGTGGCAGCCCTGGACGTCACCCAGCGGCAGCAGGCACGAGGCCACGGCCCGATAGACCAGGCCCTGGGGCCCCGGAGAACCGAGCAGCACGGTGCAGGCCCCGCACTCGCCCTCGCGGCAGGCCTCCTTGGTGCCCGTCAGCCCGGAGGACAGGCGGATGAAGTCCAGCAGGATCGTGCCGGGAGGCTGGTCGGTCTGCACGACGCGGGAGTTGAGGACGAAACGGGTCATGGGCTTGGGACGACTCCTTGAAGTGCCGAAGGTGGCCGGGTCCCTGGCTTCTGTGTCGCCGCCGCCCACCCTGCCCGCGGCTTGCGGGTCGCGGTCACGAAATCTCGAGCCATGGCCCAAAACCCCATCCTCTCGCAGCAGTTGCCGATACTCCTGGGGAGTGTCGACGTTGCGCAGGACTCCGGGGTCCTCGACGGGGACCTCCACCCGGAGGTTTCGATGGCGGGCCACCACCCAACGGGCCCCCTCCCCTGGGGGAACCGACATCAGGTCCTCATAGCAGGCCTGGGAGAAGACCACGGGATGCCCCCGTCTTCCCCGATGGGAAGGAACCCACAGGTGCCCTCCCCCAGCCTCGGCGGCGCAAACCAAGGCTTGCAGGGTCTCCAGGGTGACAGCCGGATGGTCCACCGGGACCGCCAGGAGCCAGGGAAAGCCTCGAGCCCCCGCCTTCAGTCCCGCCTGGATCGAGCCGATGGGGCCCGTCTCGGGGTCGGGATTCACCAGCACCGGCGACCCGGCCAGCACCTCCTCGGGAAGGAGCAGGTCCGGACCGCGCACCACCGCCATGAAGGGCAGACCCAGGGCTCGCAGGCGGTCGAGGATCACGCTGAGGAAGGTACCCCCCTGGAAGGGGAGGAGGGCCTTGGGGCGACCCATCCTGGCCGAGCGGCCCGCGCACAGGACCAGGGCCGCCCCCTTCGGCGGAGGCTCACCGGTGCAGGTCTCCAGCGTCTGCGGGGCCGCCTGAGTTCGCTGCCTGGCGTGAGAACCGAGGGCGTCGAGGCGGGTCTGGATGCAAGGAAGGCGTGCATCGAGGAGCGGAGCGTAGTTGGAAACTACGTGAGCACCGCAGAGGTGCGCCTGACGACGCAGACGGGCCCG
>Ga0334896_1002629_pt1 | contig 12153 bp, 8 predicted proteins | sample GraSluR3_MG_8_FD_207734 | JGI IMG/M metagenome (GOLD analysis project Ga0334896, IMG submission 207734) | Sludge microbial communities from methane-producing bioreactor in Wageningen University, Netherlands - Granular Sludge_27_06-R3 | ecosystem: Engineered > Bioreactor > Anaerobic > Unclassified...
GCCTCAACCAATTTATTGATAACATCCCCTTCTAAATTTTTGATCGGCTCAGGCGAAGGAACTGTTCTTCTCCAACAACGCTTCCCATTGGGTTTAACTTTTTTAATAATGTAATCAGGATTATTTTTCTTCATCTCTCTAGCCTCTTCTGCAGATAGATAATTACCAACAGGTTTTGAAGCATTATCTCCAATAAATTCACTATCATTTTTATTCACTAGCACTTGATTGATTATCGCACAAACTGATTTATTAATATTCATCTCTTTTAAATGGTTCAATAAAGTCTGTTGTAACATATAGCCAATTTGTCCCTGAGTCATCGCGCCCAATACATCCATAGGATGAGCTGGCACAATATGTCGAGCAGCTTTTTGTTGTAACATTAGATTACCTACTTGGGGCCCATTCCCATGAGTAATTACTATCCGATCTTCCGGGGTGAGATTTGCTATAATTTTTGATATGTATTGGGTAGTGTTCCAGCAATTCTTAAATTGTTCTTCTGAAGAACCAATATCATCTGCTTGTTTAATCGCATTACCACCTAATGCGATTAAAATTCTTTTACCCATTTTAATTAATCCCTCTATCTAATTGATAACTATTTATTTCAGCAACCCGGTTTTTTTGTTAAACTCATCAATTAATTTGTCAATTTTATCTATTTGCCCACGTATAGCACTCCAATAGTTTTCGTAATCATACCACTGGGCATCCAGCTCATCCAAATCTTTTCCCTGCTGCTCTATCCAGGTAAAATATTTTAAGTTGTGAACTCTTTTTCTATCATAATAGTTTAATTCTTGCATATAATCGGTAGATAATGCCTGGAGATTGCGGTGATAATCTATAGCTGCATCTGTATCATCATAAGGTCCAAATGCCTCGTTTAATTCCTGCATTCTTGAACCATACAGTTCCATAGAATCAGTAAAAACTGTAAAGACAATATCTTTTTCGGTCAGTTCATAGTATTTAGCAAATTTTATTGCCATGATTAAATTGGCCACACTGGAAATTCCTAATAGAGGTAATTGCTCGATTATATCTTTCGAAATACCTTTCTTTATTAAATATTTCTGGCCAATCGGTTCATTAAATAAACGAATGAGTCCCATCGTATTATTATCATCTACTGTAATGATCATATCAGTATTTTTCATATTATGTATCCAGGGAACATGTTTATCCCCTATTCCTTCAAGGCGATGGGCACCATAACCATTCGCTAAAAGCGTAGGGCACTGCAGGGCTTCTCCGGCAGCAATTTTACTTATGGGAAACTTTTCTTTCAAATAATCTCCGCAACCTATTGTACCAGCAGAGCCGGTAGTTAAGACAATCCCGGCATAATTCTCTTTTGAGCTCATAATCTGAGATAAAACCTCTTCTATGGCCTGACCGGTCACATCATAATGCCAGAGATAATTACCAAATTCATCAAACTGATTAAAAACTACCACATTATCCCTGGTCTTTTTTAATTCCCAGGACTTATCAAATATTTCTTTCACATTACTCTCGCTACCGGGGGTCGCTATGACTTCTCCGGCTACTTTTGATAACCAATCAAAGCGCTCTCTACTCATGCCCTCCGGAAGAATAGCAATGGATTCACAGGAGAGCAAATCTGCATTATATGCACCTCCTCGACAATAATTACCGGTAGAAGGCCAAACTGCTTTTTGATAAGTAGGGTCGAATTGTCCGGTAACCAATCGAGGAACCAAACAGCCAAAAGTAGCCCCTACTTTATGAGCGCCGGTGGGAAACCATTTGCCCACGAGACCTATAACTCGGGCACTGACTCCTGTTAGCTCAGGGGGTATCTCCAAAAAATTTACGCCACCAAATAGTCCACCTTTTTTGGTTGGCTGGTTTTTCCAGGTAATCCGAAACAGATTATATGAATTTATATCCCATAAGCCAACATTCTTTAGCTTTTTTTTAATATCATCAGGAATAAGTTCAGGATTTTTCATCTGTTTAAAGGTAGGAATAATGATGTTCTTTTCCCTTGCCCTTTTTACAGTTTTCTCAAGTTGTTCTTGATTTATGATTAAATCAATCATTTTAATACTCCTTAAAATCATTTTAATAATTTTTAAAGTACAGTATTTATAGTATCTGATAAAAATCTAAACATTTTTTATATCTATCCATATAAAATACTTTTTCTATTGACTATCCCCGGCAAATCATATTCTATTTTCTGTCACCTATTTTTTACCACAGCTCTTTTTACCTCTTCTAAGTCTGGATTAATTACCAGGGGTTCGCCCCCTGCTTTTTTGGCACTTTTCACATCTTTCAGTCCGTTTCCTGTAACTAACACTGCTATTTTATCTGCTCTGGATATCTTCCCCTCTTTTATTGCTTTAACCATCCCTGCAAAAGCTGTGGAGCCGGCAGGTTCAGCAAAAATACCCTGTTTTGTGCCTAAATATTTTATACCTGCCAGTATTTCTTTATCACTTACTGAGATACCGAAGCCTTTTGATTCCCGTATATCCCTTACAGCCATCAAATAGTTTCTCGGAATACCTACCGCAATGCTATCAGCAATTGTATTTGGCTTTACAAATTTAACTTTACCATCCCCGTTCACTGCTTTTACAATCGGCTGACAGCCTTCTGCCTGGACTGCAACAAGCCTGGGTAGCCTATTAATAAGGCCCATAAAAAACATGTCCTTATAAGCCTTGGCTACACCTGAAATAATGCAGCCATCCCCTACCGGAATGAATATATAATCCGGCACTTCAAAATTCATCTGTTCAATGATTTCCAAAGCAGCCGTCTTCTTCCCTTCCACCATATATGGGTTAAAAGCTGTATTCCGATTGTACCATCCAAATTCCTCGCTTGCTTGAATTGACAAATCAAAGGATTCATCATAAGTTCCTTTAATTGCAAAAACTGTCGCACCAAATACCAAAAGTTGTGTAATCTTGGCAATCGGAGCACTTTGAGGAACAAAAATATAACTTTTCAGACCTACAGAAGCTGCAGCACAGGCAAGTGAAGATGCTGCATTACCAGTTGAGGCACAGGCAACTACTGATTTTCCAGATTCCTGGGCTTTCACAATAGCAATTGCAGATGCCCGGTCTTTTAGAGAAGCAGTTGGATTTCTGCCGTCATCCTTAATCCATAGATTTGGCATTCCCAGATCATCTCTGATCCTTATTGCTTCATATAAGGGAGTCCATCCTACTTTTAAAGGACCTATTTTTGTAAAATCATTCACAGGTAAAAGAGGTAAATACCTCCACATGGATAAATTATTATTTTGTTTAAGAGTGTTATTATTAAAATCTTTTTTGATCACGGAATAGTCATAAATAGTTTCTAAAATACCTTCGTCTCCACATTTTGGACAATGATACTCGACTTTGTCTGTATTATAGAATCTTCCGCATAATAAACATTTCAGTCGATAAACATAGTTCATTTTTTATCCTGTTCTACTTTCCACCCATCGTTAATGTCATCACTGCCTTTGCTGTATGCAATCGATTCTCTGCCTCGTCATAAACAATAGAATGAGGCCCATCAATAACCGAATCTTCGACTTCATTTCCTCTATCTGCCGGAAGAGCATGCATATACATGACATCTTTACTGGCAATCTTTATCATCTCTTCCGTACATTTCCACCCCTTACATGACTCAAGCAAATCATCAACTACCTCATTACTTTGACTGGTGACCCAGCTGCCCCAGTTTTTTGGTATAACAATATCTGCATCTTGATAGGCTTCTTCCATCTTATGGGTAATGGTAAAAGTTCCACCATACTTTTCTGCATTTTCCTTCGCCTGCTTGATAGCCCAGCCTGGTAAATCATAGCCTTCTGGATAAGCAAGCGTTACATCCATTCCATATCTTGGAAATAGAAGTATTTGAGTAAGTGGAACTGAAATTGGTTTTTTATGACTGGTTGCATAAGCCCAGATAACAGATACCTTAGTACGTCTTATATCTCCAACTTTTTCTTTTATCGTCATCAAATCAGCTATTCCTTGCATGGGATGATACAGGTCACATTGTAAATTCATTATAGGGGCTGACGACCATTTAGACATTTCCCGTAAGTATTTATTTCCTGTTTCCCACACACAGTGTCTGCAAGCTATGGCATGCCCAAATCTTGATAAGATGACCGCTGTATCTTTTGCGACTTCTCCATGTGATACTTGCATAGTGCTTGTATCCAAAAAATTTCCATGTCCTCCTAATTGTGCAATACCTGCTTCCATAGAATTCCTGGTTCTGGTAGATTGCTCAAAAAACATCAAGAATATAGTTTTATATTGAAGATAAGGTGTGGGAATCCCCATAGCAAATTTTTTCTTCAAATCAAAAGATACGTCAAGTAATGTATCAATTTCTTCTTTTGTCCAATCTTGCAATGAGATAAAATCTTTTCCTTTAAATATTGTTTGCATTTTTATCCTCCTTTATCGTTCATCCTATTAATTTTTATAATGATTGATATAAATCATGGGTATGACTGAATACATGGCAGCCGCTTTGACCAACTCACTTTTCCAGGTCTTCTCATTCGGAGCATGCGCCTGATCTTCATGACCCGGACCAAATCCGACACATGGAATTCCATATCTTCCCATTATCGATACCCCATTTGTAGAAAATGTCCATTTATCTACTATTGGTTTTTCATTAAACAACTCTTTATAAGCTTCAACCAATGTTTGACAGGATGGATGTTTTTCTTCCAAAACCCAGGTAGGAAAATAACTTTTAGTTGGATAAACCAGCCCTGTATAAGAAGGTTTTGAGTAATCATAAATTTCTACATTTGCATTAAAAGATTTTACTGATGGCAATTCTTTGATTTGTTGCAAAGCCTGCTCCCAGGTTTCACCATATGTTAATCTTCTATCTATAGAAATTGTACAACTGTCAGCAACAGAACATCTGGAAGGTGAATTGAAAAATATCTGTGAAACAGCTAAACTGCCCTTACCAAGAAAATCATCATATGCTAAATTTTCGTGTAATTCTTTTAATTCATTAATAATAGGTGCCATTTTATAAATGGCATTATCCCCTCTCTCAGGTGCCGATCCATGGCAGCTTATCCCTTCAGTTGTTACTTTTATTTCCATCCTTCCTCTTTGTCCCCGACATATTTTGCATGCCGAAGGTTCGGTAAGCACTACAAATTCCGGTTTGATTTTATCTTCTTCGATAATATATTGCCAACAAAGTCCATCACAATCTTCTTCCTGGACAGTACCGGCAATCAATAAAGTATAGTCATCTTCGAGCTCAAGGTCTTTAATAATTTTTCCGGCATACACCATGGAAGCCATTCCACCTTCCTGGTCACTTGATCCTCTACCTACGATAATCTCCTCATCTTCATATCCTTTATAAGGGTCGTATTCCCATGTTTTCAATTCTCCGACTCCAACTGTATCAATATGGGCATCGATGGCAATTAAATGTTTGCCATGACCGATGTATCCTAAGATATTCCCCATAGGGTCAATTTCTACTTTATCAAACCCCACTCTTTCCATTTCTTCCTTAATTCTTAAAATAACTTTTTTCTCGTTACCGCTTTCACTAGGAATAGCAATCATATCCCTTAAAAATTTTGAGATATCCTGCTTATAATATTCTGCTTTCTCCATGACTTTGTTAAAATCATTAAACATCTAATAAACTCCCTTCTCATAGCATAAGCCATAACAGCTTTTAGCTATAAAAATATTAATATATTTTCAACTAACATTTACTGGTAACAATTTCTGTTTTTTTTAAAAATTGACTGCTTACTTCAATATGATGACAGCTTTTAAAAAAGTATTGCAGGTATAGTTTCTAAAAAGTTATCAATTACCATATTATTTTTAATTTTAAATATGGAGGCAAAAAAATGATTTGAGCTATAGAAAATATTTTTAATATTCAGATATTACTATCTCAAAAAAATTTATTTATTTTCGAAATACTCATAGATCTGATTATTAGAAAACACTAAAAGCCCAACAGTCTGGGTAAAAACATACTAAGAGGCTCATAAAATGTAATAATAAATAGAACAATAACCTCTGCAACAATGAAAGGCCAGATGGCCTTACTGATCTTCTCTAATGAAAGTTTTGATATACCACAGGCAACAAAAAGACAAGCCCCTACCGGGGGAGTCATTAAGGCAATATTTAAAGATAGAATCATTATAATTCCAAATTGAATCGGTGGAACACCAACACTGACTGCTAGTGGATGTAGAATCGGTCCTAATATGACCAATGCTGCGGCAATATCCATAAACATTCCAACAATCAGCATTAAAATATTAATCAGTAATAAAATTACATATTTATTATTACTGATACTCAAAAACAACTGGGCAATTTGTTCCGGTATTCGTTCTGAAGCTAAAATCCAACCTAAAATTGAAGCTGAACCAATAATCAAAAAAACCACACCAGTGGTTCTTGCAGTTTGTTCTAAAATTTTAGGTATATCTTTTAATGTCACCGTTTTAAAGACAAAAAATCCGACTATAAAGGCATAAGCCACAGCGATAGCCGCTGCCTCAGTTGGAGTAAAAGCCCCTGATAGAATTCCACCTAAAATAATAATAGGCATTAATAGCGCTGTAATAGCCTCTTTAGAAGCTTTTAACATCTCCAGCAGGGTAGCACGCCTCTCCTTTTTAGGATAACCGCGCTTAGCGGAAATATATCCGGCTAATAACATTAATATAAACCCTAAAAGCAAACCCGGTACAATGCCGGCTGCAAACAGTCCGGCTATAGATACACCCATCAATGAACCATAGATAACCATCATATTGCTAGGAGGAATAGTGGGGCCAATGATAGATGAAGCTGCAGTTACAGCAGCACTAAAGTCCTTATCATAACCATCTTCCACCATTGCAGGAATAAGCATAGTTCCAATGGCTGCAGTGTCTGATACTGCAGCTCCAGTCATTCCGGCAAAGAATATACTTGCTACAATATTAGCATGTGCCAAACCACCACGCAAATGCCCAACTAAAACATTTGCAAAACTAACTAATCTGGTAGTAATTCCTGATTTATTCATAATTTGACCGGCTAAAATAAAGAATGGCATAGCCATTAAAGTAAACATATCCAACCCGGCAAAAAATCTCTGAGGTACCATATTCAACAAAACAGGCATATCCATTTTTAGGAAAAGAAATAAAGCAGTAGCACCCAGGGCAAAGCCAATGGGCATTCCTGCAAAAAGCATTATAAAAAAAAGCAAAGCCATTGTTCCCAGCATAATATTTTTACCTCATCATCAATCATTTTTTCTAAACTTTTACTTCTTTTAAAGCGTCTTCTACCTCGGTAGTGCCCAATAATTCATCATATGTTACACCCGGTCTAAAAATATTTATAATTTGTATAATCTGTTGAATAATTGCTAATAACCCCGCTACCGGGATACTTAATAATGGCCATAACATACTAATTCCCAATCCTAAAGAAAGTTGGGAAGAACCTCTGAATGCTACAGTCAGGCCTCTATAGCTTAATATTATTAAAAAGAATAAAACAACACCATTAACCATTAGATTAACTACTTTTGCATACTTTATCGGTATGCTTCTTATCAGCAATTGTAAACCTACATGTTCTTTGTCTTTTATTCCGATGCTAACACTAAGCAGTGCCATCCATATCATTAAGTATCTGGCAAGCTCTTCAGTCCAACCCAGGGAATTACGTATAACATATCTAAAAAATACACCAACCAGGACAGTTAGCACCATTATGGCTGCCAATGCAATGACAATAAAAATTGTTATTTTTGTTAATGAGGCACTAAAATTATTAAATTTATCAAAAATAGTTTTGGCTTTCAAAGGATATCTCCCCAATACGTCCAATATCAAAATAATTAGAATAATAGGGAGCAGCGTTAAACTGCCCCCTATTATTCTACTCATAAATATTACAAGCCTAATTTCTCTTGTGCTTCTTGAATGGCATTTAAATATTTCTCAGCTAATGCCTTGCCTTCTTCTTTATACTCCTCTTCAATAAACTCCATTGCTGCCGGAATAGTAACATCTTTAAATTGTTGTAATTCTTCTGCAGTTGGTGTATAGACTTCCATCCTGGTAGCTAAGTAAGGAACTCCTTCATCAGAGGTTTCGATTAGGCGATTTACACCTCTGCCGGCTAAATTTCCAACCCTGGCTGCCTCTTCAATAACAGTTTTTTGTTGGTCAGTTAAGCCGTCAAACCATTCATTGTTAATCACCCAAACATAAGGAGTATACATATGATTAGTTAACGATAAATATTCCTGCACCTCTTCTAATTTCCCTATTTTAATAATTGGTGCAGGGTTGTGTTGCCCATCAACCACTCCGGTTTGCAGAGATGTATACACTTCAGCCCAGGCTATTGGAGTCGCTGAAGCTCCTAAAGAACGCATAAAATTCTGGTGCATAGGAATGGTCATTGTTCTGATTTTCAAACCCCTCATATCTTCAGGAGTAATAACAGGTCTTCTACTATTTGTTAACTGGAAAAATCCTCTGGATTCACCAAAAGCCAATACCTTAAAGCCAGTTTTTTCTTGAATATCCTGGGCAAGTTCCCGTCCGAAATCACCATCATACACTTCATAAGCAACACTGTAATTTGAAATAGAGAAAGGAATGTCTACAATAGAAAACAAGGGGTAAAATATTGCCATTCCGCCACCTGAAGCAATATAACTTTGAGTTACACCACTTTGTACCTGTTCCATGGTCTCTCTCTCATTTCCCAGGACACCATTAGGATAAATCTCAACTATAATCTCATTGTTTGTTCCACTTTCCACCATGGATTTAAATACCTGAGACATAGCTGCAGTCGCTATTTCTGTAGGTTCTTGTGGGTTTAAATGGGCCAATTTTAATACTTTAACATCTGCTGCACAAGCCATACTTGAAAATACAGTCAGCACCAAAGCTAAGCCAATCACAAATATAATATGTTTTTTCATTTTTTTTAACTCTCCTTTAAAAATTTTTTAACTGATAGAGAATAAAAGATATTTGTCTATTTTCACCCCCCTCTTTTATGTTGTTATTAAATTCTCAAATTTCAAAGGAATATTTAAAAATTACTTGGCGTAATTGCGGAAATTACAATAAGATCATCTTCTCCCACACTGGTTATCTTATGCGGGATACTGGCAATATAATAGATAGTATCCCCTTTTTCCAATATAAAAAATTCTTCTCCAATTTGGATTTCCATTTTTCCTTCTAAGACAAATGTACATTCTTCTCCTTGATGAGGCATAGGAACAGTACAAGTACTTGCACCGGGTTGTAATCGAATCCTGATCATTTCTATCTGTTTGCTTAAATCTGGGCTGAGAAGTTCAAAAGTCAAATGAGATTTTGGGAATTGTAGAACTTTTCGTTCTTTTTTTTTCACCAATGACCTTTGTTTCCCATCATCAACAAGAAAGTAAAATATAGGAACATTTAGTGTTTTTGAAATCTCTCGTAACGCCATAATTGAAGGTGATGCTAAGCCGCGCTCTATTTGGCTTAAATAGCTGGTAGTTTTATTAATTTTCCTGGCAAAAGTAGTTAGATTCATTCCTTTGGAAATACGTATCTGACGAATTTTGTTTCCTAATTCTTTGTTTTCGTTTTTCATTTAATTAAAAAATCCTTTTTTTATTTATGATAAATGCACTGGCTGCATTATTAGACAGACTCTAACTATTTGCTGCAATATTGCTACTTTTTGCGGTTGCTTGAAACATTTAAATAACAAAGAAAGTAATTGTGGTCTTGTATGCTGGCTATATAAAAGTATTCTATAAATTATCAACTATTATATAGTATAGTATTATTTTAATAATATTGAAATATTTTAATTATATTAAAACACAATTCTCAAAAAATGTCAATAAACCAGGACAAACTCTGGCTATTTTTACTACGAGCACCCTGATGAAAAGAAAGCCTTAACCTTCCCTTCCTTATAAAGGTGTTTTTCGTTTTTGGTTTTTAGTTTTAAAAAAAGATGATATAAATATGGATGTTAGGGGATGTGTTTATTAAATAATCGGAAAGGTTAATATTTTGGTTTTCTTTAAATAAACCCCGTGGCAGAGCCTTTGATTAATTATTGCTTTCCCACAGGGTTTGATGTAGATCTATATTAGACAGAAAATCTCTTAATAAAAATCATCAGAAGGGTAATAGCCGAAATATAGACTGTCTGCTCTGTCATACAGGGGACCATCCCCTGTCTCTCTAATCTTCCTTTAACTCCCCGTCTTCATCAATGATTATTGAACGCTTATCAGTCAATAAATAATCGGATAAATCTTCTATTTTTTTATCATTTATAGTTAAATTAGTAATATTCAAATAACCAGCTGCTTTACTATGGATTATTATTGGTTCTTGGTAAACTCCGGCTTCTAAACCCCCATCATCATTTCTATCAATAAAAAAATTTCCATTAATAATGCTTATATCCGTGCTATCCTCTAAATGATTAGCAAATCTAACACAATATGTACCATCATATGTATCATCAAATGGTCCTTCTGCAACCACGCTGATATCAGTGTCTATTACTTGTAAATTATCGCCAACCACCAAGTAAATCCCACTCAAACAATTTTCTATAGTGCTATTTTCAACACGCAGGTTATCAGCACTTCCAATGATAGCTCCATAATCTCCTTCTTGAAAAGTACAATTATATATTGATATACCATCATTACTACCTCTCATGTAAATAGCAAAACCTGTATCTATTTGGAAACAAATGCCTTCAATCTCTATCCCGCTAACATCTTCAATAATCAACGTGCCTATTATTAAAGGTTCACCTTCTCCAATTAAATTTACTGGGGTTGTCATCTCAATATTTTCTTCAAAGGTTCTTGCGCCAACAAGTATTGTATCTCCATCGGTAGCTTTCTCAATTGCTTCCTGGATATAGTCATGGAAAGTCTTCTGAGTAGAGTTATACACAGGTCTATTTGAACCCAGCTGGGTCATATCTTCATCAATATACCAGGGATCATATTCTACATTGCCCTCAACACCGTTAGCACCGCCTTCTCCTGGACCACTGGCAGAGCCCCACCAGTTATACCTGGCATCAATTGTATCTGTCTCATCAATATTTATTACACCAAAATTGGAATTGTCAGTAATTTTATTGTTATTGATTATATTTTCTGAAAAATATTCTATCAATATACCTGAATAATTGTTTTCAATGATGTTATGTTGAATATTATTTTGGGTTGATGAGTATAATACAATTCCAAATTCTTTTTCATAATTAAAGCCTGTTATTTTATTAGATTGAATATTGCAATTTGTAGCTCCTTCTAATACAATTCCTCCAAGCCCATATCTTTTATATCCTTCATTAACACCGTCAATTGTAAACCCGGATATTGTAACACCCGAAATCTCTGGTGTTTCCTTTTCCCTTGATGTCAAGATTTCTCTGTTTCGTGTAGATATCTTTCTATCACTTTCACCAACAATCATTACAGAACCATTAATGGTTGTATTATCCTTATTATAACCTTCCAGAGTAATCCCATTAGTTGTAATAATAATATTTTCTTCATATATCCCCGGATAAACGAAAATATGATTGTATTCCTCTGCTTCCTCAATTGCTTCCTGGATAGTTTCATAATATATATCTCTGGTTATGTTGTGTACTGGATTAGGTGCCGGAGTTACTTCAATTGTCTCTTCCAGGACATTGGATAAAACAATGGAATTATCTTCGGTGTCTACCAGGTAGGCTTTTAATGTAAGCTCATCCCCTGCTATTTTAACCTGGAATTCAGCGTTTTTATCATTAAAATTATATAAATCAGTCCCTCCACCTGGTAATTCAAATTTATACTTATTGTCATCTTGTTCAGATTCCAACCAACTAATTGGAAGTCGAACTTCAGGATTTCCAATAATGAATTCCTGGGATATTTCAAAAATAAAATAAAAATCATAGTCACCCTGGCTTACAGTATCACTGACATCAACACCAATGGCAAACCTAGTGTATCCGACATCGCCCGATATGATTTCATCAGGATCCGCTAAACTAATTGTTGCAGCTTCTACAGTTATTA
>Ga0334896_1002635_pt1 | contig 12104 bp, 9 predicted proteins | sample GraSluR3_MG_8_FD_207734 | JGI IMG/M metagenome (GOLD analysis project Ga0334896, IMG submission 207734) | Sludge microbial communities from methane-producing bioreactor in Wageningen University, Netherlands - Granular Sludge_27_06-R3 | ecosystem: Engineered > Bioreactor > Anaerobic > Unclassified...
GAGGGTCTACCCCGAATGGAAAGCTGCCTACGATGAAGTGAAGCAGGTAGGAGGACTCTATATTCTCGGAACCGAACGACACGAATCGAGACGGATAGACAATCAGCTTAGGGGAAGAGCCGGACGTCAGGGAGACCCTGGAGCATCCCGCTTCTTTCTCAGCCTCGACGATACGCTCATGCGTCTGTTTGCTAAGGATTCTGTCCGTTCCATGCTGGGAAAGATCGGCATGGGCGCCGATCCGATCGAGCATAGCCTAGTAAGCCGAGCAATCGAGAAGGCCCAGACGCGTGTTGAGGAGCAAAACTTCGAAATCAGAAAGCATCTTCTTGAATATGACGATGTGTTAAATGAACAGAGAAATTTCCTCTATCAGCAACGGGACTCGATTCTCATGGCTGAGGACCTACTCGAGCGGGCACTCAACACCTGTGAGGAGATAGTGGTGGATATCGTGGATGCTCTCGAGATCATCGAACATGATCGAGAAGCCACGGTTACCAAGCTCAAGGAGATGCTTGAAGAGCGGTTCCACTTTGTTCCAGAGCTCGAAGAGCTGGAAACGGTACAACCTCTGAAACAGGATGTGATCAGGGATTCGGTGTGCGCTGCACTGAAGAACCATGTCGACGAGAAAATCAAGTTGACAGGAGAGAAACCGTTTAACGATTTTCTCAGGTTCCAATACCTGCGCCAGATCGATATGCGTTGGCAAGACCACCTGGATCAACTTGAGGCTCTCCGTGAGGCGGTCTATCTCAGAGCATATGCGCAGAAGAACCCTCTACTCGAGTATAAGCTCGAAGGGTTCGATATTTTCGACAGACTTATCACCGAAATCCGATCCTATATTGCTGTGTTAACCGTTCGGGTACAGATACAGAGTTCCGATCAGCGTTCTCAGATGCATCGCACCACCCCAGGACGTATCGTTGAATCTCACGGGCAGGTCTCTCAGTTCGGCGCTCCTCCTTCGCAAGGGAGACAACAGGGTGCACAACCGGGACAAGCTCCGGTGCAGATTCGAAGGACTGGACAGAAGGTCGGGCGAAACGAACCATGTCCATGCGGTAGCGGAAAGAAATTCAAACACTGCCATGGAAGAAATGCCTAGGAAACTCACTAGTTGAACTTTATTAGAAGAAGTTTGCCGGATTTAACGCTGTACCATCCTGTTCTATGGAGAAGTACAGTGCAGTCTTTCCTATGGAGCCCGTGCTTCCCATGGAACCCAGCGCCCCTCCTTGCCGGATATGATCTCCAACCTTGACCAGGATTTCATCGAGGTGAGCATAGGTGGTCTTGTAGCCATTATCGTGAGACATGACCACAAAACGCCCTCTACCATCTGGTACGTTCCCCGTATCTACTACCACTCCGGTCGACGATGCCCGTATCTGTGAGCCTGGAGCACCTTCGATCCATATCCCTTGCAGGACAACGATCTCCTCAGATGTTCCATAGACGACGGTCTGACCGAAGAGTCCAGTAATTCTCCCCTCTGCAGGACGTACGAAACGATCGTAGAATGAGAACGAACCGTCATCGTCCACTCGGGCACTTGGAATGAATAGTTTTTGTCCCGGGAATATCACTTCCGAAGAGAGTCCGTTGATCTCCTGCAAAGTCTTCCATCCTAAACTCGGGTTGAACCTGTTCGTGATAATCGAAAGTGAGTCTCCAGATTGTACGGTATAGAGTTGTCCGTCCCGATCGGGAATTCGCAGTACTGTTCCCGGACGAACCGATGAGAGGTTCCGAACGGCGTTCACACTGAGTATGGTTTCTCGCGAAACTCCATAGACTTCGCTCAAGGAGTCTAGTGTTTCTCCCTCCTGTACTTCGTGTTCGATATACCAGACACTCCTTGATTCCCGCTCCTGAGAGGGAACACGAACCGGTGTGGGAGTCTCAATGGTCGTTACCGGACTCCGGGAGAGGGCACTTGCCGATTCTGCAGGCTGAGAGGTCTGAGTCTCCGGAGTCTCTTGAGAAGCTGGTGAATCCTGAACTATGGGCTCGACTACAAGTGAAGTACCAGAAGCGCGTTCCGGTCCTTCAGATGAGGAGAAATAGAGAAGCCATAACACAACCACTCCGACACAGAGAAGTATCCCGATAATCACCACCGATACGATGATGCGTAGACTCTTCGAATCCATGCGATCACCATTCCGACGTCGACTGACGCCCGACCTTCCCATGTCGTCATAACTGTTTTTGTCTCTGTAGCCCATACAACCTACCTGCTCTCGACATTACTGCAGTTCCATACTACTATATTTACACCATGGTATCCAGAGAAAAAGGTGTAATACCTCGTATCCTGCCACTAGTCACAGCAATGGTTGCCGTGGTTATCATCATTCGCGTTTTCTGGCTCATCGCAATCCCCTCAGATTCAGAACCCTCATACACGAATCCTACGGTTGCGCAGCAGGTGGTTCGCGGCTCGATCGTGGATCGCCACGGGACATTGATCGCAGTGGAAGTACCCTACTATTCGTGTGCTCTTATCCTGCCGGAGATTGAGGATCTCAACGCTACCGCCGAGGTACTCGGTCCGATCATCGACCGAAGCAGTGAAACCATCGTAAGCCAGGCTCGACAACGGGTCTCCTACTACCTTGCGAAGAGAAGGCTCAACGACACAGAGTATGAACAGATTTCGCACATGATCTCGACTGGCCTGTTGAACGGTGTCCGTCTGGAGAAACGGTATGGTCGAAACTACCCACAGCACTACCATGGTGCACAGGTCATAGGGTTCACGAATACCGAAAATCGAGGTATCGAAGGTCTTGAGCTTGCACTGGAACCGTATCTGCTACCCTACCCGGAGTTGCACCAACAGGTCACGAGAGGGTCCGATGTGCAACTCACTATCGACATGAATCTTCAGTATCTGCTCGATGAGCAGGTTGTTGCCATAGATGCCGAACACTTTCCCGACAGTGTCGTCGGAATCATCATAGGAGCCGATACTGGAGAGATCCTCGCTGTCTCTACCTTCCCCTGGTATAATCCGAACGCGTACCAGCTCTCTGAGCCGGAGCAACGGCAGAACAAGGTCGTCACCAGTCGATACGAGCCGGGATCTGTCTTCAAGGTGTTCAGTCTTGCATCGGAACTTCAGGCGGGAGAGGCTCATTTCGACGAGCCTTTTCACTGTGATGGTAGCTATACCTTCACTACGCCAAATGGCGCATCCACAACGATCCAGTGTGTATCGGCCCACGGCACAGTAACCCCGGAACAGATGCTCCAATACTCGTGCAACGGAGCAGTAGCACATTGGGCCCTGCAGACCGACGACACTGCATTCAGAGACACACTCGAAGCATTTGGATTCACCACTGCCTGGAACACCGGCATGCCTGGTGCGATTTCTGGCTTGCTCAGTCCAGTGGAAACATGGTCGGGGCGAAGCAAGGCGACGATTTCCTTCGGCCAAGAATTAGCTATCACGCCACTACAGATTGCCACTGCAGCTACAGCTATCGCAACCGGTGGAGACCTTATGACCCCCTATATCGTCCAATCCATACAAGAACACGATGGTTCATACCGCGAAGTGAATGAGCCAACCATATCCCGAGAGAGCATAATCAGTACTGAGGTGAGCAATCGTGTTCTCGAAGGTATGGAACTGGCAACTCGGCAGGGAGGGACAGCAACACGTGTAGCAGTGCCCGGTGTCAGGGTTGGAGCGAAAACCGGAACGGCACAGATTGCCGACCCAGAGACTGGAGCCTACGGTCCTGATACGTTCCTTGCCAGCACCTTGGCTATCGTTCCTGTCGACGATCCAAAATTCATCATCTACATAGGGGTGGAGAATCCAAAAGGCGCAACTATCTGGGGAAGTAACATAGCTGCTCCAGCAATTGGATCGATTATCGCCGACATGGTTCGTCAGGGAAGAATTCGCTCGGATATCATGGAGACGGTCACCCTTGATCAGGCTCTGTCACCGGAAGACCTCCTGTGAACTGATTCACCCAGAGATTCTGGAAGTCGAGAGAGAACCCCCGCAAGAGCCCCAGCATAGAGGAAGCCGATGCCTTATGAATATCTTTGGGAACACGCTGTCCATCGGTAAAAAATAGAATCGGCATGCTCCGCTCATGACTCACGCTCAATATATTTCCAATCGTTTCAGTCTCATCCATCTTGGTCACAATAAGACTCTGTACATCGAACGACATATACTGATCAATTGCCTTCCGTACATCTTCGGTCTTCATTGCTCCGGATAGTGCCAGAAAGAAACCACTCTCTTCCCTGTTTGGTACAGAGAGAAGTGTCTTCATCTTCACGGCGAGGTCGGTATCCCGAGGACTCTTTCCGATCGTATCGACCAGAAGCAAGTCGTTCTCAGTTGACTCCTGCAAGGTGCGATAGAACTCCTCTTCATTGGTTACTCGATCTACGGGAATCTGAAGTGATGATCCAAAAGCAGCTAACTGTTCATAGGCACCGGCTCGGAACGAGTCGATGGTGATCATGCGTACACGCTTGCGGAATTCGGGTTCCTTCTGCAACCCGTACAGCGCTGCAATCTTCGCTATGGTAGTTGTCTTTCCTATGCCAGTTGGCCCAAGCAGAACGAATATTCGTGGTGGGCTCAACTGTGTCGCATGATCTATATCAACCAGGGAGACGATCCGATCCACTAACATGAGCTCGAACTCCTCCATGGAGGGAGCGTCCGAGCCATAATCGTGGAGGGATTCACGAAGGAGTTCTTCGATTTCTCCGGAGAATGTGGAGGAGAAATCGTTTTGCCGCAGCAACTCCATTGCATGCCCGATCAGCATCTCATGAGCAATCTGCAACTCCGTTTCGCTCGAATCCTGCTGCTCCTCTGCGACTTCTACGGAGATCTGTTCGTTAGGCTCCTCAGTTGGAGTCGATTCAACTTCCTTCGGTGCTTCCTGTTGTGGATCCTTTTGTGGCTCCTGTTTTACCTCTGCAGAAGGAGTCTCCACAGTGACTGTATCTGCAAGATAGCAAGTCAGCTCGACATGCGTGCGCCTTCCGAGCCAGAGGAAGCCTCCGCGCCCTTGTACATCGCGTCTGCTGTGGATACGGAGAGCCGGACCGTACTGTTCACGGGCCTTGCGTACCGCCTCCTCGAAATCCTTGGCTACTATCGTGATGTACTTCATCTATACAAATCTCCTCAGCTAGTCACAGGATGTACCTGCTCAGATCCTCATTCTCCAGTATATCGGAAAGCCTCTCATTCACATAATCTTCATCTACATTGAAACTCTGGCCAGCCAACTCGTCAGCTCTGAAGGAAATATCCTCTAATAGACGCTCCATTATCGTATAGAGCCTTCTCGCCCCGATATTCTCTGTCGTAGAATTCACCGTGTAAGCTATCTGACTCACTCTTCTCAGTGCATCGTCGCTGAAGACCAGATTAACATCTTCGGTGTGCATGAGTGCGATATACTGTTTGATGATGGCATTCTCGGGCTCCTGCAAGATACGAAGAAAATCGGTATCGGTCAGTTCTTTCAGCTCTACTCGGAGGGGAAATCTCCCCTGCAACTCGGGAATGAGATCGCTCGGTTTCGACACATGAAACGCACCTGCAGCGATAAACAGGATATGGGTAGTATCGACCATGCCCCACTTGGTGCTGACCTTGCTCCCCTCTACAATCGGGAGGATATCCCGCTGGACCCCTTCGCGAGAGACATCGGGCCCATGCTGTCCCCCCTTGTTTCCGGCGACTTTGTCGATCTCATCGATGAAGATAATCCCCATCTGCTCCACTCGTTCCTTCGCTATTTCGACTACCTGCTCCTGATCCACGCTCCGCTCGGTCTCCTCTTCGGTAAGGAGTTCACGAGCACGCTTGATGGAGACTCTACGCTTTTTGCCGCGTCCTCCGAAGATACTCCCGAGACTCTGAATCGTACTCTCAAGATCCTCCAGATTCCCTCCAGCAAGGAGCTCCACGCCCTGTGTGGCAGGCTTTCCAGTGACTGTTATCTCCACTTCGCGATCTTCGAATCGACCTTCGGCGAGAAACTGCCTGAACTTTTCGCGTGTCTCCTTCGTAGCATGAGCCAGTGAGTTCGAACTCTCTTTTCCTTCAGTTCGTTTCGGAGCGGACTCGGCAGGAAGCAGCAGATCGAGCAGTCGCTCTTCAACCCGCTTCTCCACCAACTCACGTTGCTTTTCAGCCAACTCCTTCTTGGTCATCTGAACCGCAGTTCCCATGAGATCCCGCACCATCGATTCGACATCTCTGCCGACATACCCGACCTCGGTGTACTTAGTTGCTTCGACCTTCACAAATGGGGTATTGGCGAGTTTGGCGATTCGTCGCGCAATCTCGGTCTTTCCTACTCCAGTAGGTCCCATCATAATGATGTTCTTTGGTGAAACCTCATCTCGCATAGTGTCCGGCAGCCGCTTTCTCCGGGCACGATTCCGTAGTGCAATGGCTACGGTTCGTTTCGCATCATGCTGCCCGATAATGAATTTATCCAGTTCTCGTACAATTTCAGCAGGGGTCATATCGTCCAAGTTCATTTCTGCTCCTCTAGATGCTCAACCAGTATCGATCCATTGGTGTATATACAGATATCGCTGGCTATTTCCAGCGATTTCCTCGCAATCTCGACTGCACTGAGTTCAGTCCCATCCAGGTAAGCCCTCGCTGCAGCCAGTGCAAAGTTTCCTCCCGACCCGATGGCGATAACATCGTGTTCCGGTTCGATCACATCGCCAACACCCGAAATCAGAAACGTCTTCTGCCTGTCTGCCACAAGGAGCATCGCCTCGAGTCTCCGTAGATTTCTGTCCAGACGCCACTCCTTCGCCATCTCAACCGCTGCTCGGGTAAGGTCCCCGTGATACTGTTTCAACTTCTTCTCAATGATCTCATAGAGTGTGAAAGCATCGGCGGTAGCTCCTGCGAAACCGGAAAGGACTGTACCGTCCATCATCCTGCGAACTTTTCTCGCATTACCTTTGAGAATTGCATCTCCAGCTGTGACTTGCCCATCTCCGGCAATGGCTACCTGACCGCCTCTTCGTACCGCTATGATGGTAGTTCCTCTAATTTCCATGTTTTTTCCTTCCATGGGGATGACTTTTTTCATACACCGCTCTCAGACGTTCCTGTGATACATGCGTGTAAATCTGTGTGGTGGAAATGGACGCATGTCCGAGCAGTTGTTGAACTATCCGTATCCCCGATTCGTTATCAAGCATATGTGTGGCAAAACTGTGTCTGAGCATATGCGGTGTGAACCGCGTTTGTAGACCAAGTTTCAACCGGTACTTCTCAAAGATACTATGGACACTCGAGGCCGACAACCGTCTCCCTCGATTTCCCACGAGCAATGCATGGGAATCTTCTTCTCCACTAGTCCCTTTCTCTAGTAAAAATTGCTGACGCTGCTCGAGATACCGGACTACCAGTGCTCTAGTTGGCACATTTATGAAGACATATCGCTGTCTATTTCCCTTTCCACGTACCAGCATACGCTCCTGATCTAATTCGAGATCCTCAACATTGGCATTGAGCAATTCAGACAATCTGCAACCTGTTGCATAGAATAGATGGAACATAACCGAGTTTCTCAGGTCAGTAAACGTAGAGACCGGTACACTGAGAATCGACACAATCTGGCGACGTGATAGCACGGAAGGGAGTCTCCGATAGCGAGGGCTCCCCTCTATTCTGGAAAATGGGTTCATGGAGATGGCACCCTGTCTCATCGCATACCGGTAGAAGCCACGCAAGGTCGAGAGCATGCGATTTACTGTGGGACTTTTCATGTTACGATTACCCAGTAGCTCGGCGATGAATCTACGAGCATCCATTGCAGTCACTTCGAAGATATCTAGATCGCGCTTCTGCAGAAAGGAGAGAAACTGTGTAAGGTCGTGTCGGTAGCAAATGACCGTGAACTCGGACAATCGCCGTATGTCCTGAATGTAGCCCAGATAGGATTCAACCTGTACCGAGTTTGTCGCTTCCATAATTCACTATACCACGTCGTACACCGCTCTTACAACGAGACCGGCATCGAGAAACCTAATCTATATGCTCCATACCGGTATTCGTATCCTTTTCGGACTCTACTTGTACGGAGAAACTGCACAGGCCTACTGGACTTTGCCTGAGGAATATCCGGGTGCATCACGTCGGCCAAGCTGGTGATGATTCGAGCCCCATCCTCGGCTAACCGAAAGGTGCCGGAACCAACACCCTCGGCGATTCCAATTCGGTGCACCAACACATCGCGCCCCTGTCTGAGCGCATGGTCTGCGGTTATCAATGCCCCCGATCGTTCTGGAGCCTGAATCACGAGTGTGACCGGGACTATTCCCGATATCACTCTATTCCTCAACGGAAAATGCCATCGGAGAGGAGAGGAGATTGGATGGAACTCGCTCAGAATCGCTCCATCCGCGTCGAGCACATCAGTAAGATTCTGCCCTCCTTGTTTCACCGCATAATCCAACCCACCTCCGATCACCGCCCATGGTACTCCACCTGCCGAAATGACCCCTTTTTGCACTGCACTGTCTATGCCTCGTGCGAATCCCGATATTACCGAGATTCCAGCATCTGCGCACTGAAGACCAAATGCATATGCTGCCAATCGACCGAGCTCGGTGGCATTCCGCGTACCGACTACAGCAATCGATGGACTACAACTGGCCAGTGATCCTAGATAGGTCAGGAGAAATGGAGGATCGGAGATTTCTCGAAGAAGAGGAGGATACAGCGGATCGAGAATTGTGACGAATCGATTCCCGGAAACAGATGCCCAAACGAGCCCTGCTTCATAGTACCGGGGGTCTACCAGTGGATCGGGCACCATGTTGATACGAATCCCGAGGTATTCACCTAGCGTTGCTGCATCAAGATTGAGTATCTCATCTGTCGACAACGCACTGTTAGCAAGGACAATTCGTTGACTCGTGGAGAGTCTGGGAATCGAGTAGATTGCGAAGATTTTCTCAAATGGTATCATGCCTCATTAACGTCGGCACCATTCGATCTGCTTCAGGTTTTATCGGGTTCCCCCTCTGGGTGGAACCGACGATACGATTGGAGCAGGTCCTCTGTTTCGGTATGCGTGTAGATCTCTGTGGTTCGGATATCACTGTGTCCAAGCAACTCCTGTACGGTTCGAAGGTCTGCACCTCCACGAAGGAGGTGCGAAGCAAACGAGTGGCGAAGTGTATGCACTTTCGCATCTACTTGTGCAATGGCACAGTACTCCTTGAACCGTTTCCACACAAGGGCACGTGTGAGTGGCTTTCCCCGTCGTCCAAGAAATAGTGTCTGCTCGGTATGATGATTGGAAACCAGCTGGGGGCGAGCTTTCGCAAGATAGTATGCGAGAGCCTCCTGAGCAATATCACCGATTGGTACAAGCCGCTCTTTGTCTCCCTTTCCAATGACCCTGATCAAGCTTCGTTCCTGCTGAATGTTCGAAAGTTTCAACGAACATACCTCCGAAACTCGCAATCCACACGAGTACACCAACTCGAAGAGAGCTTTGTCGCGTACAGCTAAGGGATCGCCTGTGGAGGTATCGATCGCATCGAGAATCGAATCCACAGCATTGTAGGATACGCTCTTTGGAAGAGTCGCAGGGATTTTCGGCATATCTATCAGAGCAACCGGATCGTCGTCTCTGATCTCAGAATCGTTAAGATACCGGTGGAATGAACGGAGTGCGCTCAGGAGTTTCGATTGCGTGCGTTGAGATAGCTGTTTTACCGACGTTCGATCGATGATATAGGCAACCAAGGTCTCAACTTGGGCATCTTCCACAGAGATGGCACGAGACCTCAGAAAGGAGAGATATCGGGCGATTTCGGTAGCATAGACAGAAACCGTCGCGTTCGAGACGCGACGTTCTATCAGCAGATAATCGGTGTAATCGACAAGCAGTTCACTATCGGCTGGATGCATACCGATTAGGAGTCCTCCTCCTCTCCACGCTGATACCGAAGCACTGCAGGGAAGCTATAATCATTCGACTGTTGCCTATTTCCCAGCTGATGCTGCAAATCCTGCCACCGATTCACGGTGATCACATCGTCTTCGCTCTCTACCTGAGCTCGACGTGCGGCGACCTGCTCTTTCTGGTCTCCCTGCTTCTGTGGGAGCGCTGGCCCCTCGGCTTTCCGTCTTCTGTAGTCGAGGACCTCAAGCTGTTCATCCAAATCTTCATCCTGTCGTTCGAACCCAGTTGCAACGACGGTAACCTTGATCTTCTCGCCCAATTCGGGGTTATACGCCTGACCGGCGATAATGAGTGCATCTTCGGCACAATTCTCTGTAATCAGTTCAACGACATCCTGGTACTCCTGCAAAGTGAGACCATCGCCACCAGAGAGGTTTACCAGAACAGACTTCGCGCCATCTATACTGGCACTCTCGAGAAGTGGGTTGTTTATGGCTGCACGAGCGGCATCGACCGCTCGGGTCGACCCCTCGCCCACGCCGATTCCCATGAGAGCATCGCCCTTTCCTTTCATGACGGTCTTCACATCGGCAAAGTCGATATTGATCTCTCCCGGTTCGGTGATCAGTTCACTGATTCCCTGAACGCCCTGACGGAGCACGTCGTCGGCCAAGAGGAATGCCTTCTTTATCGGAGTATTGTTCTCCACAACCTTCAATAAGTACTGGTTCGGAATGAGGATGAGTGTATCGACCTGTTTTCTTAGTTTCTCAATACCGGCAAGTGCCAACTGGAGCTTCTTCTTCCCCTCGAATGCAAAGGGGGTGGTGACTACGGCCACGGTCAAGGAGTTCACTTCGCGTGAGATTTCGGCTACCACCGCTGCGGCTCCTGTTCCTGTTCCACCGCCCATTCCGGCTGTTATGAAGACCATATCGGTCCCAGCAAGCAGTTTTTTTATCTCTTCTCTGCTCTCCTGAGCAGCCTGCTCGCCAACATCGGGAACGCCTCCGGCTCCCAGACCACCAGTGAGCTCCCTCCCGAGAGGCATGCGAATCTGTGCATTCGATCGTTGGAGTGCTTGGATATCGGTGTTCATCGCAACGAACGTGACCTTCTTAAGACCACTGGCTATCATGCGGTTGATCGCATTCCCTCCAGCTCCTCCAATACCTACAACCTTAATATCGGTAGGCGGGGTCTGTTCGTTCTGCAGCAAATCTTCTAGCATATCAAAATCCATTGATTCCATCCTCCAGCGACTCATCTCGCATTTCTGTTAAAATAGTGTGCGAAAGAAACCTTTCACTTTCTTGCCGAACGATCCGGAGCGCTTCGTATGATCCACCTTGGCTCCACCGGAAGCGTACTGGTCTCTCACTCTTCGAGCCTCAGTCATAACCAATCCCAGGGTCGTAGTGTAGCGGGGGTTGATATACGACCTATCTAACCCATGCAGTGCTTCGGGAAATCCAATCCGTGCAGGTAGCCGGAATATCTCAGATGCAAGCTCCGTTGCGCCCGAAAGGAGCGCGCCTCCTCCGACGAGGACGACACCCCCACCGAACGAACCACGAACCTGTTTTTTCTCCAGTTCCACCTGGAGAAGACTGAAAATCTCTGCCATTCTGGGCTCGATGATCTTGCTCAGCTCTTTTTTGGGCATCTTGATCGAGGGCAACCCCCCAATCTGTGGAATCAGCACCGTTTCATCGTCGGAGACCGATGGAATATGACAGTTCCCATACTCGCATTTGACCTGCTCCGCTATAGTCTTCGGTTTATTCAGCAAATAGGCGATATCACTGGTCACATGTGATCCACCAAGGTTCACCCCACCGGTGAACACAGGCGCACCATTTGCGTATACTATCATGTTTGTGACTCCACCACCCACATTGATCAGAATCGTCCCCATCTCCTTCTCTTCGACACTGAGAACAGCCTCTGAATCGGCAAGTTGTTGAGCTACAAGACGTTGCACTTGAAATCCGGCACGTTGAATACACTTGCGCTCATTCTGACAGACAGAAGAGGATCCGGTAACGACGAGGACCCGACTCTCTAACCTGTGTCCCAGCATATCGATCGGATCCTTGATCCCATCTCGCCCATCGACACGAAAATCCTGCACGAGTGTGTGCA
>Ga0334896_1002639_pt1 | contig 12092 bp, 11 predicted proteins | sample GraSluR3_MG_8_FD_207734 | JGI IMG/M metagenome (GOLD analysis project Ga0334896, IMG submission 207734) | Sludge microbial communities from methane-producing bioreactor in Wageningen University, Netherlands - Granular Sludge_27_06-R3 | ecosystem: Engineered > Bioreactor > Anaerobic >...
AGGGATTTATAATGAACTTAATCTTTTTCATACTTATTCTCCATTCCGTGCTTTGTCATATGTTTATTTATGGGCATATCACTTTATTATATTATACCAGTTATCTGCCACTTGTCCTAGTTATTTAAACAAGAAAAAAAGAGCCCCTTCGGGCTCAATTAGTACTTTTTAATGCTATCTCGCACTATTTCAATTATCTCTTTGATAATCTCAATGTACGATGTAACTGATTTGGCATTGAACTGAAATGCCAATGCCGTCTCCGCCAATGTCTCTGATAGTACATCCACAGTGTCTCCAACCTTGTGGCCAGTATTATCGATTACATTAGCCATGTCATCAATCTTGGTGGTTATTCCATTTACATTCCTAACCACACCTGTCAAGTCAGGTGACATGTCTGAGATCATTTTATTTGCTTCATTGGTGATCTTGTTAACATTCTCGGTAATTTCAGGCAGTTGCTTAATTGTCGCATCAATTTCATTCATGTTAGCTTCCAAAACGGTTTCCGCTTGACCGAGAACCTTATTGACATTCCTTAAAATAAGAAGTAAGTATCCAAGAACCCCTATGCCCAATAGAAACAGAACCAACTTTAGCAAATCCGCCAGCGTCAAGGTTACATCCATTAAAATCCCCCCTTAGATTTGCTATTTCTTGATTTCCTTCTCTACATCTTCCTTAGTGTCTTTGGCTACTTCCTTAACTTCCTCTGCACCTTTTTTTATCTCGTCAACTACGTCTTCTGCCTTTTCAGCAGCTTCATCCATTGCTTCTTCAGCTTCATTCTTTTCCTTCTTAGCCTTTTCCTTCAACTCAACCCAGCCTTTTTCAACATCAGTCTTTACCTTTTCCAGGTGTTCTTTGGTAGTATCAAGTTGGTCCTCAACCTTAACCTTTACAGTTTCTGCCACTTCCTTACCCTTGGTTGAAATTTCTTCCCTAGTTTCCTTGCCTGACTTTGGAGCAAATAAAAGTCCTGCCGCTGCACCTAATGCGGTACCTATAGCTGTACCTACAGCTACATTCTTGGCAGTCTCCTTTTTCTTGGCCTTTTCCATTTGTTTTCTCTTTTCCTCAATGATCTTATTCAATTTCATCATTATATCTCCCCTTTGTAATTTTTCTATACACACACTTTACCCCCAAAATATCTGTAATAATCAAACTTAGACAAATTATTTGCTGAACAGGCTTATTTGGGTTCATTTTAACCTGCTTATGAAAATAACCATCTAATTTGGAAAAAGGAGGAAAGTTTATATAAAACTTGGTATAATGTTATTTGACACTCTGGTCAAACAAGGAGGATAATGATGAAATCATTTTTGACTATAAAGGAATATTTTCTTGAGCACAAGAAATATTACATCATGGGAGTATTATGGCTAATAGTAATAGATGGAGTGCAACTGATTGTTCCACAAATACTTAGAAGGCTTACAGATGACCTTCAGTTTGGAAACCTGGACCGTGGCAGGTTGATTTTTTATGCCTTTCTTATTGTTGCCACAGGTCTGTTCATAGGGATAGGCAGATACTTCTGGAGGATTTATCTGATTGGCACTTCCAGGGAGATTGAGTATAAGCTAAGGAACAAATTGTTTTCGCATTTGTTGAGCCTATCCCCCAATTATTTCAACACCCATAAGACAGGAGACCTTATGGCACATGCCACAAATGACATCAATGCCGTTAGAATGGCCCTTGGGCCTGGTACCATAATGATAGTGGATTCAGCATTCCTATTGATGTTCTCCCTTATCATGATGGTTAGAACCACAAATCTAAGTTTGACGGCAGCAGCCGTATTCACCCTTCCCTTGATTATGTTTTTGGTGACACGATTCGGGAAGATAATCTACAAAAAGTTTAAGGTGGTCCAGGAAGCCTTTTCAGACCTTTCGGACATTACACAGGAAAGCTTTTCAGGCATAAGGGTGATTAAATCATTCGTACAGGAAAAGCTGGTTTCTGAGAACTTTAAAAGGGTCAACCAGAACAACTTCAATAAAAACATGGATCTGGTGAAGGTGCACGGTGGCTTCCACCCCCTTCTCCAGCTCATAAGCTCAATAAGTTATCTGGTTATAATATTCTATGGAGGACGGCAGGTAATCAATGGCTCAATTTCATTGGGGGATTTTGTTGCCTTCAACTCCTACCTTGGAATCATAATCTGGCCAACAAGAGCCCTTGGGATGGTTATAAATGTCCTTCAGCGTGGTGCTGCTTCATTGGACAGGCTAAATGTCATATTTGATGAAAAGTCTGATATTGTCCAAAAGGAATCGCCTGTGAAGCTATCCCCCCTAAAGGGTGAGATTGAATTTAGGGATGTAGCCTTTGCCTACCCAAACTCAAACCATGAGGCACTGACAAAAGTCAGCTTTAAAATTCCAGCCGGTAAAACTCTTGCCATAACCGGAAGAACCGGCAGTGGGAAAAGCACCATTGCAAATCTCATTCTGAGATTGTTCGATACAAGCACAGGAGAAATACTTGTGGATGGCCATAACATAAGGGATGTGTCACTTGATGACCTTAGGGGTAACATTGGATTTGTCCCCCAGGACAATTTCCTCTTTTCACAGACAATAGAGGATAACATAGCCTTGGCATATGACAGGAAACCAATGGAGTCAGAAATTATTGAAGCCAGTAGGATTGCCCAGCTTCACGATAATATCATTGAATTTCCGGATAAGTTCAAAACTGTCATTGGCGAACGTGGAGTAACCCTATCCGGTGGTCAAAAGCAGAGGCTCAGCATTGCAAGAGCAATTGTAAAGAAGCCATCTGTTTTGATCCTTGATGATAGCCTGTCTGCAGTTGATACTCAAACGGAGGAAAAGATACTCAGCGGTATCAGGAATTTTTCAAGAGATATAACAACTATCCTGATCAGTCACAGGATATCTACAGTCAAGGGTGCTGATGAAATCATATTCCTTGATGACGGTACCATCCTGGAAAAGGGCACTCACCTGGATCTCCTTGAAAAGAAAGGTGAATACTACGACTTGTACCAAAGACAATTATTGGAAGACCAGGTCAGAAGTGAGGAGGATGAAAATGGACAGACTTCATGAAGAAGAAGTGCTTGGAAAAGCCTATGACTGGAAATTGATGAAGAGACTCTTGAAGTATGCAAGACCCTACTGGGCTCTTCTTACTGTTTCCATCCTCCTGCTAATAGTAATAACAGGTCTGGAACTTTTGAATCCATACCTTGTGAAAATAGCCATAGACGACCATATCAGTGGATATAACAGGCCTCTGGTTCAGGTCCCATTGGAGGCAGGCCCCATTGAGGATGGTATTGTTGTAGACAATCACATCTATGTGTTGAAGGAAGAGTATGAAAACACAGGTAACTATCCTGTGAGAAGCATTGTACAGAGAGCCGAGGGCTACTACCTGGTGGATGCTGATGATCCAAGCTCTCCTGGGGAACTCCTGTCACAGGAGGATTATGGTGCCTTCAGAAGCAGGGACATCGAGGGACTGGACAGGGTAGCGAAGCTGTTTGCTGCAGTTATTCTTCTAACCTTCCTTCTAAGCTACCTGCAGATATACATCCTAAACTACACAAGTCAGAAGATCATCTTCAAAATAAGGGAAGACCTGTTCAACCATCTGCAGAGCCTTGCAGTCAGATACTTTGACAACAATCCCATCGGAAGGCTGGTCACAAGGGTGACAAATGACACAGAGACACTAAATGAGATGTATACAAACGTATTGGTCAACCTTTTCAAGGACTTTTTCATGCTGGCTGGAATAATGATAGTAATGATTAGGTTGAACCTCCAGCTGGCACTGGTGTCCTTTGCCTTGATACCGGTGATACTTCTCATATCAATTGTATTTAGGAAGTATATCAGGGAGGTCTACAGAATCAGCAGGGTGCAGCTGGCCAAGATCAATTCAAGTCTGAATGAGAACATATCTGGAATGAGAACCATACAGATATTCAAGAAGGAAAGGAAATTCTTTGAAAACTTTGACAGTATAAACAGGGACTATCTAAATATCCAGAAAAAGGAAGTCACATATTTTGCTATATTCAGACCTTCCATTGAAGTGATAAGATCACTTGGAATCGCGCTTTTGGTCTACTATGGCGGTGGTAATGTAGTCTCGGGAAGTATCCAGTTTGGTGTCCTGTTCGTATTTATAAACTACCTCCAAAAATTTTATGAACCCATTATGGACCTGACTGAAAAATATAACATACTCCAATCTGCCATGGCTTCCAGTGAGAGGATATTCAAAATTCTAGACACCGATATGAGAATCGAGGACCCCCATACTCCAGCAAGAATTGAACATTTCAAAGGAGAAATCGAATTTAGGAATGTATGGTTTGCATATAATGATGAGGACTGGGTATTGAAAAACATAAGCTTCAAAATCAAAAGGGGTGAATCTGTTGCTATCGTAGGAGCCACAGGTGCCGGTAAAACATCAATAATTAACCTATTGACAAGGTTCTATGATATCCAGAAGGGTGAAATACTCCTGGATGGTGTTAACATAAGAAACCTGGACAAAAACACCCTCAGACAGAAAATTGGAGTTGTCCTCCAGGATGTATTTATATTTACGGGAAATATCAGGGACAATATCAGACTTAACAAGGACATCAGTGATGACAAGGTGATTGAAATAGCAAAGCATGTCAATGCCCACAGATTCATATCCAGATTACCACAAGGTTACGATGAGCCGGTTATGGAAAGAGGGTCTACCCTCTCATCAGGAGAGAGACAGCTAATGGCATTTGCCAGAACCCTCGTTTATGATCCCCAGATTCTGGTTTTGGATGAGGCTACCTCAAGTATAGACACTGAAACCGAACTGTTGATACAGGATGCACTTCACAAGCTTGTGGAGGGCAGGACCTCCATAGCAATTGCACACAGACTATCAACCATTCAACATTCAGATAAGATTATCGTTCTTAAGCAGGGGGAAATCAAGGAAATGGGTTCCCATCAAGACCTGCTTAAAAATAAAGGTCTCTACTATAATCTGTATCAGCTTCAATACAAGGAGAACTTCCAGTAAAGCTGAAAATCCCTTGATACTTTCACTCTTGCAGAGGGATGGCATTAAGGGTATCATTGAATTAATAAGAATTAAAAGACAGGAGTTGTAATTAATGTACGATTTTCATATTCACAGTAATTTTTCCCTGGACTCCAAAGCCACCATGGAGTCCGTAGTCAAAACTGCCCTTGAAAAGAACCTTAAGACCATTTGCTTTACAGACCATGTGGATTTTGAAGCAACTGAAGATAAAATCGATCTTCTTTTCAGACCTCTTGACTATTTTAGGGATATTAATAGGGTCAAATACAAGTATAGGGACAGGATTGAGATTCTTGCAGGGGTTGAAATTGGAATGCAGCCTGGACTTGAAGCCCGTTATGACTCCTTTATTGAGGAGAATGGGTTTGATTTTGTCATAATGTCCCTGCATACCATAAATCGCAAGGATATTTTTCATGACTACAGCAGCACCGAATTGTCCTCCTCTGAAATCATATCAAGGTATTACGATGAATTGCTCTACTGTGTGAGATCCTATGACAACTACGATGTTTTGGGCCACATAGACTTTATTGACAGGTACATAGATGACCAGGACGTCATTAAGAAGTATGACCTTTATATGGACAAGATCGAAAGCATACTCAGGACAATCATAGACAAGGGAAAAGGTATTGAGATTAACACTGGTGGTATGAGGTACAGACTGAATGTACCCCACCCCAAGCCATCTATCCTAAAGCTTTATAAGGACCTGGGTGGAGACATCATTACCTTTGGATCGGATTCCCATGTGGCTGACCATGTTGGCCATGAATACCGTTCCAGCGAAAAGATGCTCAAGGAAATGGGATTTAAGTACATCTATTTATATAGGAACAGGAAAAAGTTCCCGATACAGATTCAATAAAAATAGTTAAATTCAAGGTGAAAATGGTAAAAAAAAACACCTGAAGGTGCATTGTAAAAAAAAAGTGAAAAAATTCTATACTCAATAAATAAAAACCCTTGTAAAAGGGTTTTTATTTTCAGATTAATTCCCGCAATGCCGTCCTCTCGTCTAATTCAGACCCGCGTAAGTGCAGGTGGGTGTCTAGCCAAAAATTTCTAACTTCCCCTCATAGAGGGCTTGTTATCCACTTTCGAACATCTGACTCCCGTATTTAATATGTCGGTTGAATTATATGAGAATAACGCACACCGCAGAAACATTCCTTGAGTACATTATACTACTTATTCCACTGTACTTCAATGCATTCAACTAAATTTTTGAAGATTTTAAGAAATTTAAGAGATTTTTCATATCTTCCGGCATTTCTGCATGCAAAGATATCATTTCATCTGTTCGCGGAGAAACAAATGACATTCCATAGGCATGAAGTGCCTGCCTGTCTATGTGACTCTCCCCATGTGAGTATAGATGGTCTCCCATAATTGGATAGCCCATGTGAGATAGATGTACTCGTATCTGGTGTGTCCTTCCAGTGAGGAGTTCCAGCTCCACCAAGGTCCCTTCCCCCACTCTCTCCAGCACCTTGAATCTCGTCACTGCCTCCGCTCCATCATCCCTCACAACTTGTCTGATGCCATCCTCACCCTTGCCCAGAGCTAGGTTTATTTCCCCCCAGTCCTTAGTGATATTTCCGTGGACAATGGCCAGATACTTCTTCACTACCTTACCATGTTCCATTTGGGCTGCAAGCTGTTGGTGGCCAAAGGAGTTTTTGGGAAATATTATTATACCTGAGGTGTCCCTGTCCAATCTATTCAGGATTCTGACCTTTCTTTTTAGTCCGCACTCCAGAAAATAGCTGGCCACCCCATTTGATAGGGTACCATCAGGATTGTTGGGAGTCGGGTGTACCAGGGTGAAGGGTTCCTTGTTTAAAACAAGAAGATCCATGTCCTCATATATTATCTCCAACTGCATCTTCTGGGGCTTCATGTCACTGTCTTCATCAGCTAGCCTAATGCATACTTGCCTATCCATGGGTACAATTTCTCCACCCTTACATGTGGAATCCCCCATGGAGATGTCCCCGTTAATCAGGGCTCTCCTTATCATCCTACCCGATAGCCCCTTTTCCCTTAGGAAGGAAGTCAGGTCTCTTGGGGCTTTTTTATTTGTAAATACCAGTGTATTAGGATCTTCTTTATGCATTAATCTTGTCCTCCATATCTTTTATTACTTCTTGTGATGTGTTAAAATCATTATATCAGGATTAAGGGTGAAGTTAAGTTTTGAATCAAAAATTGAACTCAAATAGTCTATAATACAAAGGGTGTGTAATATGAGTGATGAAAGAATAATCAACATTATTTCAAATAGAAACTATGAATCCAGAAAAACCAAGAAGAATTTAATGTATAAGCTTAGAAAGAACGGTTTTGAACCTTCTGAAACCTACAATGACAATGCTGAATTGAACATCTGCATTGGAGGTGACGGAGCCTTCCTAAGGGCAATCCATAGGAATGCCTTCCCTGAAACTCCCTTTATAGGTATTAATACAGGTCACCTGGGATTCTTCCAGGAGCTGGTTCCGGGTGAGATAGATTCCTTTATCCGCAGGTACAAGGCCAAGGATTATCAGGTTGAAAAAATCTACATGGTGGACGCAACTGTATGCACAAAAAACAAGTGTTTCTATCTAACAGGCATAAATGAAATTGTAATAAAGGGTGTCCGTTCCAAGGTTGTTCACCTTGAGGTTTTCATTAATGACAACCATTTACAGAGGTTCAGTGGAGATGGCCTGATAGTATCAACCCCATCCGGTAGCACTGCATACAATTTCTCAGCTGGTGGAAGCATAGTATATCCCAGTCTGGAATCACTCCAGATAACACCCCTGGCACCAATCAACTCAAGTGCCTACAGAAGTCTTCCAAACAGTGCCATTATTCCAGGAGATGCCACAATACAGATTAAGCCGGAATTAAGGTACGAGAATTCCATCCTGGTATTAAATGATGGTATGGAATTCAAGTATGACAGCATTGTCTCAATAGACCTTACAATGTCGGACAAAAAAATCTATAAGCTTAACTTCAGTAAGGACATGTACTGGAAGAACCTTAAAAGCAAGTTCCTTTAGGAAGAATGCTCCCAAATGGGAGCATTTCTAATTTGTAATATTATTGAGGGCAAATTTAATTATTTCTCTGGCTATTGGTGCGGCTGCCCTACCTCCTGAAGCCCCCTCCTCCTCAAGTAGTACAATTACCGCAACCTTGGGATCCTCAAGTGGAGCAAAGCCCACAAACCAGGCATGGTTGTTCCCGGATGCATTTTCAGCCGTCCCCGTCTTCCCTGCAACCTTGACACCATTGATGCCTGCATTGGTACCGGTTCCTGATTCTACAACCTCTCTCATCATTCTCTTAAGGGCCTGTGATTCTCCAATCTCCAGCACCTTCCTTGATTCACTCCTATGGGAGCTTATTGTCATCCCCCCAGGAGATTGTACTGTCTCTACCAAATATGGCATTGACATATATCCGTCATTGGCCACTGCTGAAACAACCATAAGCATGTTCAAGGGAGTCGTTAGAACCCTACCCTGACCTATTCCAGAAGCTCCAAGATCCGTTAATCCGATGGATTCCCTTGGAAAAACCGAGGCATTTGTTTCAGTGTCAAAGCCGATCTTCTGGTTGAAGAGCAACGTCTCAGCTATTCTCAGTAGATTGTCATGGCCAAGTGCAACAGCCTGGTCTGCGAAGTAGGTGTTGCATGAAACCGCAAATGCCTGCTCAAGGTTCAAGGGTCCGTGCCCGCTTTCATCAAAATCCCTTATTGTATAGCCATCAATTACGGTGCTTCCAGTGCATTGGTATATTGCTTCCGGTACACCTTCCTGGATAACTCCCACTGCAGTTAGAATCTTGAAGATTGAACCGGGTGTATAGAGGCCTTGAGTCCCTCTGTTCAACAATGGGCTGTCAGGATTCTCCGATACCGATGTCCAGTTCTCACTTAAGGTTTCTATTCTGAAGTCAGGTAGGCTTACCATGGAAAGTATTTCTCCCGTTTTTGGATTTATGGCAATTGCCGAGCCCTTCTTCCCATTCATCAGTTCCCTGGTCTTTTTCTGAAGGCCATGATCCAGGGTTAGTGACAGATTGTTCCCCACACCTGAAGGATTGATCAGATTTATTAATTCATTTATTGCGGTATTCTCATTTGCATTAACCAGGTATGAATTGTATCTTCTTTCAAGACCTGATTTTCCATAATCCTTTAGGCTGTACCCTATGACATGACTGTATAGATTGTCGTACCTGTAGATTCTTTGGGTTTCCCCATCCCTGCTTTCAGAGTAGACAAGAACCTCCCCACCCCTATCGACAATGCTTCCCCTGAGAATATTATCCTCATTGATCCACAGCCTCTTGTTATAGGCATTGTCCCTTACAGCCTGGGCCTTAAACATCTGAAAATAGCTTAGGTAGCCTATGAGAAGCACAAATCCCATGCAGAGTGCCACTAGAATTGTAATTATCCTTTTTCTTTCACTATCCATTGCCAATACCTGCCTTTCCCCTTTTTTCAGAGGTTCCCTGAAGTATACCCAAGGCAATAAAGCTGGTCACAACCGAGCTTCCACCGTATGACACAAATGGCAGCGTCAAACCAGTAAGGGGTATAACCTTCAATACTCCACCTATTATGATAAAGGACTGGATTCCAAACACCATACTGATTCCCAGGGCAAGAATCCTAAAGAATTGATTGTCCTGCCTCAATGCTATCTTAAATCCCCTGTAGACCAGAAGCATAAACAGCATGATTATACCTATTCCCGTGAAGATCCCCATCTCCTCACTGATTGCAGAAAAAATGAAATCATTGTATGACAAGGGTATGAATGCAGGATTACCCCTTCCCAAGCCTGTTCCAAAGAATCCTCCTTCAGAAATTGCAAAGAGGGACTGGGTTATTTGGTACCCCTTGTCATTTATATAGGGCCAGGGGTCAAGCCATGTGGTCACTCTGACCTTTACATGGTCAAAGAGAATGTATCCTGCAATTCCTCCTATTGCGGCCAAACCTAGATTTGCCCATATGAGGCGTCTATCCTGGGTATAGATGTATTGAAGTCCTGAAAATATGCCGAAAAATATTAAGGCAGCACCCAGATCCCTCTGCAGGAACAAGAGACCGATAAAGGAGTATATCACCAGCATAAGTAGAATTTCTGCATTCTTGATCCTACGGTACTTTTCATCGCCGCCATAAAATGCAGCTAGAAGAAAGACCAGGACTATCTTTGTTATTTCAGCTGGTTGTACACTTACTCCACCGATTGATATCCAGTTTATTGCCCCATGGGTTCTCGTACCCATTATCAGGGTCAAAGCGAACAATCCATAGCTGACTACCAGGTATAATGGCGTAAGTCTGTCCCAGAAGCTGATGTATCTAATTGCAAAATATGCAGCAAAGAACATGGCAATGCCAAGGGCAAGCCACATTAGCTGCTTTAATCCCAAGTCGGGACTAATTCTGTATATCATGATTATTCCAATGGATACCAGCATGCACACTATGAGGAACACGTAATTGTCTCCCTTTGATATCCTACCAAGCATATAGTTTGAAAAGTATATAAGCAGAACAAGTCCCACTGCGATTGCATATGTTTCAGTTTGAATACCCTCCCAGCTGAACAGAAATATCAACGACAGTGAGAGAATTTCAAATAAAAACAAGAGCTTTCTGGGGGCCTTGCTGTTTAGCCTTTCCTTCATATGATCACCTTCCTAAGCTCCGTCAATAAATATAAACTCAAGCTCTCCAACCTTTATTATGTCTCCCTTCCCAATTCTCACAACATCAAGTACCCTTTCTCCGTTAAGGTAGGTTCCGTTGGAGCTTCCCAGGTCCTCAAGGAAGAACTCCTCCTCATCTTTGATTATCCTGAAATGTTTTTTTGAGATATAGGGATCTTTTATCTGGATTATATTTTCCTTTTGCCTTCCCAATGTCAGTTCACCTTCAACAGGATAACTGTCACTCAGGTTGTAGGGCAGGCTATCAATCCTATTTAAGAGCTTCAGGTATGCTCCCGACTCCAGGTTGCCATAATCCACACTCCTGATGTCCAAATATATCATTCTAATGATGGTGAAAATAAAAAGATAAATTATAAATACAAACACATATTTCAGAACTATTGAAAGCAAATCAAACATTACATCACCCCCTATTTATGTTACCACAAACCACTATCCAAGGGAATTAAAACCCACGGTAATTTGATAATTTTCAGCTTCCTATTTCAATAACCCCGAAAATCTGATATTATCAAAATGAGAATTAATATGGGAGGTAGGATAATGAAAAAGTTGCGAAAATCAAGATCAGACAAATACATTTTCGGAGTATGCGGTGGTCTGGGAGAATACCTTAGCATCGATTCGACAATAATCAGGCTAATCTGGTTTATTTTGGCCCTCACTTCATTTGGAACATTTGCCCTGGCATATCTTATATGCGGATTGGTGATTCCAGAGGACGATGGCTACATCCATGAGGATGAGGTTAATGGGGTTGAGCGAAAGGACAATAGCAGGACCGTAATCGGAATCGGCTTAATCCTGGTTGGGGCTGTACTCCTGGGCAATATGGTCTTCCCCTGGTTTTCCTACACCATGCGTCAGGTTATGAGGCTATGGCCAGCACTGCTGATTGTCTTGGGATTGTATGTTCTACTTAAGCGAGACTAGATTGTTTGAAGGGAAGCATTATGATAATTACAAATATAACCTCACAAAGGGATCCTGAAAGGGTCAACATCTTTATCGACAATGAATTTGCCTTTGGTTTGTTCTATTCAACCAAGGAAGAACTTGGCTTGAAAAAGGGTATGGAGCTGGATGATGCACTTCTTGAAAGGATAAAGTCCAAGGATGAGCTTCAAAGCGCCAAGTCCAAGGCATACCAATACCTTAGCTTTCGACAGCGTTCCCAGAAGGAATTGGAGGATCATCTCCTTAAGAAAGAGTTCAGCCAAACCACTGTTGAT
>Ga0334896_1002661_pt1 | contig 11985 bp, 10 predicted proteins | sample GraSluR3_MG_8_FD_207734 | JGI IMG/M metagenome (GOLD analysis project Ga0334896, IMG submission 207734) | Sludge microbial communities from methane-producing bioreactor in Wageningen University, Netherlands - Granular Sludge_27_06-R3 | ecosystem: Engineered > Bioreactor > Anaerobic >...
AGGCTGGGTCTTATTCGCAATGTAGGTTATACCGTTAAGCTGCCTTAGACTTATTCAGCCTTCTTATTCGGTACCTTGTTTATTTGATTATTATTTTAATAAATTCATAGTTATAAGTCTAATGGAGCCTGCCCTTAACTACTGTTAAGAGGTAGGCGTGGCAATCTCATTCATTTATTCCAACAGTATTTCTTTATACGTTATACTATATACTCGATACTATATACTATTTTAATATTCAATCTTATGAGCTGTAATCAGGATAATGATTTCAGTTCTTTTCTTGGTACGATTGGTAAATTTAAATAATTCCCCGATTACCGGTATCTCACTCAAAATAGGTATTTTTCTAATAGTCTCAATTTCTTCTGATGTTATCAGTCCACCAATTACATTTGTTATACCTAAAGGTGAGCGAATAATCGCCTGTTCCTGCCTTGAATTAATTACCGGATAACCCATAATTAATTCAGAGCCAAGTGATTCTACCTTGATATCACAATCCATCGTTATATAATCATCCATACTAAGCCTTGGAGTAATAGTCATATTTAAACCAACATCCAGATATCTTATGGTTTCAATCCCTTCCTCGGTACGTTCTCGAATAGGAATTTTGGAACCAGACAATATTATCGCTTCTTTTCCATCCAGGGTCAGTATCTTTGGATTTGATAAAATATTAGTCTCTCCTTCTCTGACCAAAGCATCTAATCTAGCCTGGAATAATCCCCGGCGTTCAAAAGAACCGCCCAGGGTAATTTCTCCAAAGGTAATCTGCCCCTCAACCCTATTACCGGAAGTATCAGTACCGGCACTCCATGATATACCCAGATCCTTTTCTTTATCTAAAGCAATTTCCACAATCTTTGATTCAATCATTATCTGGGGTGCGCGCTTATCCAGCCCTTCAATCATAACTCGTGCGTTTTCAATTTCTTCCTGATTTCCCTTGACAATAATTTCATTTTGCCTGCTATCTACAATAATTCTATCTTCATCCGGAATAAATATTTTAAGCATATTTCGTATAGCTTCTACTTCCTCAGCAAAAATAGCATTATCAATCTTAAAGGTCCTGGTAATTAAGCTGGCATCTATTTCTGCAATAAGCTCTTCTGCTTTTGCCACTGTTTCAGGAGTACCTTCTACAATCATATTGTTTAACCGGTTATCGGTAGTTATTCTTAATTGTCCTTCTTCACCAAAATAACTGTCCAAAACATTTTTAACATTTTCGGCACCAGCATTTTCAAGATGAACTATTCTGGTAATTCTCACCCGGTAAGTATCAATAACCTCAGGTGTTCCAAACACTAAAGCATTGCCAACCTGGGTATAGCTAAGTCTTTTTAGGCGGGTTATCCAATCTAATGCTTCTTTAAAAGTAGCATCCCTAATATTAAGGGTAATATTGCCGGTAACTGAGTCATCAGCTACAATATTTACACCGCTAAGCATTGATAATGTACGGATAGCATCCACAACTTCGGCTTCTTTCAAATTTAAAGTAATAGGAACATCGACCTGGTCAACCAAAGAAGGAACATAGGCTTCCCGTTGCTCCTGAATTTTCTTTATTTCATCAGCAGCAATTGGTTCAACTGCATATATCTGCTGTTCAGGAGCATAAAATTCTTCATAATCATAGACATTTATTTGCAGAAGCTGGCCCGTAGTATCCAGCGCCATGTCATAATCTACTTTTTGAAATAAATCAATCACAAAACGTACTTTGTCTTCGTCTATTTGTCCACATCTCACCTGTTTGACAGAGCCCATATTTAAAAATAATGTATTCTTCACTAATTCTTGTATATTATAATCTGCCTGGGAAACATCAATAACAATTCGCTCCGGGTCTCCAATATAGGTTGATTCATAATGCTGAATTGGAGCGTCTGCTTTAATGGTAACCCTGGTGAAATTCGGAACTTTCCGATACCAGATATTGGTAATAGTAATGTTATTCTGGGCAAAGCAAATATCTGCTATACTAAATAATATTAATAAAATTAAAAATATTAAAACCTGGATTTTCAGCAATCCATTGAATGTTTTTAGCATTTCAGTTTTCTTATTTCTACCCGTCTTTTTTGCTATTTTATCCTTCATTGGTCGCTTCCCCACCTCCTAAATTCAAAGAAATCTCGAAACCGTTAATATCAATAATAACCTTCTCATCCATAATCGATTTAATCAAATATCTATCTAAAATAATATCATTTTCCTTAACAATATAGGTTTCATTGTCAATCTCCAAAATAGCAAGCTTATTTTCTCCCGCTGAAATCAAACCTGTGAATTTGCTGTTAGGAGGTAATTCCGGTTGAACAAAACGTCGAACTGCTTCTTCAGAAGATAGCTCTTTATCAATTTCTGCTTGCTCATCTTCCAGATATACCGAACTCACCACTCGCTGGAAAGGATTACGGACAACCGGCATTTCATAAGGTTCATAGGTGTAAACTTTTGTCTGGTAACTTTCATGTCTTTGTCTGATTTCTTTTTCAAATGGTGACATTTCTTCTTCCTCTCTGGCATTTTCAGCATCAGAAACAGAAACATCACTATCCTGCGTACTGGTACGTGGTGCAGGCGTAGATGGACTAACTGCTGTAGTGGGAACCTGCTGTTCCCCTCCAAAAGGGTTAAGGGCAGATAAGGATGTTATAATATCTGGCTTAAACCAGTAAACTGCCGTTACAGCACCTAATAGAATAACTATTACTAATAATATACGATTTAACTTACTCAATTTACTGAGTTCCTTTCGTTAACACATAGGTAAACATATTCATAGTAACATTGACATTTCCTTCCTCACCAGTCGGATTAAGTCTTAAGTCTTTCACGTCTACGATTCTGGGAAAATTTTCCAATCTATCTAAAAATTTTATGATTTCAAAATAATTAGCGGTATAAGTTAAATTAATCGGCAAACGTGCATAAATAGCCTCTCTCTCCTGTGCCAAATTCTGTGGTGAAAAATTGGTAAAATCAATATTGAATTCATCCATTGTTTCCTGTAAAAGTACCAGGAAATCAGGAATATCTTTTTCCATCGGCAATAATACCTCAATAAACTCCAATCTTTCAGTGAGTTCCTGATATTCCAGTCTTAAATCATCAAGGCGGGCGGCAATCCTCCTACCTTCCGCAATTTTGCTGTTTAGGGTAGTTATTTGCTGCTCTAAATTGTCAATTCTCTCTTTTCTAGGCTGATAAATAAAGGAATAATTAAGATAGACAAATGCAATAAGAAAAACTACAAATATTATTATTTTCATTCGTTTATTTAATTTCAAAATATTCTCCTCTATTTACCCTGTACAGTTCTTGTTTCTTCCGGCATCCGATAAGGTATGAAAACACCGGAAAGCTGGAAATTAACCGTATCAACATTTCTGTCAGACTCCGGGATTCTGGTGCTCTGTTTTCGAATATATTGCAGTTCTATTGCTTCCAATCGCTCATGGTCTTTCAAGGTATTCATATATTGGGCAACAAGATAATTATTAAAAGTATTGGCGGAAAAACTAAAGGTCTGGTTAGCATTAATACTTAAATTTGCTAACCATACTTCAGGTAGAGCAGTCTCGCTAAAATCGCCTAACACCCTGGTCAGGCGTGATTGGTTTTTAATTAGATTTTCAATAACATCCACACGCTCTGCTAACTCTGCCTTATCTCTCTCCAGGTTTCTTACTTCCTGGATAACTTTTTCGATAGCTGCAAGCTGTACTTCCAGGTTCTGGACTTCATTTTCCCTGGTAAATATTTTATTCTCAAGGCTAAAATACATATAACCTGAAGCAGCAAATAATAGAATAATAAAGACTGTTAAAAATATTCTACCAAGATTAAACTTCTCTTTTTCTCTATATTCTTCCGGAAGAAGGTTAATATCCCGAATTATATTTTTATTTTTAGCCATAAACTAAATCTTACCTTTCTCTTTTTGCCAGGCCAATAGCGGTAGCAAGGCAACGCTTATATTTATCAAGGTTTTCCATATTGACATTACCCTCATTAACTGCAATTCCTTTAAGCGGATTTGCCATTACTACTGTTATTCCAAACTGCTGTTTAAACATCTGTCCAATATTGGGCATGGCTGCCATTCCACCGGTTAAAATTATTCTCTGGTAAGCAACTTTTTGATATTGTGTTTTGTAATAGTTCAGGGATTTTCTTATTTCATTAAATATATCATTAACACCGCTTCTAACGAGCTGTTCAACCTTCTCCTTGTTGGGAATCTCATCTTCTGGCGATTCCTCAGTTTTTTCTTCTGCCTTTGTGGCCGGTGCTTCTTCATCTTCTATCTTATTCTTATCTTCAGACTGTACTGGAAGAGGGAGAATTACCCTGCGTTTTAATCTTTCTGCCTCATCAAAAGATATTTCTAACTCCTTCTCCAATAGCCGGTTTATGTCATTCCCACCTTTTAAAATAGTACGGGTAAATTTTAGCCTGTCTCCTTCAATTAAAGTGATTTCGGTAGTACTTGCACCCATCGAAATTATTACATCCATTTGATTAATATCTTCATCGTTGAAAGAAACTGGTGTCAGGTAATTTTCAAAGGTACGTATTTGAGCATTTGATACAATGTCTACTACTTTAGGCAGTATTTTCACATTTCTTAAAACAGCAACCTGCTGGTTTACAATGCTTTTGGGAGCAGCTACCAGCAGCACTTTCATCATCTTGTTGCCTTCTTTTTCTTCTAATTCTTCTATTTTTTTGGCATCCAACAAAGATTCCTTTAAATCGTAAGGAACATACTTGGGTGCCTCCCATTGTAAGCCATCAATAAGCTCTTTTTCGTTCATTATAGGAGTTGTAATTTCCCGAACGATAACTTTTTGCCCGGTAATAGCAATAATTCCTTTTTTTTCGCGTATTCCCTTCTTCCTGAGCATCTTTTCCAATGCACGGGTTACAGAGTCCACATCTTTTATTTCGCCATGGACAACACTATCAGGAGGTGTCAGCACTATGCCAAAATTATCCAAACGAAAACCATTACCGGTTCTGCTAAGCTGCACTGCCTTGATTGAACGGGCACCAAAGTCTATTGCTAACATTTTTGCTCCTTATAAAATCGTATATCGTATTACGTATACCGTATATCGTTTAAAATATCGTTATCAGTTTTTTGTTTTTAGTTTATAGTTAAATAAAATATAAAATAATTATAAAGCACAAACTTCCAATTCTCTAAATCCAACAAATTTATTTAATTCTGCGATATCTGTTTCTTCTAAACACATGTCGATAACTTCAGAGATATTTTTTAAAGCCTCATCGATATTTTCTCCATAGGAATGACATCCCTTGAATAATGGACAGCTTACGATATAATAACCATCTTCGTCAATCTCAATGATAATAGGAAGATGGTATTTTTCTATCTTCTTTTTTCTTTCCATTAGTATTACTCCAAGAAATATCGTATAACGTATTACGTATAGCGTATAAAGTTTAAAATATCGTTATCATTTTTTAGTTTTCAGTTTACAGTTTAAATTATTATCGAGTATTTAGTATCGAGTCGAAAATCCAGTAATAAGTAATGAGCAAAATCTAATTAACTAATTAGCCAGTTTAAATTATACCAATTAAAAATAGTATAATATATAGTATAACGTTAAACTAATTTCTAGTCCATAAAGATATAAAAACTTTATGCTGATTATTTTTTAAGCTTGCTTTTTAAATCTATTCTTCGTATTCAACAATTTTTTCCAAGTCTGCGTTTAGTGGAGGAACATCTTCTTTAACAGTTTTCCAGACAACATTTTTGTTTATATCATAATAGCCGTGTATAAGACGGTTTCGCATCCCGATAATATTCCTCCAGCGAATTTAAGGATATTTCTCTTTGAACTCTAAAGACACACCGCCAGCCGCCTCACCAATAATCTCCAATAAATGAATAAGTGAGAGAAAAACATCCTATCAGTCTCTAGATCAAGTCGCGTTTTATTGTCAGAAAATGTTAATATTTCACCAGTTGCATCAAGCATGTGATGAATACGAACTAAATCAGCTTTCAAGGTACACCGCCTCAGCCTCTGCTAAAACATCATCACGAAAGTACTTACTTAAATCATCGGGAGTTTTTAAATCAACTTTTCGCCCGCCAAATATAGAAGAAAGTTCTTCTTCCATCTCGATCAGATCAAAAAAACCCGGAACGTAATTAGTTTCGAACTCAACAAGCAAATCAATATCACTACTCTTTGAAAAATCATCTCGCAAAACAGAGCCAAAAAATGATAGGCTCCGGATATGATTCCGTTTACAAAACTCAGAAATCTTATACTTTAATATCTTAATACCTAATTTTTTCATCGAACCACTCTCTTATCCCGACAATAGTGCCTTATTATCATTCATCTTGCTTTTTATTGTCTTTACAGTTACCAAAGTGGCTCTTCCTTCTTCTTTTCTTAATCTCACGTGTTGATAATTTTTTTACTTATTCTACAAATTTTTTCTGCATATTACATACTACAAACTTTTTAGTCATTGCAAGCCTGCCTTTAACTAATGTTAAGAGGTAGGCGTGGCAATCTCATCCATTTATTCCCACAGTATTCAGGATATACATAATAAGCTTGAATGGAATATTGTACACTTTCACATAAACCCACAGTCTTTACTGCATACTATATACTATATACTCGATACTAATTATACTCCCCTCTCCCCTCTAAGGGGGAGGAATTAGTAAAGTTTTTAGTTTTCAGTTTATAGTTCAAAACAAAATAATACAAAATAATTATAAACCACAAAATTACAACTATCTAAATCCAAAAATATTATTTTAAAGTCAAATTACAAAATAATAGTTAGTAATTAATTACAAGCAACTAACTGACCACCAAGAAACATTAACTACTAACAAATAAATAACACTTTTTTCCATTATATATAATAATCTATTAATTGGCAATTTATTTTACATTAATTGATACTTTTTCTATAAAATATTTAATTACTGTAACTTACTATTAGCCCTTTTATATTAGTTATGGTTTAATCGAGCTTATTTATATCTCCTCCCAGGAAACCTTTTTCCAAACCTCTATGCCTGTTCCAACAACAATTTCTTCTTGTAATCCATTGTCGTAAACAATCTCAACACTTCCTTTTAATGTTACTTCTGGAGCTACGACCGCTCCAGGGTCTAATGCAACATCACCATGAAACAAAATGCTTGATTCTGATTGTATTATGCCTTCACCTTCAACTGTTCCACCAAATTCAATATCTCCTTTTGCAACCAAGGCTAAAGGATTATCCCAATCATCTGAATGTTCAATCTTAAATGTAGGATTACCGACGTAATCAACTTTTCCGTCTACAAAGATTGCCCCATTCCTGATAATAATTTCTTTAGCGGGGGCTTTCATTCTTAGGTCTCCTTTAATATAATGAAATCCTTCCAAAACCGTGTCGCTATCTAAGATGAGATCATCTTCATACACTGTTCCAGACTGAACTGCTTTTTCATAATATTGATTAAAATTCACTTGAGGGACAGGCTGAATGTCTTGGTAGATTCCACCTTCATACCCATTAATAGTGCCGCTAGCAGAAAGTGTACCGTTTGTTACTTCAAAATTACCTCTGCTGTCGACATCTCCGTTACTATGAATGTCTCCATTTACATATGGAGCAGTACCTTTAAAATTAACAATGCTATCAGCAAGTATGGCATAATTATAGGATAATGAGTCATTTTGTATCATGCCTTTTTCTAATATGACTTCGACCGTTCTTCTGCCATCATTATACATGCTTGAATTATCTACTATACCGGTTGATTCAATTTTTATTTTTTCTTTGCCAGTAGCTGGTATGTCTGTTACATTTACTTCATAATATTCAGTATTACTATCTCTGTCTTCTTCTTTTGGCCAGAAATTACGCTCGCCTTCAGAATCGAGTTTTGGAACTCTCCAATTGATACCATCAGGATTATCTGTAGATAAATTCATAAACCATAATGCTTCTTCTATGCCTGTTTCAGCCAGGTAAAAAGCCCGATTAGATTCTCTCTGCAGGGTAGATAGTTTGGAATCGTTACTTGCCATTGTTAACATAGCAATACCTATAGTGCCGAGAACAAATACAAAAATTAAAGTTGCAAGCAAGGCCATACCTTTTTCGTTATTATTTTTAGATATATTATTAAAAATATAAATTTTTTTCATTATTTACCTCCTTATTCTAAAGATTTTTTAAAAAACTTAAAATATTTTAAAATAATAAGCCATCTTATTCTATAGATTAAAATTCCTAAGGCTTACTTCTGCTTCTAATATAATATCAGGATTATCATCACTATCGACATCCATTTCAAGATATATTTTAACACTGGATATTCTATCTTTATCCGGTGGAGAAACATTTAAATTGTTACTATCGCGATAAGAAAAGAAAAAGGATGATACATTTTTAAGTAGAGAAGATGGGGTCCCATCTTCTATCTTTTCCTTAATCTCTTTATCTACTTTAACATAAGAATATTCTCTTGTTTGTTTTGTATTAGGATTATAAAATACGATTATGTACATACCTGATGAAGTATCATCCACAAATTGTCCTTCCCTTATTTCTCTTACCATTCTATCCATTACCTGTCTCGCTTCTCTTTGAGCTTTTAGCTGGTTTTGCCCGGCTATCCAGGAACGGACACCACCAGAAAAGAAGGATACCAGCCCTAATATAACAATAGATAAAATAGCAAGAACAACCATCAGTTCGATAAGCGTAAGACCTTTATTGTTTATTCTGTTTCTTATTTTTTTCATCATTTTTAAAAATCTTCTAAAATAATTAATTTAGATTATATATCTATAATAGTTACTCAAGTCGTAAAACTGATTATTGCAAATTCATAATATTCACTCTCACATTCAGCATTAAAAAAAGTTTCAAAAATTAAATTATTTTCTATTTTCTCAGGAATATCATATGTAATATTGTATTCTACCCCTTCTTCTAATACCTGAGGAGTAGATAATTGTACTAAGTCTTCGTTGCCAATATTTCCAGAATATACTGTTTGATTATTTATCTTAATATTAGTAATTGTTTTAGAAGAATTATATACCATTTTTAGATTATACAAAGTTAAATCTCCATTTTCTATTTCAATATTATAGTCTATAGACTTGTTTGAAGGATGAGTATTCACATCAGAAATAGATATAACCAAATCTGCTCCCTGAGAAACATCTATTGACAAATCATAATTACTATTTATTTGTGAACCTCCAGAATATGATGATGCTGTTATCAATACTTTTCCGGTACTACACTTACCATGCAAGGTGGTCGAAGCAACGCCATTATTTACATCTCTTGTTATGCTACTACTTCCGTTAGAAAATTTAGCTCTGTTACTGCCTTCAATAATAGTGAAAGTAACCTCACCTATATAATCTGTCACAATATTGCCACCTAAATCTTTAATAGTCGCAGTAACGGTACAGGAGTCATTTTCTTTTCCTAATATATTTATACTATAAGCTGAGGAATCAAGTTCAATATAATCCGCTTCCACATAAAAATCCACTGTTGTTTCCCCTGTTATAGTTTTATCCCCGGTGTAAGAAGTAACAGTAATATTTGCAATACCCGAACTAGTTTCGCTGCCTTGCTCTAAAATTACCCAAGCCTGTCCGTTTAGATAATTATCTTCTGTAGAAGAAACAGTTATAGAATCACTACCATTTTCAACAAAGACCCCCTTGTCGGTACTGAAAGTAATCATCTGATCATAGGTTGATACTATTTTATTATCGTCTGATCTAACTGTTGCAATAATAGTAGAAGTATCTCCACTGCCAATCTTAATATAAGGCGGATCAGCCTTAACATCAATATGGTCAGGAACAAGGGGCTCATTAATAATGATTGTTGTTGTGTCTGAAGTCAAACTATATGTACTATTACTTGCCTCAACAATTACCTCCCCGCTGCTTCCTGGTGTAGGTTTGAAATCTGTAGTACCGGAAGATTGTCCGGGTTTAATTGTTATTTGATTAGGATCGAAACTGCCGCTTCCTGTAGAATCGGCAAGTATATTTAAATCAATAATTATATCTTCACTGTAGGGATTAGAAACTGTAAGGCCATTTGCATCCTTTAGGGTACAGGTTATTGTTGAAAATTCATCATCAAATATAGTAGTCGGATATGCTTCTATATCTATAGCAGCAACTTCTCCAGCTATAAATATTTCCATAATTCCCGAGAAAAGATCTGTTGCGCTACCAGTTATAACATCCCTGCCAGGATTACTGCCTGCTGTATATAGTATCTCAGCCCTTCCATTTTCGTCAGTCTCCGCTGATATAGGACCAATACTACCTTCCCCTTCTATATTAAAATTAATTGTTATAGGATAATCAGTAAATTCGTCATTATTTGCATTTAATATATAGCCAACAATATAAATGTCTTCACCTGTTTCAACAGTAACAGGTGAACTAAGTTCATCTGTAGAACCCTCTTCCTGTGCTTTTAATAAAACCCTTACCGGTCCAGGGGTTAACATAATCTGAACTTCATCAAATCCAAGCTGTTCGTTATCTGGAACAGATGCTCTGATAGTAACATATGCAATTTCATTATCAATCGTAAGCTGTTCTGCATCAGAATAGAAGGTGATTTTGGCGATACCGTTTTCTGTTGCAACTTCTTTTTTAATAATACCGGGTTCTCCTAAGTATCCAAATTGATAATTTACGGTAATTTCAAATTCAATATCCCCTGTCCAATAATTAACTGTATTCCCTTTGGCATCCTTTATTACCGCAATTAAATCAGTGTAACCATCTTCTGGGTATAATACATTATAAGGATGAACATAAAGTATTATACCGTTTGCTTCTCCCGGCCAAAACTCCATCTTTGTCAAAAGTGTAGAAACAGAAGTATTTAGTTCCCCATCTCTGCCATCCCAATAAACCACTACTGTCACTTCTTTCTGAGTAGAACTTATTTCATTTACAATAACTTCTCTACTATACTTATCAGAACCAAGAATTGAACTTCTTATAACATCATCAACCTTATCAAAATCCATATTTTTGATATTTTCTAATGCTTGTCTAACATAGTTAACTGCTTCTGTCCTTTCCCTGGATTCAGCCATGCTCATAAATCCGCTAGTAAATGCCTGGAAAATACCAAAAGCAGCCATCGCTAAAATAGCTACTGCCACCATTAATTCTATTAGTGTAAATCCCCTGTTATTTCGGGATAGTTTTTTATTTATTTTTAGCAATTTTGGGTCACCCCCTGTTTTCGTATTGCGTCGTGCGTAATGCGTGTTGAGTCTAAAAAATATAGTAACTAGTAATTAGTAATAAGTAATCAGCAAGAAATATCAATTTAATTTAACAGTTTACCAATTATTCTTGGTCTTCCGGTCTACCGGTCACCCGGTCTGTCGGTCAAATTCTAATATTCAAAGTAATTGTTTAAAAATAATAATCTTAACTATTTATAGTTAAATACAAGAAAATTCAAGGTGCGAATTGTTATTTAATCAATTATATTAATATATTAATTATAAAAAATAACCTACATATTATTTCATTTTTATTTTAAAATAATATTATATATTACCAATTATATACTATTTTGATAATTTATTATACTCTTCTACTTATATCCAGCCTTTCTTATAATAGCTCTTAAAGTCCCTTTTGAAAACGTATTACGTATTAACGTATACACTATAACGTTAAAATCAAATAAGTACTATGTCGTGCGTTTCGCGTCTAAAATACAGTGACAATTAATTAGTAATCAGTGATGAGTAAATAGAAAAAATCTGCTAGTCAAATACTACTACTTAATTGCTTAAGTCAAAGTTTAATTTACAAAGAACAAATTAATTATTACAAGGAATGGGTTCGTTATGTTTTTTAACAAAGATGCCATTATCATCTT
>Ga0334896_1002694_pt1 | contig 11830 bp, 10 predicted proteins | sample GraSluR3_MG_8_FD_207734 | JGI IMG/M metagenome (GOLD analysis project Ga0334896, IMG submission 207734) | Sludge microbial communities from methane-producing bioreactor in Wageningen University, Netherlands - Granular Sludge_27_06-R3 | ecosystem: Engineered > Bioreactor > Anaerobic >...
CGGAAGACTCCCGAAATCCCTGCACCCAATCCATGCTAAGAGATCCATAGCGGTGCTTATACATCACAGCCATGCGCAATTCCGGAGCTAAAGAGCTGCTAAAGGAATCGATTTCCTCGGAGAAGTCTTCATAATCCACGATATCCTCATCGACATTTGCGGCATAGACGCTATCCGCAGTGGCGTAGAATCCAAAGAGTTCATTGTGCATTTGCCAGGATATCATGCCGAATATATTGTCGAGTGTGATCCCGGCTTCCAGATAATCGGTGATTTCGCTATGGACGCCGAGCATGCTTTTGAAGCCAAATCCGCCCAAGCCTACGCGGGCGTTGATCTGCTGATGAAAACTCGCTCCGCTGTCTAGGTCACTGGTGAAGTATCCCTCATAATCTTGGGTAGAGACGTTGTAGAGTCCGGCTAGGAAACTGGCGGAAAAGCCGGCTTTCACCTGAGGCAGATCTTCGGGAATCCAGGGGATCAGAATATCGCCCATGCCATAGGTGATATCCGTAAACGCGATGGATGAGGCATTGTTGTTTGATTCATAGAAGATGTATTCATCCTCGAGATTGCCATAGAGGGCAAGTCGCAGAAACTTCTCAGAGATGGCTCCTTTGGCATAGGCATTCATGGAGCTGGAGATAGCTTGATTTCCCCAAGAGAAGCCAAAGAGGCTCATGTTTCCTCCTCCGGAAATCCTCAGAGCTCCATCCATATCCCGAAGAATGCGCTCCTTGTCTGCGGTTTGCAGCGTATCTCTGCTCACCACAAAGTTATAGGTATCCAGATTCATGCTGTTGTTTGCCACAAAAATCCCAAAATCTGATAGGGGCACCCAGATCTCTTTTGGAGAACTGCGTGACAACTTGGCAGGATTCCAGTAGTTTGCTTCGATCCCGCTTGCCCGCAGCATATAGCTATCTGCAAAAAAGATGGATCGGGCGGTGCTCAGCGCTCCTAGAGAAGCAAAGCAGCAGACGATGGCAGCGAATATTATCAGCTTTTTCATCTTAGATATCCTCCACCCTGATCTTGGCATGCAGCATACTCTTCAGCCCGATAAAGTCATCAGGACCGGCATAGATCTCCACTTCTCCATCAGATGGCTCCAATACAAAAGACCACTTGAGATAGACCCGCGGCAGCGTGAAGAGATTCAACTCAGTTTTGGAAAGTTCCAAAGACACGGGCTCCTGCCAATCCGAGCTTGTCTGCGAGCTGTGCAGGGTGAGCGATTTCACAAAGCTAAAGCTCTGAGGATCATCCACATCGATATCACTACTAGTGCCAAAATAGGCATATGCCGTGCCGCCGAGCGGAATCATGTTTTGCGCTTGCATTATCAACCCTGCGCCCATGAGGTTCTTATCGATCAGGTCCCGGTTGTCCTCGTCCACCTCGATTTCTGTGGCATCTTGGATGGTGATCGGATATTCAAATACTGTCAATCTTAAGGGAACTCGCACAGTGTAATCGGCTCTGATTGTATCTTCTTTTCGCATCATGCCGGAGCCGGATTGGCTGTCGATGATAAATCTCGCGTCGATGATCTCGATGGTTTCCGGCATCATCTGCATGAGAATCTGCAGACCATCATGGATGAGGAGATTGCTGTATCCGGGTTCATCAGCTGAGCCTGCTTCTATGCGGAAATGCTCACCATCATCATCCAAAATAGGTACCATCCGAGTAAGATCTCCGCGGATTCCTCTCATGAAGCCGATGAACTCGCATTCAAAGCCAAGCTCATTTACGATCTCGATCTCCAAAAAGGCTTCACTGACCTGCACAGCTTCGTCAATACCATGCGGATACTCGATCTCGATGGAGGCTACAGATTCCCCCGCGAGGATCTCATAGTTCTCAAAATCTCCTTGGAAGACACTAAAGCTGACTGGCTCCAGCATCACCAAGCTCATCTCGGCAATCGGCGTGAAGTCTGGATGCGAAGAGGTGGCGGTCACCTCAAGAGTGAGCTCACTCAGATCTTGAGCAGATTCCAAAGCGCCAAAATAGTATCCGGCAAGATCGATGTGAATCCACTCTTCTGAGCCGGCATATTCGATCACGAGAGCTTCGCCACTTGGCTGATGAATCTCCAAGATGCTTAGGCTCAAGATCTCAGTCGCCGGATCCACACCCGCAAAGCGCGCGCTGATGCTGCCGCTTTCGACCAAGCCATAGCGTAGATGGAGCCCCTGCTCATCCGCCATAAAGGGTGAAGTCTGGCTAAACTCTATCCCTGATAAGACTGGGGCATCAAAGAGCTCCAGATTGGGATAGATATTGATCTCTCCCACTTCCGGAGTATCCAGCTCACCTTCGGTCAGCATGTACATCAGATCATTCTCATCCACGATGAGGTTTACGCTGTCTGCCAGATCTGAAACATAATATCGCTCGTTGATCAGCGGAATATTCAGATCCAGATCCCAGACAGGGAGGGCAGGCTCTTTGATCTCGCAGGCAGAGAGCAAGATCAGGGCAAGCATCAAAAACAATATGATACGTTTCATATTCACGTCCTATGTTTTCCTTGAAGTTTGGCTTCCCTGAGCCGCAAGCATGGTATCCGGGGCAGTCAGATAGCGGCAGCCGTGAGCTCTGAGAAGCTGAATATCTTTGGCGTTTAGACCTGCCAAAAGATCGGGTTCATTCTTTAGTTTGCGGATCAATATCTCTTGCTTCACCTTCTCGCCAAAGGCGGGATGAAAGGCTCCGTCGACGACCTCTTTGGGATCAAGATTGGAAGGCAAGCCATATTTGATGATGCGAGTATTTAGCGGATGGCAAAGCTCGGCATAGTCGGCACAGATGCTCACCGCCTCCGGGATCGACAGAGGACGATATTCCCCCCTGTGATAGATCTCTTCCAAAGGAGTACCCTTGATCACTACCAGAGGATAGAGCCTCAAGAGATCTGGCTTCATCTCGCGTATGATCGCCATGTTTTGGGCAAGTGTCACCTCATCCGCGCCGGGCAATCCGGGAATGAGCTGCACTCCCAAGACAAAGCCGTGGGCTCGGATCTTTCTGCAGGCACTTAAGGCATCTTCGCCGCTATAGTTGCGCCCGCTTTTTCTTAGGGGACGATCACAAAAGTCCTGTATCCCCAGCTCGATAGTTCGGACCCGATAGCGATCAAGCAGATCAAGGCTGGCATCCTCCAGATAGGCAGGATGCGTGGAGATGCGGATATCCGTGCAGTCGTCCAGGATCTTATAGACGCTCCTCAGAAGCTCTTCCTGGCGCTCCAAGGCCATGGCGGTGAAGCTCCCGCCATAGAAGGCGACCTCTTTGCGTTTGCCAAAATTGCGCCGGATAAAAGCCTGCAGAGCAGGAAGCTCCCTCTCCTCTTCAAAGCCCTCGGCTCCACAGATCCTGCGCTGATCACAATACACACAGCCTCCGGGACACGCCTCATGCGGAATGAAGAGCGGGTAGATCAGGCTTTTATCCGGCTTTTTCATAGTTTAGTCGGGGTGAACTATCTTCATCGGGCGGGCGATGTAGCTGGTGTGCAAGAGCTTCTTCGCCTTGTCGCTATTGGGTTTTCCAAGATATTCTTTATATAGGTTTTGGATGGATTGGTTGTTGTGAGATTCGCGTCTTATGGCGTTCTCATCTTCTTTGTAGAGCCCCTTAGCTCGTGCCATGCGGATCTTGTTTGTGCTTCGATAAGGCTGTCCGCCTCCGCCCACACAGCCGCCATTGCACGCCATAACTTCCACAAAGTGGTATGGAGGCTCTTTGCCCTTTTCTTTGGCTACTCGAATCTCTTCCATGAGCTTGTTTACATTGCCCAAGCCGGAAGCGACTCCGATGCGCACTTCCTTGCCGAGCACTTCGATCTTGCCTTTTTTGATGCCTTTTCCGCCGCGCACAAAGCCGATCTTGGGATCCGGCAATTCCTCGCCCGTGGCAAAGAAGTAGGCAGTTCTCAGCGCTGCTTCCATCACGCCGCCGGTGGCGCCAAAGATGGTGCCCGCTCCGGTGTATTCACCCAAGGGGTTGTCAGCTTCGCTGTCTTCCAGCTTTGCCAGATCAATCCCGCGGGTCTTGAGCATGCGCGCCAGCTCACGAGTGGTGATGGTGAGATCCACATCCTTGTGCCCGGAGGCATACATGTCTTCCATGCGCTCGATCTCATATTTCTTGGCAGTGCATGGCATCACGGAAACCAGGAAGATCTTGTCCGGATCCAGCTTCATCTTCTCTGCCCAATAGGTCTTGACCATTGTGCCGACCATTTGATGGGGGCTCTTGGATGAGGAGAAATGAGGGATCAGATCACTGTGGAACTTCTCCAGATAATCCACCCAAGAAGGGCAGCAGGTCGTGATCAGAGGAAACTCTTCGGGATGCTCAGTAAAGAGATGGACAAACTCGCTGGCTTCTTCCATGATGGTCAGATCAGCGCCGAAGTTTGTGTCAAAGACATACTTAAATCCGATCTCACGGAGGGCAGTGTACATCTTGCCTTTGACGTTTGTGCCGGGTTTGAGCCCAAATTCTTCACCCAGAGCGACCCTGACCGCAGGGGCTTCTTGTGCCACTAAGACCAGATTCGGATCATCCAGAGCTTTCCAGAGCGGATCGGAATCGTCGCATTCATAGATCGCTGCCACCGGGCAATGCGCACTGCACTGTCCGCACTTGACACATTCACTTGTCTCCAATTCACGATCAAAGGTGGGTCCCACATAGGTCTCAAATCCGCGATCACTGCTTTGCAGAGCGTGCACCGCCTGCACTTCATTGCAGACATAGGTGCAGCGTCCGCAATTTATGCAGTAGGAGGGATCCAGAGTGATGGATGGGGAAGATTCGTCCCTGCCCTTGTATTTGCGCTTGACCTTCTTTAGATTCATGTGGCGGATTGCCAATTCCTGAGAGAGATCCTGCAATTCGCAACGGCCGTTTTTGATGCATTCGGGGCAGTTATTGGGATGATTTGAGAGGATGATCTCCACCGCTTCACGGCGCAGATCCAAAAGCTTCTTGCCGGTGGTCTTGATCTGCATCCCTTCTTCGCAGGGAGTAGAGCAAGCTCGCACGGCGCGCCCATTGACTTCCACCATGCAGACCCCGCAGTTTCCAAAAGCGGGCAGATCTTCATGATAACATAGATGAGGTACCGGATAGCCGGCTTTAGTGCAGGCGTGTAATACCTTAGTATTCTTGAGCACCTGTGTGGCTTTGCCGTTGATATAGACCGTGATCATATTATCTCCATTTATTGATTTTTTATTATTGATGCAGTGTTATATGGATTCATTTTGTTGTCAAGAGCGCTTTTGCTTGAGTCTCATTCATTCTTGCGGCGCAAATTCTTTTTCTACTGCACGGATGATGGCATCCAAAAAGAGATCTCCCGTTTCTTCAATGTCTTGTGGCTCAAATCCCAGATACTTATCCCATTGACTGATGATGTAGTCATGCGTGACCACCCGATATCGTTTCTGAGCCACGATCTCTTCGCCGCCGATGCGGAAGATGCCGCTGTCTTGCATCCAGTCCGGGCCGGAGACGCTGAGGATGTCATATGGCTTGTCTTGTGCTATCCCCAGATTCATCGCCTGAGCCATGAGGATCTCTTCCCCCGTGCATGTAAAAAGCGCGATCGTATTGCCAAAGGGGATGTATTCATGCAGATCTCGCAGGGTCACAGGCCCCGCCGGGAGATGCTTGCGTAGCCCGCCATTGTTGATCATTGCCAGCTCAGCCGCCGGATATTCGGATAAAAGCGCCTCTGCCACCCAGTCCGAACCGGGAGTCGAGGCAAACTTGTCCACTTCAAAGTCAAAGGGCAAGATCCCTGCCACCTTGGAGAGCTGCGCTTCCATCTCGGAGATGCTCTCGTGCAAAAAGCTCGCGATGGCGGATTCATATTCGCTTGGCGGCTGAGTGAGGGGGATCAATCTTGTGGAGATCTTGCTTATACGATCATCCTTGATTTCCAGATCAATCTGCCCTAGATGGCTCAGATGGCTTCCCGCCGAGAGGATATAGATGCCGTTTTCTTCCACCGGCGCGCTGGTGCCCAAGTGAGAGTGTCCGCCGATGATCATGTCCACCCTCTCATCCAGTTCCTGCGCCAGCATCAGGTCATGATCAAATCCGTTGTGGGTAAGCAGGATGATGAGATCACTTGCGGCATCCACCTCGTCCAAGATGGCATCCACCGCTTCCGCATAGGGCAAAATGGTGATGTCTCTCACGTTCTCTGCCTTAACCCGCTCGGGGAGGCTGTGGATGGTGAGTCCGATCACCCCGATCCTGATCTCGCTGAGCTCAAAGATGCCATATTTGCCGTCCGCAAAAGAAGAACCGTCCTCGTTTAGCAGATTGGCGCTATAGAAGGGGAATGTTGCTTTTTCGACCACGGCTTGAGCGTGGGCATAGCTGATGTCAAACTCATGATTACCGAGCGTGGCAGCGTCGAGCCCAAGCCTGCCAAAGCTTTCTAAGACCGCCCCGCCAACAAGGCCACCATACTCCAAAGAGGAGAAGATACTGCCGGTGAGCATATCACCCGCGTCCAGCCAGATGCTGTGTCCCACCTCGCCGCGGCTCTTTTCAAGATGATATTCCAAGGCGACATAGCCGCCGATTCCCTCGCGGGAAGCTTCATAGGCAGCGTGAGAGTCATTTGTATGCAAGATCCTGATGCTTTGCGCCGTGAGGCTCAGAGCCAGGGTGATCACAAGAATCAGTAAAGAAAGTCGCTTGGTCATAAATCCTCCGAACCGATGTTTGCCAACCGCTCCAGATCTGCGGGGCTGTCGATGCCGATGCCCTGATAATCCGTGGACATCATGCGAATGCGGATTCCATGCTCCAGAGCTCGCAATTGCTCGAGCTTCTCAGCTATCTCATATTGCCCTTGAGGCAGTTTCACAAAGTCCATTAGCGTGCCATGCCGGAAGCCATAGACTCCGATATGACGAAAGTATCTGCAGAAGCCGACCTGATCGCGGTCATAGGGGATGGGACTGCGCGAAAAATATAGGGCATAGCCTTTGGCGTCGCAGACCACCTTGACGACATTTGGGTCATTTAGCTGCTCCAGCTCCGAGATCGGGGTCATCAGGCTTGCCATCTTGGTCTCCGGCTCCTCGAAGGCGCCAAGGAGAGTGCTCATTGCCCCCTTTGAGATCTGCGGCTCATCGCCCTGGACATTGAGGATGATGCTATCCGGCTCCAAGACTTCCGCCACCGCTGCGATGCGATCGGTGCCACTGGGCAGATCGCTGTCGGTGAGCACCACGGTCGCCCCAAAATCCTGCGCCATAGCCGAGATGCGCAGATCATCCGTGGCGATGATCACTTCATCAAAGAGTCTGCTGGCTGCCACCCGTTCATAGACGTGTCTTAGGATCGGCTTGCCAAGAAGCAGTGCCAGCGGTTTTCCGGGAAAGCGGCTTGAGGCATAGCGAGCCGGGATCACGGCATAACGTTTTATCATCTCGTCTCCCCGGCAGAGGCTCAGTCTCTTATCTCCTCTGCCTTCTTGTAGTTTTTCTTCAGCCAAATCAAGAGAGCTGAAGTATCGGTATAGTTCACCCCCGGGATGCGCATGGCTTGAGCGATGCTGATCGGCCGGATGCGGTCGAGCTTTTCCCGGGCTTCCCATGCCAGGCTATTGATCTGATAATAATCAATATCTGCCGGGATGCGATAGTCCTCAGCTCTTTGGTGTTTTTGAAGATCCAAGTGCATCCGCTTCAGATATCCCGAATACTTGATCTCCAGCTCCACCCTTTGGCGGATCTCGGGCTCAAAATCAGCGGGGATCTCATAGCCATATTTCGTCAGATCCTCCAGGCTGATATCCGGGCGTTTGAGAATATGCAGGAGCTTGTCCGGCTCTCTCAGATCGGGATGCTTGCAGCTGTTGGTCGTGCGTAGGCGCTCGATCTCGCGCTCTTTGATGCGGCGCATATTCTCAAAAGCTTGCCATCTGATATCCGAGATCAAGCCCAGCTTTCTGCCCAGAGGCATGAGCCGCTCATCAGCATTGTCCTGCCTGAGCAGCAGACGATATTCCGCCCGCGAGGTAAACATGCGATAGGGCTCGTTTGTGCCGCAACTTACCAGGTCATCGAGCAAGACTCCGATATATGCTTCGCTGCGGGAGAGCACGATCGGCTCTCGCTCGTCCAGAGCCAAGCTGGCATTGATGCCTGCCATCAAGCCCTGCGCGGCAGCTTCTTCATAGCCGGAAGTCCCATTGATCTGTCCCGCCAGATACAGCCCCGGGATCTTCTTGCATTCCAGCCAGGGATAGATCTCGGAGGGATCCACATAGTCATATTCGATGGCATAGGCATAGCGCATGATGCGCGCCTTTTCGAGACCCGGAATGCTGTGTACGATCTCTTCCTGGATCTCGGCAGGCAAACTCGTGGAGATGCCGTTTACATATCCTTCGCTGGATCTTAATCCTTCGGGCTCGATGAAGATCTGGTGAGTCTCACGCTCGGGAAACTTCACGATCTTGTCTTCGATGGAGGGGCAATAGCGCGGCCCGATGCCTTTGATCACTCCGCCATAGAGCGCGGAAAGCCCGATATTCGCGCTGATGATGTCATGCGTCGCCTTGGTGGTCCGGCTCAGATAGCATTCCACTTGATTCTTTAGCGTGATGCCCCGATAAAAGGAAAATCCCGATGGATTCTCATCCCCGGGCTGCGCCTCCAAGGCGGAATAGTCCAGGGAATTCAGATCCACTCGTGGTGGAGTCCCGGTCTTGAATCTGAGCACAGTCAAGCCCAGCTCTGCCAGGGATTGGGAGAGCTCGTCCGATGCCGGCTCGCCGCTTCTGCCGCCCTTGAAACTATTCTTGCCGATGTGGATGCGTCCGCCCATAAAGGTGCCGCTGGCGATGATAATCTTGGCTGCCCGATATTCCCGCCCGATCTGGCTGATGCAGCCTGAGACCTTGCCGTCTGTGATAATCAGGGCGGTGATATTGGCTTCGATGAGGCGGAGATTGGGCTGATTCTCGACCACCATGCGCATCTCATCAGAATATGCCATGCGGTCGTTTTGCGCACGTGGTGCCCAGACTGCCGGGCCTTTGCTGCGATTGAGCATCCGAAAGTGGATCCCGGTCAGATCCGCCACACGTCCCATCTCCCCGCCGAGAGCGTCGATCTCGCGCGCCAGATGCCCCTTGGCGGGGCCTCCGATGGAGGGATTGCAGCTCATGCGTCCGATGGCTTCGAGCTTGATCGTAAAGAGGGCTGTCTTAGCGCCTCGGCGGGCGGCAGCCAGTGCTGCTTCGATCCCGGCATGCCCGGCGCCGATGACAATGATATCAAATCTTTGATGCATATCTCACTGCTTCTTGCGGGTGGAAATGGTTACAATCTGCTTTCCAGATATTTGGCAATCTGCTCCATCCCCGTATTTTTGAGAGCGGAGACCGGGAAGATCGCCTCTTCTCTGAGTCCAAGCCCTTTTGCCAGATCACTGAGCACCTTCTTGTGCTTTGTCTTGGGGATCTTGTCGGCTTTGGTGGCGATTACACAATGATCAATCTCGCGCAGCCTGAGCATCTCCAGCATCAGGATGTCCTTTTTATCCGCGGGATGGCGGATATCCACCAGGACGAAGATGCTCTTCAGTTGAGGACGCTGCTCAAAATATTTATTCACCATCTTCCGCCATTTTTCCTGCTCTTTGAGGCTCACTTGGGCAAAGCCATAGCCGGGAAGATCGGTAAATTGCATAAAGCCGGATTCTTCCACGCCATCGACCTTATAGCGGATCAAAAAGAAGTTTAAGAGCCGCGTCTTACCCGGAGTTCCGGAGGTTTTGGCAAGTCCGTGATGCTTGGTCAAGAGATTGATCAAAGAGGATTTTCCCACATTGCTGCGTCCCGCAAAGGCAAATTCCGCATAGGCAGAGGCGGGGTAGTCGGCGGGCTCCACCGCGCTTTTTACATAAAACGAATCCACTATCCTAAGCATGGCTATAGATCACGCTGCTGCGCTCGGATTCATAGATTTCCACTTCTTTGATCTTGGCGGGATACGGCTCAAGGCCTCTTGCCATCTCTTCATAGATGATGCGCGCCAGGTTTTCGGAAGTAGGATTTTGTCCGCCCAAAAGCGGCAAGTCATTCAGATATTCATGATCCAAAAGCTCCAGGATGCCTCCCAGAATCTTTTTGATGATGCCATAATCCAGTGCCATGCCGATCTCATCGAGCTCTTCACAGATGATTCCCACACGCACTTTCCAATTGTGCCCATGCAATTGTGAGCATGCGCCCTGATATCCACAGAGGCGATGCGCGGCTGAAAAGTGGTCACTAACGTTGAGCAGATACATGTATTCTCCTAAAAGTACTTTTTTCGTATAAAGATTACGACCAACAAGACCGAGATCAAGACCGAAAGCCCCATGATCAACAAAAAAGCATAGGGATCATCCTGGAAAGGAAGCTTCACGTTCATGCCATAGATGCTGGCAATCAGGGTCGGAAGTGACACGATGATGGTCACCGAAGTGAGAAATTTCATCACTACGTTTAGATTGTTTGATATCACGGAGGCAAAGGCATCCATCATCCCGCTGAGAATGCTGCTGTGGATGTTTGCCATCTCAATAGCCTGTGTGTTTTCGATGATCACGTCTTCGATCAGATCTTCGGCATCAGGATCGTTTTGTAGCCAGCGGGATCTCTGCATGCGCTCCAAGATGATCTCATTGCTCTTGAGCGAGGTATTGAAATAAACCAAAGACTTCTCCATCTTCAAGAGCCGGATCAGCTCTTTGTTACGCATGGACTGATGCAATTCATTCTCGATATTGGTGGTGCGGCGATTGATCTCTTTGAGAAACTTCAGATAATAGATCGCCGTGCGAAGATTGATCTCCAGGATGAAGCTCTGCTGCGTGATCCGAAACGGGCGATGCTTGCCATCCAAAAACTGGGTGAGCACCTCGTTGTCATAAAAAGACACCGTGATCACCTTGTCGGCTACCACGATGATCCCAAGCGGAGCGGTCGCAAAAGACACACTTGCGGCTTTGTGGCGATAATACAAGGGCACACGCAAGATGATCAGCATGGCATCATCGGCATATTCCATGCGCGAATTCTCATCAGCGTCCTGCAAATCGGTGATGAAATCTTCCGGGAGCTCATAGCGAGTGAGAACGTCCTTGACCTCATCCGCGTCCGGATTTTCCATATGCACCCAGAAGGAATCGCTCCACCCCAGTGCCGGAACCAGACGATTGCCCGCTACCTTGTAATAAAGGATCATCAAAGCCTCCACTCGACATTTATGATTACCAGTTTTTACAAAGGGCTCGATTATGGCAAGAAAAAACTGCTTTAGCATTGTGTAAGCGAGATCTTGACGCTTCATAGTCAAAATAGGAGCGGCTTGTCACCGCTCAAAGTCTCAGGAAAGATCAGCTATGCAACTCAGCCCCGCTTATTCTGACTGCCAGCCCGGGATCAGACCCGTTTATGATGACCACCAGCCCCAATCTAACTGCGAGCCAAGACCAGCCCCGTTTATATTGGCCACCAGCCCCAATCTAACTGCGAGCCCAAGACCAGCCCCGTTATGATGACCACCAGCCCCAATCTAATTGCGAGCCCAAGACCAGCCCCGTTTATATTGGCCACCAGCCCCAATCTAACTGCGAGCCCAAGACCAGCCCCGTTTATATTGGCCACCAGCCCCAAATTAGTCATTCCGGAACCTCGTGCGCAGCACGGGGTATCCGGAATCTATCATCCAACCCCAAACCGGATTTACGGAAAATTGACCTCAATCTTCTTTACTTCCGGATACTTCTC
>Ga0334896_1002697_pt1 | contig 11814 bp, 7 predicted proteins | sample GraSluR3_MG_8_FD_207734 | JGI IMG/M metagenome (GOLD analysis project Ga0334896, IMG submission 207734) | Sludge microbial communities from methane-producing bioreactor in Wageningen University, Netherlands - Granular Sludge_27_06-R3 | ecosystem: Engineered > Bioreactor > Anaerobic > Unclassified...
CGAAAGCAGCTATTTACGGTTGAGCCAAACGCTGGTCATTTAGAGCTGGCAAAAGCCGAGAAAGAGCTTGACGTTCACATCATCACCCAAAACGTAGATAATCTACATGAACGTGCAGGGAGTAGCAAGGTGCTGCACCTGCATGGTGAGCTGTCGAAGGTACGCTCATCGGTTGACGAAACGCTAGTTTACGAGGTGGGCAATAGGGAGATAAAAATTGGCGATACCTGCGAAAAAGGTTCGCAGCTACGACCGCATGTGGTTTGGTTTGGCGAGCCGGTTGATGCAATTCCTGAGGCTGCCGATATTGTTTCGCAGGCCGATTTTTTTGCTGTTGTAGGAACTTCGCTAAACGTATATCCAGCAGCAGGGTTACTCGATTATGCCCCAAAAGGAATCCCCATTTTTCTTGTCGATCCCAACGATGTATACGTATACTCACGCTTCGATGTGACCTTTATTAAAGAGGCTGCATCAACAGGAGTTGTAAAAATGTTAAACCATATACGCGAACTTTTATAGGAGTTTAGGAAATTAATCACTCAATTATTCTCAATAAATACAGGTTAGCCATGCGCTTTAAAGTACTTTTCTTAGTTGTGTTATTGTTTCCAATTGCAGGTTTTGCTCAAGAGTTTAACGGTGGCTTACTAGCAGGTATCTCAACTACGCAGGTTGATGGCGATGGCCTTGGTGGATACAATAGGATTGGGGCAAATGCTGGTGTATGGGTTAGCCGTACTTTTTCACGAACCATTGCCCTGCGGGCCGAACTCAAGTTTATCCAAAAAGGAAGCCATAAGCGCATTACCGATGGGGCGGGTGGTACAACAGGTGAGTATAGCCTTAGGCTAAACTACACCGAGTTGCCCGTTTTGGTTGAGTATCATTTTCGTGATGATATAATCCCATTTGGCGGGATATCCTTTGGCTATTTATGGAACTGGACGGAGAAGAATAACGGATACGAAAACCCTGTTGATGAAGGTTCGCAGTTTCGAAAAGCAGAATTAGCAGCCCAACTTGGCGTTGAGTATAGGCTAAATCCGAGGTTTAGCTTTTGTGCTGCATTCTCCTATTCAATGGTTCCAGTTCGCAGGCATACTGGCGATATTTATTACTTCTGGAACTTCGATTTTGGCCAGTACAATAACGTTTTGCAGTTTTATTTCCGATACCATTTTTAGCAATTACTCTTTTGCATGAAAAAACTTCCTTTCAGAATTATAGGGCTAAAACCGATAGATATACTTCTAAATGTGGTTTTTTTTATTGTTGGCCTTTGGGCCATTGGCTTTTTTGTTGGAACTATTTTCGGGTTGATTAGGATTTTCTAATAGACTGGTTTTAAGGAGGTTTGCTTTTCGGTAAGTTGTTTATCACAATTAAACTCAACAGCTTTTTATTGTGTTTTATAACATTATCCTTGGGGGGGGGGATTTTATCTATATTTGTATTCATTTTATTCCAAGGTAATATTACGCACACAATAATATTATATATGGTGTTGAAATACATTTTTATTATTACAAATTAAGTTGGTATGTCAAACTATTCCAATAATCTTATGTGATAAATATGTTTTTTTTAATATGGAGTTTTTCTAGGATAATTACTCTGTACTGGGAGTTAGGTGGGGTTACTCTCTCAATCAAAACCGCACAATAAATCTCGTCATTAATTAATGAATTGATGAGAGAGCTCGATGGAGCTAAAAAATGCCCCACTCCCATTCTGACCGCAAAATCAATTAAGGAGTGAGGCGGCTAAACCGAAGTTTAACATTACAAATGTAAATGAAAATGAGAACGAACAAACTTTACACATTAGTATTTCTGGCTTTTTTAGTCGTTTTTAACTCTTGTACAAAGGAGCAGGTTGAAGAAGATTTTAATTCCCCTATTAATAATGACATGCTTGTTTTTAATACAGTTGAAGAGTATAATAGCGCAATAGAGAAAACAAATTCATTTAACCACGATGAATTATTAGCATGGGAGGAGGCACAAGGATATAAATCATTTGGCAGACTTTGTGATGAGTTTTACTACTCTATGGAGCCCGATAGTTTTAAAAAAATTGAGGAGATTAATGAATACGTTGAAAAGCATGGAGAATTTTTAGTATTACAAAACGATCAATTTGGAGATAGATATTGCTTTCCTATGGAATATGATGACAAGCAGAGGTATATTTATAATATGGATAAGATGTATGCGATTAAAGATTCCGTATATCGGAAAGTAGATGAAGTTATTGTATATACGAATATTAAGCATTTTTCCATATTACAAAGGATAAAAGGTGTTGATGAGATTTTTGATAACCCTTTGTTCAAAGTTAAAAGTGTTGGTATTGTAAATCCTAGCATTTCAAAGAAAGAGCAATACGAAGATAGAAGCACAAATGGACGTTATCGGCTTAAGTTGTTTATTCAAACGGAGTTATTTCACTATTCTTTACCTGGGAAATGGGAAACACATAGAGAAACTGAATTTAAAATAACAAATTACAAAAGAACATTAGGGATTTGGTTTCAAAAGAAGTTAAGAACAGATTATCAAATTGATTTAATTAGTTATGATGATAGATCGCAAATTTATAGACAACTAACTGCCATTGGAAATAATGTGAGTGATGCTGTAATCAAGGATAGCGATAAAGTGAAACTGCAGGATGGCTTAACTTGGGACTATCCTCCTTATTTTTCATATTATTATGCTACTGCTTCAAATGATGAAGGTTGTAGAGTAACGTTTCAATAATAAAAGAATCACATTGCCGTTTTGTAATTGCAAAATTCATGAAAATGTTCTAAGATTTATTTATTGATTGCGAAACGGTAATTTGAGCACTTTTTTATCTACCGATGATTAAATCAAGTAAGTATTTATTATTAGTTTTTGTATTAACATTTAATGCCCTTTTTTCCTTTGCTAATCCAACTAATGAAAAACTAAGGCATTTTGTGTTGAGCGCTGGGGTTTTTAAAGCCAACTCAGAGGAGGTTTCGTATAGTTATAGTTCTTCTGGAGTAGAAAGTGGTACCCCAGTTCCAGTAATAGTTCCAGGCTTTACGGTTGGCTATGAGCTTAATAAGACCTTTGAATTTTCTGGATATATTGCATACTCTAACATGGGGCACAGGCTACTCTTGGTTGAAAATTCAGATGGTATGTATGTTTTGATTGATAGTGAAGGGGTTGTAAGGTTGGCATCAAATGATAAAAATTTCACATTAGGTTCTAATACAGTGTTTTATGGTGTTTCATTAAAATGCAATTTCCTGCCAATTATTACAGGTCAGGAAAATTTGCGATTTAGTTTATACGCTATTTCTAATTTCGGTCTTATTTCTGCAAAATGGAAGGAACTAGAGGGCATTAATTGGATGAAAAAATGGAATGGCCCATTTACTGAGTTTGGCTTAGGACTTGGCGTTGGTTACAGTTTTACAAAACGAATGGGGATAAATTTTAGCTATTCATTGGGTAAGTTTTACAATGAAGATAAATCCCGATTGTACATAGGTATGGGTTTTAAGTTGTAGTCTATTAAACGTTCTACCGTGTGTTGGGTAAGTATTTGCAATTTTTAGTTTTCTGAGCTGAGATAATGATTTAAAGATGGGCAATATCGATGCTTTCAAAAAAGATAGTTTATACGGTGGAACAGTTTTCGAATACTGAGCATATGAAGGGACTTCCATCTTTATAAATAAAAGCAGGTGTTTATATACCGAGTATGGATTAAGTATAAAGGTTCATCTTTATAGAATGGAGCCTTGCTTGCGATATGGGTTAGCAATAAAACTGTAAATATCAGCAGTATGTTAATATCAAGAATTTGTTTACTTTCTTTTGTTTTTGTTCTGATAACATTGAATTCGTGCCATAAAAAGGTCGATTGGTTGCCTCCTGCTTTTCAACAAAAGCCTGTGGTTAGTGGCGTTATAAAAAGTGGTGAACTTATTGATGTTAAGGTGTCGTTAGCGGTAGCTTTTAATGCCCAATCGCCAGCTGAAGTTGATAATGCCGAGGTGCAGCTTTACGTTGATAACCAGTATGAAGAAACTCTTGAGTATGCTGGCAATGGGCACTACCAGTCGGTATATGTTGCCGAGGAGGAAAGGGATTATCGTTGCGAGGTTAGTATTCCAAATTTTCAAACAGCAGTATGTTCAACTTTTATCCCTAAGCAAAAAAATATAATTCAATTTGAACATATCAATAAAGCTGGGGTTGACGAAGAGGGCTTAACATATCCAGCCGTTAAGGTTACATTTGAGAACATTCCTAACCAAATTAATTATTACGAATTAGTTATTAACTTGTTCAGTTCCGAAGAGATTTTCCGACCTAGCCTTTTGAGTATTATCGACCCCGTTTTGCTAAACGAGGGTTTACCCATTGCTGTTTTTAGTAACGAAATGATTGATGGAGATTCCTATACCATGCTAATAAACTATACAACTGGCAGTGCCTATAACCAAAACAATTCAGGTTGGGTTACAGAGCTTTTTCCAGTGCAGGTCGAACTAAGGTCGGTTTGCTTTAATTACTACACTTTTATTAAGCAACAATATTTGTACGAGATGGCAACCGATGAACCCTTTCTGTCGGTTGGATCTGTTGGTGTTTTTAACTTGCATAGCAACGTGGAGAATGGTTATGGGATATTAGCAGGATATTCGTCTGTAAAATCCGAAATTATAAATCCTTAAGTATTGATGTTGACATGAATTTCAGGATTCTTTTTTTACGAATGCTTTTGGTTTTTGCCTCTTATCCTTCGTTTGCCCAGCTGCGTATTTCTGGTTTTGTAAGAGACAGTGTTAGTCGAGAAGCACTCGTTGGTGCTCATGTTATTGATATAAATACTAAAAAGGGTGTAGCAACTGATAATACGGGGTTCTTTAGTGTTAACATTGAGGCCAATAGCAAGGTTTTAGTGTCGTATGTTGGGTATAATACTACTTTGTTCACAGCAAGATTATTGGGTGATTCTTTGGCCGAAATACTTCTTATCCCTGCCATTAATATCGATGAGGTAGAAATTACACACGTAAAGCGCAAAACGCACAATGTTGCAACTCTAAGTAGCATTGAAATGCAACAAATTCCATCATTGGGGGCTAAACCCGATGTTATGAAAGCCATCCAGCTTTTACCCGGCATACAATCGCAAAACGAAGGAGCAAGCACTATTCTTATTCGTGGAGGCAATCCAGGTGAAAACCTTTACCTTTTTGATAACGTTGCGCTTATTTATGTTAATCATTTAGGTGGCTTTACATCAGTTTTCAACCCCGATATTATTAATAATATCAATGTTTATAAAGGTGGGTTTCCTCCTATTTACGGAGGAAAACTGTCGTCTATAGTTGACATTGCTCAGCGTGAGGGTAATGTTAACACGCTTAAAGGTGCCTATAGCTTAGGTATTACCGATGCCTCTTTTTTGTTAGAGGGACCAACATCGTTAAAGAATACAACCTTTATCGTAACAGGGCGAAAAACGCTAATTGATCCAATAATGGCATTGGCTAGTAAACTATCAGGAGGTGGCGATTATATTATTTCGTATGGTTTTCACGATGTTAATGGTAAGTTTACATGGCGACCAAACTCACAAAACACGCTAAGTGTAAATCTTTATCAAGGCGATGATTATTTAAACTATTGGTACAGCAAACGTGACGAATCGGGGCGCGAGAAAGCTCGCTTGTCTAATGTTTGGGGTAATTGGCTGTTATCTGCTAGGTGGAATAGGGTGCATAACCCTAATCTTTATTCAACGCAAAGCCTATCATTTGTCCGGTATAGGCTTAAAAATGGGCAAAGTTATATTAACTCTGGATCAAGTGATAAGTTTGAGTTTGAACGAGATTTTCAGTCTTCGGTGCAGGATATATCTTACAAATGGGATTTTAAAACTGAGCTGTTTAAGAATTGGGGTTTCAATTTTGGCCTTCAATCCTCTTACCTACAGTTTAATCCAAATAGCATCCGAATCTCAAATAGTAGTGTTTTAAATAGTCAAAGCCCAATAAATGCTACTGAATCGGCATTGTATGCCGAAAACAAATGGGAAATACTACGATCTATTCAGCTTAGGGTAGGTGCTAGGGCTGTTGGATACTTAACAGATGGCTATAGCGATTTACGGGTTGAGCCTAGGGCGAATGTTGTCGTTAGCTTAGGGCAAAATCATTCGATAAACTTCAGCTATATGGAAACTAACCAGTTTTCGCATTTGCTTTTCACACAGGGCGAAATTATGAGCAACGAGGTTTGGTTACCTGCCGGCAACCAGATATGCCCTGCTGCTTCTGTTCAACTATCGGGAGGGTGGCACGGATATTTTCTGAATGGTATGTTCGATCTTGAAGTTAGTGCTTACCATAAAACGCTATCAAACATTGCTACCTATCGCGAAGGGTATTCGTCGCTTATGGGCGATGGTAATTGGCACGATAAGGTTGAGAAGGGAGGAGAGGGTGAAGCCTATGGAATTGAATTTTTCCTTCGGAAAACTCGTGGGAATTGGACGGGTTTTATTAGCTACACATGGTCCAGAGCAACCCGAAGATTTGTGAATACTAATAAAGGGCAAGAGTTTACTTTTGAGTTCGATCGGCCCCATTGTCTATCATTAAATCTAAACCATAAGATAAACGAAGGGCTTACTTTTAGCGCATCGTGGATTTTTCAATCGGGTTTGCCTTTTACACCAGTTATCGGACGCCAACTTGTACCAAGCCTTACAGGTTTAGATAATGAGCCATACTACTACGAGGCATTTATTTATGGGGAGAAGAATAGCGAACGTATGAGGTTTTATCATAGGCTTGATGTTGCATTGCAATATTCAACTTATACTCGAAACGGTAATAGGGCTCAATGGACGTTTGCAGTGTATAATGCTTACAATAGGATGAACCCATATGCGTATACTTTTACTCATGATACTTCTCAGGAAAGCCTGTTAATACCAAACCCGTTTGTGAGCAAAGTTGAGCCGTTTACCCTTTATCAGGTTAGCTTTTTCCCTATTCTTCCAACGCTTTCATACAAAGTGTATTTTGACGACATAAAGGGTTACCGAGCAAAGAAATTGAGTGGCAAGCAACAATCTAAAAAAAAGAAGAAGAAACGAAATTGGTTGTATTTTAACGATTAGGTTTTAATTACTTGTTCTATTTCCCAAGAACTTGAGCTGCTTTTTCAATCCGTCTTAAGGTTTCCTCCTTACCCAAAAGTTCGCAAATATCGGCAACTCCTGGTCCTTTCGACTCACCAACAAGGCATAGCCTAATGCCATTCATCACCTTGCCCATTCCGTGACCTTTTTCGTTGATATAGTTTTTTATGGCTGGCTCAATTTCTTGGCTAGTGTAAGGATTAACGCCACTTATTATTTGAACAACCTCGTTCATAATGGCAGCACTGTCATCTTTCCAAAATTTCTTAACGGTTGTCTCGTTGTATGCGCTTGGAGCCTCGAAGAAGAATGATGCCTGATCCCAAATCTCGTACACAAAGTTTACACGCTCCTTCACCAAGCCTACAATTTTTTCAACTTTAACCAAATCAAAGTTGATATTTTTCTCTTCGAGCATTCTGACAAATTGCATGGCAAGTTCAGCATCGGTTTTATTAATAAGATACTGATGATTGAACCACTTTGCTTTCTCCGGATCAAAGCGAGCCCCCGATTTATTAACCCTTTCCAATGAGAACTGATCAATCAGCTCATCCATGGTAAAAAGCTCCTGTTCGGTTCCTGAGTTCCAACCCAAAAGGGCGAGCAGGTTAACAAATGCCTCGGGGATGTATCCATCCTCACGGTATCCTCTTGATATTTCACCTTGTGCCGATTTCCATTCCAGCGGGAAAACTGGGAAGCCCAGCTTATCGCCATCGCGTTTGCTCAATTTCCCGTTTCCGCTAGGCTTAAGAAGTAGTGGGAGGTGAGCAAATTGCGGCATCTTGTCGGTCCAGCCCAAAGCACGGTAAAGCAATACGTGCAGAGGGAGCGAGGGTAGCCACTCTTCGCCACGTATAACGTGCGATATTTGCATTAGGTAATCATCAGTAACGTTGGCCAGATGATAGGTCGGAAGCATGTCGGCACTTTTAAACAGCACCTTATCGTCAAGAGTCGATGTATTAACTGTTACCTTGCCCCTAACTATATCGTTCATAGCCACATCCTCATTTTCGGGCATTTTAAAACGAATAACCCACTGCTCACCATTCTCAATAAGCTTTTTTACCTCGTCGGCTTTTAGGTTTAGCGAAGTTCTCATGGTATTCCGAATCTTGCTTCCATAGGTAAAGGCTTCGCCTTTGCTTTCTGCTTCTTTACGCAGCTTATCAAGCTCCTCAGCAGTATCGAAAGCATAATAGGCATACCCTGAGGCAACAAGTTGGTCGGCGTACTGCTTGTATATTTCCTTGCGTTCGCTTTGCCTATAGGGGCCAAAAGCACCACCTTGCTGAACTCCTTCGTCAATGTTAATTCCGCACCAGCCTAACGATTCGTTAATGTACTCTTCGGCGCCAGGTACAAAGCGTTGCGAGTCGGTATCCTCAATGCGGAGAATGAATGTTCCGCCGTGCTTCCTTGCAAAAAAGTAGTTAAAAAGAGCAGTGCGTACACCGCCAATATGAAGTGGTCCGGTTGGACTAGGGGCAAATCGTACTCTTACGTTACTTTGACTCATGGCATTGTGTTTTATAAATTTTTGCAAAGATAGCAAACGTGGTGTCATGGCGAAATGATAACGAAAGGTTTAGCGTTAAGCGTAAAAAAAATATTTGCTAAACTCCTGAAAAAAAGTGTTAAGGGTTATTTTGGCTTAATTTTCTTGCTTATCTTGTATTACCTTTTAGCATTGAGTGATACTTGCAATAGATATGGAAAAGCATTCAGATGATTTTATAAAGTTTAATGAGTTTTTAGCGCAAGTTGCGCTACCAAAGCTTAAACTGCTTTTCGACGAGAGATTGAAATCCGAGAAGCAATTTATTGACACACTGCAAAGGCGTTATGCTAAGCTAGTTCAGGCTATTGATGCTGCCAGCGATCTACCTACAAAGGTTGAACTGCAAAAAGAGTATAAGCGCAAACTTCTTGAATTGCTAAGCAATGCGCAGCTTTTTGTAAAGCAAAGCAATGGTTCTTTGGTTTTACAGCTAAACGAGCTGGTTAAAAACGAAACTGCTGAAATTCCTCATACCCTTAAAATAAAGCAAGAGGCATTACCTTATGACTTATCGTTTAAGGAAAACCCAATTAAGCTGCTGCGAAAAATAGGGTCGAATACGCTACTTTTCTTCAGGCAAAAAACAGCTGCTTTTGCCAATTGGTTTCAACGAGTATTTTTTAAAACCAAAGCGGAGCGAAAGGTATACAGTTCGAGGCGTGTACCCTTCAGAAATATGTTTCGGTACTATCTCAATGTATTTCTAGTTGAGCAAAGCTTGCCCATTCTAAACTCAACCTATAAGGGATATAGTAAAACGTTGCTAACTCTTTGGGAGGGCGACAACAACCTCGATGAGCAGTTTCAAGATCTTTTGTACCGAATTGATAGCGATAGCAGTAGCGATGACAGTGGGGAACCGGCTGTTTTTTTTAGCGAGACGATAAAAGGGTTTAAATTAGCCAAACAGACATTAGAGAGTGAGTTTAAGCTTTTAGCCGAAAAAGCGAATAGCGAATTTCAGGATGCTTTTACCCATGTTGACACCCTTAACTTGCCCCGGAAATTTTTCAGTCATGTAGTGGTAGAAAAATCTGCTAAAAATGCTCAAAGTAACACATTAGCTAGTATAGCTAATTGGCAAAACACACATCAAACTTTGCTCGACGATTGGCTACTCGACGTTGAAGTAACACTGCTTTACTATTCGGTTTACGATGAGTTTAACTTGCTTTCCGATCAAATTCAGAAGTTTTCTTCTAAAGACCTAAAAAAGCTTTTCAGCCAAATTAAGGGCATACTCTCCAAAATAAGCAAGGAGCTGAGCGTGCAAAAGGTTGCAAAAAGTAAGATGTTGGAAATTGTTCAAACAGCTCACGAGAGAATCTCGGCCGATTTAAACGATAAGGTTATTGCCAACGGTATTGAAATGCTTACCCATTGCTTTACTGATGACTTTGACAAGTTGAGCAAAGGCATAAATGAGCTTGTAGCTCAAATTTCCGATGAACGCTCGTTTTTAAAGCATAAGGATTACGAGAAGCCAACAAACATAGGTGAAATTAAAACTATTTCACCTAGCGAACTGCTGGAGTTTGAAGCGCTTCCAAAGTTTACCCAAAGGCTAAAGGAGATTAGGCTAGCTGTTGATAAACTTCTTGAAAATGCTCGTTTAAACCTTGTTGCCCTTGGAACGGTAAGCGACTTTAGCGTTGAGTCGGCAATGCTTCTTTTAAAAGGGAAGCAGGGTACGGTAAGCAAAGCAAAAAATACGGTGAACGATGGGTTTGAAAGGGCATTGGGTTACCTCCATAAGGTGGAAGATGCCATAAACGCCATTCAACAGCTGCTGGCAGAGGATTTTAGCGATGCCATAAATAGCTTTAACGACGATATACTTAAGCTTAAAAACACCGATAACATAGTTGAGCTAAACCTGAGAATTGCCAAAATTCAGGCAATAAATCGCACTAAGCAGTTCAGAAAAGAGCTTATAGGCATTGCAAAACGAGGCATAGCTAATATTAAGTACTACTACAAGAAAGTTTTCCTTTTCGGCGCTCGCTCCCGTAAGCGGCTAAAATTGCGATTAGGCCTAGCGGACAGTATTCCAAAAGTTTCGTTTGAACTTTCTGAGTTTATAAGCAACACCCAGCAATCGCTTAAGGATTTACCCTACGTTTACCAACGTCTTTTTCGCTTGAGTCCTACAAATGAGGAGCGTTTTTTTGCTAACCGCGAAAAGGAATTGGCTCAGCTTAAGCAAGCTTTTAAAGACTGGAAAAAGGATAGGTTTATTACCGTTTCGGTAATTGGCGAAAAGGGAAGCGGAATTACTTCGCTTTTAAACATGTTTTTAACGCAGATTGAACATGACGATGAATTGCTTGTTACAACTCAGCTAAACGAAAAGTTGTATGCATCAAATGATTATTACAACCTTTTCAGCGAATTGTTTGGCGAAGAGAAATTCCAAAGCAACGAGGAAATTATCCGTTATCTTAACACATCCAGCTCATCTCGTATTGTTGTAATTGAAAACCTTCAGCATATGTTTATAAAGCAAGTGCATGGTTTCGATTGCATGAACCTGTTTTTCGACCTCATGGCTAACACCATGAAAAAAGTGCTTTGGGTTGGGGTATACACAAACCATTCGTGGCGATATTTGGATAAAACCATACACATTTCGAGCTACTTTACAACCGAACTCTTTGTAGAACCTCTTTCCGAGGAAACCATTCAGGAGATTATTTTTAAGCGCAATGCGCTTAGTGGCTTCCGTATCGTATTCCTACCCGATGTTGAGGCTAAACACAGCAAGCTGTACAAACGAATGGAGTTAACCGAGAGGCAAACCTTTCTTCAGAAGCGATTTTTCAAAGTTTTAGCCAAGCTATCCAACGGAAATATCTCGTTAGCTATGCTTTACTGGCTAAGGTCTATTGAACGGGTTAACGATGAAACAATTGAGATTCGTCCAATTAGCGAGGTTGATTTTTCGTTTATAAAAAGCCTAAGCGCCGACGAACTTTTTGCGTTGCAAGCGCTTATTCTGCACGATGGCTTGAATCTGAATAACTTTTCGTCTGTTATTAGTAAAC
>Ga0334896_1002705_pt1 | contig 11786 bp, 16 predicted proteins | sample GraSluR3_MG_8_FD_207734 | JGI IMG/M metagenome (GOLD analysis project Ga0334896, IMG submission 207734) | Sludge microbial communities from methane-producing bioreactor in Wageningen University, Netherlands - Granular Sludge_27_06-R3 | ecosystem: Engineered > Bioreactor > Anaerobic >...
GGTTATAGTACGTTTGAGACTCAAGATAATTTGTTGCCACCCCGACTGCGACGTTGTAGTATCCGCTCGCAACGCTCTGGTACGTGTCGAGCCCGACCCATACGGGATCTTCTCCCGTCAGTCCGGGGCCTTTCAGGAAAACATATCTGTTGTCACTTGTTCCGTCGTACATCAACTGTTCCCAACCATTAGCTACCGCAAAGTTTTTTAACACATCTAAAAACTTATAGTGGGCAGGATCGTCTGTTGTCCCCGTAACATATCCAATTGTATGAGGCATTATGTAATCCTCCTTATGTTCCGCTGCATGATATTTACAATGACTTTCTCACCCTCCGGCGTTCCGAGGTAGTTTCCGACGATGGAAGGATCCAGCACGTTGACTATTTTCACGCTCGTGGCTCCCCCAGTTCCGGCATCCCGTGGCAACACTGTTTCGCCACGTTGGAGTATGGCAGGAAACTCGTCCGGGCGTAGTCCGTTGTGTAACCTCGGCGCTCCTGCGAAAGCACCGGCCGGGACGAGTCGCATGGGCACGCTGCTTTTCCCGACGACGCCTCCGGAATGGAACAGCCCGCCGAACAATCCGCCTCCGAATAGTCCGCCGCCTCCACCACCAAGCCCGCCGAATAACAATTTCTGCAGCATTGAGCTTGCAAGTTGCCTCAGTATGTCACTTAGCACGCTGCGCAGATCGCGACCATACACGATGGCGTCAGCAAGACCGGAGACGAGGTTGTTCGCCCAAAGCTGGGATTCGATGTTGAGCCGTGTCATTTTGTCGGTCGTCACATCGAGAGTTTGGTTTACCTTGTCCATCTCCGCTGCGACACTCGCACCAATCCGGGCCGCGCTTTCCATCTCCGAGTAATCCCATTCCTGCTCTTTATACCGTGATGTTGGCATCGGCCCGGCTTCGTAACGCCACGCGTATTCTTCGGCAGCCATAACGTAATCGAGTTGATGCGCCAGTCGCTCATAGACCGACATGGCCCGCTCACCTGCGGCGGTCACCCGGTCCACGGCGGAAACGGTCGTGTCCGCGGCGTCCGGGATGGCGCCGAAGCTGCCCTGAATGCTCTGCGCAACATCCACGGCAATTTCTCGAATGTTCGCCTGCGCTTGTTCGCCGAGGTCCACCGTGGCTTCACGTGTTTTTTGCTCTGCGGCTATCAGCTCGTCGATGATTTCATCCAGTTTTTTGTAGTCCACGGCGGTTGCCGGGTATTTCCCGTAACGTTCGTGGTATATTTTGCCGGCACGTTCCATGTATGCGCTTCTGTCCAGAGCTTCTTTCGGGGTCATGCCAGTAACTTTCTTTTGTATCGCGTCGAGGTTCTTGTAAGCGTCGATCAGCGCCCAAACCGCCGCGATCGTCAAAACAATCGGCGCGGCAGGTCCGGTGCTGAGCGCCAGAAAGGCCCCGCCCAGTGTCGAAAGAGCCTTGATGGTCGCACTTATGGCAAGCAACAACGGCCCTCCGACGGCCAAAACACCGGCCAGCGCGAGGATCTTCCTTCTCGTTTCGTCGCTCATCTCACCGATCGACGTGGCCGCCTTGTCCACCGCTGCCTCGAGCCGCGGCATGACCGAATCGGCAAGATTGAGGATCTCGCGTCCGATCGGTTCGAGCGCAAGACTGACTTTGTTTTTCGTCTCAGCCCATCGGTCTCCAAAAGTCTTCGTTTTTTCGCTCGCGTCCGCGATTGTTCCTTCCGCCTCGCGGAGTGTGGCGATCAGTTCTTCGACTGAAAAACGTCCTTCACGGATGGCGAGAGCCATGTCGGGTCCGGCCCGGGAGCCGAACACCTCGATTGCCAGCCTGGTCGCCTCTGTCACGTTTTCCGCGTTCTGAATTTCAAGCATGAGTCGCTTGAATGCTTCCTCCGCGTCGGTTATTCCTTCCCGGGCCATACGACCGAGGCCCATGGAAAGCGAGCCCATAATCCGCTCGACGTTCACGCCCTGTTTTTCAAACTGGGCGAGCAAAGCGACAGATGATTCAAGATCGAAACCCATGCCCCGCAGTGCCGCACCGTATTTATAAAGCTGCGTCGAAAGGGTGCCCATCTGAATACCAGTGGACTGAGAGGCTTTGAAAAGACGATCCAGGAATTTTGTCTGGTCTTCGATGCTGACGCCCCAGTCCTGCATGGCCTTCGCGGACTGTGAAACAACGTTATTAACGTCCTCGTCGAGCATTCTCGACGCGTCCAGCGCCTGTTTGGAGAGTTTTTTGAGATGGTCCCCGGTTATGCCAAGCCGGGTATTGTAATCCGCCAGAACCTGAGCGGACTGTTCGAAACTTTGTGTGACGGTCCCCGCAAGGGATCGCCATGTCTTTTCCAGCCCTTTCAGGTCTTCGCCCTGTGCGCCCGTTCCGCGGACTATTTTCTGCAATGCCTTGTCCACGTCGTAGGCGGATTTCGCCGCCACTCCACCGATCGCGGCGAGCGGGACCGTGAAGGCTTTCGTCATCGTCTTGCCGGTGCGCTCGAATTGTGCGGCTGTACGGCGCATGCCTCGATCTATGCGCTTCCAAGCCTTCTCGAGTTCACTAAGGTCAGCACCGTAGATGTAATTGATGTTTCGCCTTCTAGCCATTCTCTAGGTCACCGCCCTTTTGACGCTTTTCCTTGTTGCGCTGAATCTTCGCTTTACAATGCTCAAAATACTCGCTCTTTGACATTACCTGACCATCTACCCAATGCCCGACCAGGTCCTCCACGCGGACGGGGTGTTTCAGGTTCCCTGAAGCGTTCATGATCCACGCCGCATGTTGAGCGCGCTTCGCCGATTCTAGATACTCACGGTACCGATAAGCGTAGACCAGATCCTCGATTTCACCCCATGACAGTCGCCATAGGTCATCATGTGTGAGCCGCAGGGGGCCGAGTGCCGCAAGCGCCATCTCCTCATACGCCCGCTCCCAGTCCCCCGCGCTCAGTTTTTTTCGTCAGTCTCCTCGTCCTGTTCCTCTTCAGGCTTCACACCGAGTGACCGTTGAAACGCATGCAAGAAAGTCTGGACAGCCTCGGTCACGGCTGGTAAATATGCTTCCGGCTCGTCGTCGAACCATTGCCCCACAATGTCGGGTGTCACCTTTCGATTCGTCCAGAGCAGCCCGGCCCAAATGAGCGTGATGCCGAGTTCGAAGTCGCTCGGGTCGAAGCCATTCTGCATAATTTCCATCGGTGTTTTCCCCGTCTCGCGGATCAATGCCCGGATCGAGTTGACGCTATATTTCAGTTCCATTTCCTTTCCGGCCAGCTTCATGGTCTACCCCCTATGCGTTCAGCTTAAGTTCGCCGTTACCCTGCACCGATACGGACACCCCGACGGCATCCTCGGTCGCTCCGGAAACGCTCCACGTTGTGACGTAACCCGTGCCCTCGTAACGCTCTGTTATCAAGAGGCACGAAGCCCCGGTTCCGCCGGTCAATAAATTGCTCATGATCTGCAGATTCGCCTCGACGCCGACGGGAAATTCGATGATCAGTGCCCCTCCTTCGCCCCAAACGGCGGTAATTCCGGTCTCGCCATACGCAGTGTTGAGTGCTTCCGCGATTGTTGCAGCCCCGGCGTTATAATCGAGTGCTGATGTTTCGATTGTGTCCCCGTCGCCGAGTGTGAACGTCCCGCCCGTGGAGCCGCCGAGCTTGAGTTGGTATCGTTCATTTGCATCGAAGGGCAGGAACGTGAAAAAACATTCCACCCCGCTAAGAGCTTGTGTGACCAGCGCTTCTTGCGCGTCGTCCGTCGGGTCGTAGAATATTTCAAGCGTCCCAGACCATCCCGCCTGCCCGACGAGGTATTTTTTCCAGTTCGTTGCGAGTGTCGAAACATCAATGGTTCCCAGCGACGTCTCGATGGTAAAACTTCTCACCTCGCCGATCTGCTCAGGGGTGCCGCTCACGTCCAGATGGACAATTGCCCGTTTGCTGACAAATGCAGGCATTCTGACACCCCCTTATGCGGCGTCGCTACTCAACGTCAATTCACCCGTGCCCTGGAAAGAGACGCTCATGCCAACGGCATCTTCTGTCGCTCCGGAAATGGTCATGCCAGTAACGTAACAGTCGCCAGTGAGTTGAGTTTTCCCAGTACCGGCTCCTAGAGGCTGGACGGTGATGTTGCACAATGTCCCAGCCATGGCCTTGGACACGAGATCGGCTTGTGCCGTGTCCGTTGGATCGTAGAAAAGCTCCAACGTTCCTGACCAACCAGCCTGACCAACCAGAAATTTCTTCCAGTCTGTAGCGAGTGTTGACACGTCTATGGTCCCGAGTGCCGTTTCGATATTGAAACTACGGACCTCTCCGATCTCCGTGTCGGTTTCGCTCACCTTAAGTTTGAGAACTGAAACCTTGCTTGCTGTGGCTCCCATTTCGATTTCCCCTTTCTAAATTATCTGTCATATCCGCGGATGGTCAAAACCCCATGAAACCACCCGGACGGGTCCTCCAATACCACTAATTCCTCGAAAAACCACTTTCCCGGCAATGCATTGCGTATCTCATCCGCGATCTCCACGATCTCTTTCCGACCAAGATAGCTGCTCCATATATGGACATCTACCGCCCACATTCGCTCCGAGGCATCCAGGAGCCGCCCCTCGAGGCTCTGAAGCTGTCCGATCACAATATACGGCGAAGCTTGTTCACTCGGAACCTTGTCGAATACACCGGTGACAGTCTCCCCTAGCGCTGTCGTTATGGTCGTATAAATCTCTTGCGAAATCGACAGATGGCTCATGACTACGCCTTGCCTTTCCGGATCAGGTCATACATCGCCCTGGAAAGGGCATCACCGATCCGTTCCTCATGCGCCCGGCACGCCGGGAATAAAAACGGCTGCGCCGGCATGTGCTTCGTGCCAAATTCAACAAATTGCGCGTAGTACGTATCCACGCCACCAACCATGCCGCCGGCGGAAATCCTTGCCTCGAGTTTTTTCTTGGAGATCGACCTCTTGATGCCGCGAGCCATAGCGCCTGTATCTTTCGGCGCACGGCTACGCGCATCCTCGACGACGGGCTTGGTTTCCTCTCTAAGCACATCGACGACGCACTGGCGCGCTTCGCCCTCCATTTGCCGTAGATCTTTGAGGATTTCCTCGATCCCCTCCACTTTGGCATATATAGCCATCAAACCACCTCCGGCTCACAGTCGAGGTACGACCATCGGCGTCGCACATCGTGCCTGACGGCCTGGACCACCAGGCGGGTTCCCAGAAACTCGACAACGTCCCCGATTTTAGGAACGTCGGAGAACCGAATCGTGATCTCGTGTGTCCTGATCTCCGTGTTCTGCTGTGCGATGACGCCCGTTTTCGATCTCGGGACCTCCACGCGCGCCCAGGTGGTAAGTTTGGTTGTTTCCGTCTCCGTCCAGCCGCCCATGCCGTCCTCTGACCACTCTGCTCGCTTGATAACTATCTGATCCCGGAGATCCCCGATCTTCATATCGGCCACACCCTATACATGTTCAGGAGGGCATCGGCTGCTTTCGGCAGAGGCGTCCCGGGATTTCGGACATCGGTGGCGACCTCTTCCCTGTTTTCGTACCAGTGTCCGATGAGCAAAAGCATCGCATGCTTGATGTCATCCGGAACGTTGGCCCCGTAATCAATCGTTTCGCCGCTCTCGTCAGGTTCGTACCCGGCAACGTACTCGATTTCCAGACCGTTGATGACGGCAAGAGACACAGATGGCGGGTTGCAAAAAATCCGCCCGTTGTTCAAATCTACTGTGTATTCACTTGGATCAATAACAACTTCAGCCCCACTGGAATCGGTATATTTGACGTGATTGATCAAAATGAGCGGCGGCATGGGTAATACGAAGGGAAATCCAGGCCAATCGTCCAGCGTCAACGTCCACGTTTGCTGCACAATCGATCTGTTCAGGTACTGCTCGGCGTGGCGGCGTGCAGTACCAATCAGGTGGGAAATGTAGGTGTCATCATTGTCGTGCGATACTCGCAAATGAGCTTTCGCCTGTTCGAGCGTGATCGCCTCACCAGCAGGCGGAGTTTTCAACTTTAACCCCATACCGTCACCCCCTCACCATTATTTTTTGCCAGGTTTCCGCTTACCCTTTGGCCTGCCACGCGGCATCACGGCATTTTGTTCTGGCTCGACGGACGCGGTTTCGATCTCCTCTGCCGGCAGCGGCTCGAGTGCAACGGCCGCGGACGCGTTTAAAAGCCTTTTAGCTTCAGGTGCGTCAACCTCGTAAATCTTACCTGACATCAGCACGCCATCAGGCCCGGCAGACGTTTTGGTCATCCGTATACGCATAATCATCACCTACTCGGCAGCGACAATACCAGCCCCGGCAAGCACGTCGATTATCGCATTGACTGCGGCTTGGATTTCCGCATCAGTCGGCGTGGCGCCGAGTTTTGTTATCGCCGATGCCTGCGTCCCGTCAATGGTGATTTTACCGCCGGATATTCTCAACTCCCCGCCTATAACCGTAACGTCTCCGCCCTGTTCTTTGTAATTTTTGACGTTCGCCATTCGAACCCCTCCTCAAAGATTAGGGAAAGGGACCGGACACCCGGCCCCTTTCAAATTCTCCTACGCCAGCTTGACGCGGGCGAAGGCGGACTCGAGCACGGGAGCGCCGTCGACCCACATGCGACCAATGAACCCAACCTGGTTGTTCTGCGCAAAGAGTTCGTTCAGACGCTGGATTTCCATCCCGAACATCTCGGCGATCCAGTAGTAGCGGAAATTGCCGAGGATGCCCACGTATTTCCCCGTAGTGAAGGTGTTGGGAGCATATTCTGACTCGTTGACCGGCAAGTTGAGAAGCGTGTCCGGCTGCCCTGCCGCAAGGCCCGGACGCCAGAGATACTGACCGTCGCCGTCCTTGAGTTTGGATATCTGCTTGACACCGTCGCGGTGGAAGATCCATTGTGCTCCAGCGCGGTACTGCTGCTTGAGTGCGTACTTCACCTCGATCAGGTTGTCCGCACTAATGGCATCTACGGTATTCCCTGTGCTCACGTCCCTGCCCGTGCTGATCCCGTTTGCACTTGCAAAGAATACTCCGAGTGGCTTGTTGTCGCCATCGCCGTTCAGGAAGTTGTTCTCCTGTGCCGCGGCAAACTTGAAGGCCAGGCGCTCCCTGACGAGACCTTCGACGGGAATGGCCGAAGTCCGCAGGAGCTTCATGCTGACCTTAACCAGCTTGGTGAGCTGGTTAGGAGTAAGCGCGCGTTTGCCGAACGCCATAGACGCATCAGCAGCGACAGCTTCAACCTCAGCAGTCCAGTCGGGATCGTCAACATCAGCCTCAAGCGTGGGGACACCGAGGGAGTCGGACGTGGTGACGGGGATAACAGTGGCCATGCCACGGACAAAGACCCTGTCATCGATCTCCTTGATCAGATCCGCAATAAACTGTTCCGGAGGAAGAAGGTAACCGCCCTGAGCATCCGGGTCGGTCTGTAGTCTGCGCATTTCAGGGCCAACCACGCCTGTTTTGATGAACGACCTGAACTCCGGCATGAGGTTTGGAGTTTTCTTGTCCGCGTCGCCAGAAGCAGGATTCACCCGGACAGGCTCGTTCGCCGGTTCGGCCAGCTGTGCCTCAAGACGCTGTTTTTCCTCGAGACGCTTCGCCCTCTTGGCAAGCCCGTCCATCTCGTCCATCATCTTGTCGTACTGTGCCTGCTCCTCGGCGCTGAAGTCGCGCCCTTCGGCCTCGGCTGTGTCGATCAACGCCTTTGCTTGCTCCCAGATGTTGCCTCTTTTTTCCAAAAGTTCCTTTACGTTCATGTTAAGAATACCTCCTTTTTGATTTCTAGCTCCGCTTTGCGACGGAGCATTTTCGCTTTCACTCGCGCCTTTTCGGCACGTTTTTCCGCGTCTCGTTTCTCTTGTTCCTCACGTTGCGCCTTGTACTCCTCGTACACGTCCTGCACACTCCGCACCCCGACGCTTGTAGAGGGGTATGCCGGGTATGTGACGGGCGATACATCGTAGAGCCGCGGAATCTTGATCAGCTTCCTGACGGGTATCTCGCCCGTATCGTCCCATTCTTCGACGCCGCCCTCCATCGAAAACGCAAATGACGACTGGTCGACGTCGCCGCGCCTGAGAAGTTCAACCAGGTCCCTTCCTGCTGCGGTCTTCATGTTCGGATGAAATTCGTACCGGAGACCCTTTCCGTCCTCCCACACTTTCAAGGTGTTGTTTTTCGTCCTCGCTACGATCTGTGACGGGTCGTGGTTGAATAGCGCCCTAATGTCCGGGGCCTCAAGGGCATCCTTGAATGCGCCGGGCAGGATTACCTCCCGGAACCCCCAAAGCTCCTCAGACAGTTCATTGAACCTTGCTGCGTAGCCGGAAACTACAGGTTCGGCGTCATTGTCGCGAAGCTCCAGCGTGGTGTTGATATATCTACGCTCCAGGTTCTGAGGCATTATTATCATCCCCTCCTTTCTTTGTTTGATTCGCTTCCGTGATCGGTATCATATTGCCGTTTATCAAGTAGGCGTCACCGCCTTCTGATTCCGGTATCGGATTCATATTCTCGAGCTCCCGAATGTCATTTGCTGAAAGCCACCCGTCGTTTCGGCCGGTCTTGTAGTACTGCGCCCGGCTCTGGACGTCGCCACGCAGGAGCCCGTCGAGCACGTGTTCCACATAGTATCGCTTCTTGCCTTCCGCACCCAGTAACTGCCGGCGGATCTGCTGCTCCCAGTTCACCGCACGCGGACGAACGCAGTCTTGCACAAACTCGATCGACTGATGTTCGATGTTATTGTTTGTAGATCTTTCTAGTGAAGCGATCTTGTGAGGCGGTACGCCGAAAAATCTGGCTACCTCCTCCACCTGATATTTCCTCGTCTCAAGAAACTGAGCATTGTCGTTTTGAATTGTGGTCTGGTGGAATTTCAAGCCCTGTTCCAGAAACAGTATCCTGTGCTGGTTGCCAAGCCCCTCATACTTTTTTCGGAACGATTCCTGAAAATTTTTCAACGCCTGGTCCGAGAGTTTGCCCGGCAGTTCCACAATCCCCGACGCCACCGCACCATGCGCGAAAAATCCGGCCCCGTATTCCTCGGCCGCGAGTGCCAGCGCGGCGATCTCTCGCGCGTACCGAAGCGGCGGGTATCCGAACAAGCCGTCTCCGAAGCCGCGCAAGTGGAACATCTCGTATGAAAGAAGCGTCCGGGGCGTTTCGTTTGGCACAAACACGTCATAAACGAGAAGCTGTTTACTGGCGTTTCGACGTGGCCTGACGTAGACCGACGGGATCGGCCAAAGCTCCTTCACGCGCCCGGCTCCGTCATAGACTATATCAGCATAAGCGTTCCCGAAAAGCTCCAGCTGCCCTTGCATCACTTTCCGGAAATCAAAGCCGGTCATCTCCGGGTTAGGCTCGTACTGGAGAACGTCGTAAAGGTAATGGTCTCGTGCACGTTCTTTTCCTCGGGGGTCCTTTCGACGATATGTGGGAAGCGGAAGCGATGCGAGAGTGTTGGAAATGAGGTTAACGCAGGCATAGACTGCTGAAACCTTAAGCATGTCGTCTTCTGTGATGTGCAATCCCGACGAGGACAGGTTCCCGCCGCTGAGAAAATCGGTAAGCCATTGAGGCGGATTGGCTATACCGCCCTGTGGAGAAGCTCGTTTGCCGCGCAATGCGTTTATTCGCCGCTTAATCCGTTGTAGTACTCCCAAAACCGCACCTCCTTACAGGGCGATCACGCCTCTGGTTTCATATACCGATTCCTGCGGGTCCTCGGTCTGCTGCCACGCCGCGATGGCGATTATCAGACTCACCGTCGGGTCAATTCGTTCGGTCGCCTTGTTTTTTACCGGCCGGATGTTGTCGTTTGCGTCAGGCGCTATAACTACATTATCCGTCGCCCAACGCAATACCGGATTGCCACCATGACATAAGGACCCCTCAAGCACCCGTCGTTCAAGCTCCTTGCATGCCGGTGACAGCGTCTGATACCCCTGCCGGATCGGTATGACAGCCATCCCGTCCTCCTGTTCGAGTTGTATCGCGAGCTGCGTGGCGTTCCACGGGTCGTATCCGATGACCTGAAGGCCCGGGTATTCCGCCTTAATGTCATTGATTTTCCTGCGTATGAAGCCGTAATCGATCGCATTCCCCGGCGTTGCGGTGATCCACCCTTCGCGCTCCCACTGGGAGAACGGGACACGGTCACGACGTTCTCTCGCGAGCATGTTCTCTTTCGGGATCCACGACCAGTTGAGGATCGCTCCAGTTTCCGGGCAAAAGAGTGATGCGCTCGTGATATCGACCGTGCTCGACAGGTCGAGTCCCAAATAACATGGAGCCCCTTCTGGTATTACCGGCTCGCTACCGCACGCATCCCACTTTTTCATGTCAAGCCACCGCGTTTCCTGTGTGGTCCACTGGTTCAGGTACAGGCGCCGAAAGGTGTTTTGGTATGCCGGGATCTCGAGCGCCTTTTTGCATTCCTGTCGCAGAAACTCTAGTTTTACCGAAACACCCAAGTTCGGGTTCGCCTTTTTCCAAGTCTTCTCACTCGTCCAGTCTTCCTCCGGATCGGCCGAATAAATTACCGGCAAAAACGTCTCGTCCTCCACCATCCCGGCAATTATTTTTTCAGCGTACTCGTGCTGCTCCCAGCAGATGCTGTTTCGGTCGTAACCTGCCGTGGTTATCGCAAGCATGAGCGGCTGTCTCCTCGCTCCCATCGATGTCTGTAAAACGTCCCATAGTTCCCTGTTACGTGCGACATGAAGTTCGTCATAAATGACGGCGTGGGCGTTGAAACCGTGTTTGCTGTATGCCTCGGCGCTGATTGCGTGGTAGAAGCTGTTGGTCTCATAGCAAACAATCCGCTTGGTGGAGTCCAGTATTCTAAGATGCTGCCGCAAAACCGGATCCGACCGGACCATCGTCGCCGCGGCGTTGAAAACGAGTGATGCCTGATCCCTGTCCGCTGCGGCTGAATATATTTCAGCACCTGGCTCCTCGTCCGCGACCAAAAGAAAGAGGGCCAAGGCGGCCGCAAGCTCCGTTTTGCCGTTTTTCCTTGGCACCTCAAGGTATGCTGTCCGGTATTGCCGCAGCCCATCTTTTGGCCGGACTCGCCCGAAGAGTTCCCGGATGAATTTTTTCTGCCATTTCTGCAGTTGGAACGGGTAGCCTGCCCACTCCCCTTTCGTGAACCTGAGCCGAGAAATAAATTCCACGGCCCAGTCGGCCTTTTTTCTGCTGAACACCTCGGATCAGCCCATTCGTTTTTTAAGTTTTTGCTCAAATTCATCAAACACCACTTCCGAAGGGAGTTCCAGACGGGCCCTGCTCGCCGGCGTCAGCCCAAACTCGGCACAAAAGGCCCGGATCTGCTTCAGGCACTGGTTGGCGATTCCAACCTCGGCATGCTGCTGGCTGTATACAAACTTTCTCCCGTCGTTGTCGGTTTTGACCATCCTGAAGGTGGTCCCGTATTTTTTTATGAATTCCTCGGATTGTTTCCACTTCGCATAACTCTGGCAATACGCCGCAAGTGCAGTTCGGTCGACGATCGTCAGAAGGCCAAGCCGGTTCAGTTCTGGCGCCACGCGCGCCCATTCCTTTTTGGCATCGTCGAGCAACCAGTCAGGACATTCCGGGATAGACGGGTCCGGCTTCGGCTCGTTCTTTGGAAGAGGCCGCTTTGACGGGTTTCCCTCTAAGATCCTGAGTGCTGTTGGTTTTTTAGGCGGTCCTGGCATGGTTTGTCACCCCCCCATGTTTAATCCTGCGAAAACTTGCGCGAGGG
>Ga0334896_1002724_pt1 | contig 11715 bp, 10 predicted proteins | sample GraSluR3_MG_8_FD_207734 | JGI IMG/M metagenome (GOLD analysis project Ga0334896, IMG submission 207734) | Sludge microbial communities from methane-producing bioreactor in Wageningen University, Netherlands - Granular Sludge_27_06-R3 | ecosystem: Engineered > Bioreactor > Anaerobic >...
AGCGTCGTCCAATTCCACTACGCCGTCCATTTCGTACTTGTCATCCCTTAGTCCCATGATGGCCCTAATCTTATGCATCATCGTCCAAATCGGCTCATAGCGTTTATGACCCAACTGGCGCTGCACTTCAGCAGCAGATATGCCTTTCTTGGTCATAGACATAAGGTAAATCGTGTAGAGCCAGTACTGGTATGGCAACTTGGAGGATTCCATTACTGTTCCGCTTCGCAACGTGGTTCTGTAGCCACACTCCTTGCAATCGTGAGACTTATGAGCCTTGTTCCAATAGTGAGAAGTATGTCCGCAACGCGCACAAACAATGCCTTTCTCCTCCTTAACTCTCCTGAAATGTTGAATGCAACTTTTCTCATCAGGATGATGCTTTACAAAATCTATAAAATTCATTTTCAATAAATTTTGTACAAATATAATAATTTAGGCACATTAGCGGATAATCATATTTGCTTTTTTTTGACAATACTTATATGAAAAGTATTTATCGAATACTAAGCAAAAAAATATCCCGTAGTAAAAAATTGCTGATTGGCTCATGGTTGCAAAGGACCAAAGAAAGGTTAAAAAGCCAAAAAATGAGCCCCAGTAACCAGATAGCTTAGCAGAAGTATATAGCCTTTTTGCTAATAAGTACCAAAAACCAAATAGAAAAAAACAGCCCACAGTACCATAGTAAATCAAGTGTGAGAGGTAGCCTATATGTATATGAGAACTACCAACTTTTCTAGAAGCTTCCCTAATATCGTCTGTTAGTCCTCCTGTCCCAAAGAAAGGTTTTTGCGGGAAGAAAACAATAAAATTATCTACAGACTTAAAACGAGTTGTTTCCTCCAATGAACCTTCGCTTAGCAATCTCTCTTCGTACCACTGTTGAAAATCGTAACCTAAGTATTGTAATGATGCACTAATTATTGAGATGCTGACAATGAAAATAAGTAAGTATTTAAATAATCGTTTCGATCTAATTTTATTATAAATTAATACTTGTAATGAAAGTATTAAAAATCCAACCATTATGTATCTGGTATTTGACAAAAAAGCGGTTATACCTCCAGCGATTAAATATATAACAAAATGTTGCTTAGTGTAAAGCAAATATCCAACAAGTACAGATAAAAGAGGAATAAAGCTTAACCCTAAGGCTAAGGGTTCAATAAAACTAAAAATTGAGGTACGCCTGTATCGATAAATCGAATCTGGGGTTTGATCCCAGCCTGGCTCACCTTCGCTAAAGAATTCATTGGCATTAAAAAACGAGGTATCAAAAACCTGAATTATGGAAACTATAGCTGTTATTATTACTGATATCTTTATAACTAATATGCTTCGCTGAATGAATTTATCGGTAAAATTGGTGTTGTAAACGATTAGAATTACTAGTAGTATAGAAAAGTGTAGAATGTAATGGTAGATTTGTGTTAAAAAGTGCCTATCGCCCCCAAATATATAAATTGATATTGCCCTATATATTGCAAATACAAGCAGAAATTTGGCTAAGGTTGGGAAAATAATATTATAATTTTTAAATGTGATAAATACCAAGCCATACCCCAAAAACAGAAAGGTTAGAAAAATGCTTAGCGTTTTGGGTAGCTTTAGCCAAACAACATAGGCATAAGCAAGCAAAGGAGAGAAAAGTATTGCAAAAAAAATGGTGTTGGTAAGTTTATTTAATTTAACCATCTTTTAAGAGTATATTAACCTCCATTTTTTTGCCCTCTCTTCGGCAGATAGTATTTTTTTTGCCAAACCAGCATTGTACTCTACCCAATCATTGGGCAAAGGTTTCACAAGCTCATCAAACGAAATGTTGTTAAGTTCATTCACATGGTTAACCTTAAACCCTTGGTGAATCATCCAGTTGTAGTTGTTTTGGTTCAGATACATTTTTGTACCAGTGCATATACAATAATTTACAACATAGAGACTTGTTTGCATCTCAGCATGACTAATATAAATATCAAGCGAAGCAAGTAGTTTGTGATATTCTTCTCTAGGCAAAAGTTTTATATAGGGTGAAAATTTTCCGCCAAATAGTTCCTTCCCTTTTTTTAAGATTTCGTTTTTATATTCTTCTTTACCATAACTTAGCGGACAAATTATTTTAAGGTCTTTGTCCCTAAATATTTCTAAATCTTTAAAGGTGCGAAAATGATTGTTATGGGGAAAAGCACTATGAGCAACCATTATTTGAAGAGCCTTATTCTGTTGTTTAGACCTACCTATGCTGTTGTAATGGGTGTAAGCATCGCGAATGTAATTTGCGACAATAAGATTTTTAAGATTATAGAACTGACTTGCTTTATGTATATCATCTTGTGAGAGTACAACAATATATCCCAACGAGTTCATTGCTTTTCGCTGAGTTTTGAATAACTCCTTACGGATTAGTCCTTTCTGCTTCTTATCTATACTCATAGGAAGCCCCCACATAATTTGTCTAATGTTCTTTTTTTTGCTTTTGCTTAAAAAGTAGTGAGTAAAAAACCAGAATAAAAGAGGTCTTTGGAACAGAGACTGTATGGAATGTATTATGATTTTATTTGTTTTTGATAATTTAGTTAGGAGTAACATCAATTGAAAGTTTGAATTGATAAACCCATACCCCTTGTGCCTTAACTCATCGTTAAACAGGTTTGAATAAAAGTATGATAATCCCTTTTTATCACCCTTGTTTTTTCTAAGCCAAAAAAAATGTTCTTCTGCGCCTCCTTCGTTTGTTAAATTAGAATATTTCAGAATATTCCTAACCATATCAGGAATATGGTGTGTTGTATTAGCGGTTAAAATATGATATATCATAATTTTTGTCTAGAATTTTATCGTCTTTTTATTTCTCGTGCGGGATTACCAACTACTATTGTATTTGATTCAAAACTTTTTGTTACTACTGCACCTGCTCCAATAATTGAATTTTCGCCAATTCTTGAAACTTTAGCTGAAACAAGAACAGCAGCCTGTCCAATCAACACAAAATCTTCAATATTAACATAAGCCCCGATGGTTGAACCAAATGCGATGTAACAGTTTTCTCCAATTGAACTAGTATGGCTAATTGAAGCATTATATGAAATTACTGAATTACAACCAATTCTAGCACCAGCCTGTACAACCGAATTAGCATGAATAACAACACCTTCGCTTAATGTTGCATATTTTGAGACAACCGCAGTAGGGTGTATAAGCGTAGGTAAAACACCTCCATTTGCTCTAATGATGTTAGCAAGTTCAGCCCTAATTTTATTGTCGCCCACACTTATGGCAAATTGCATTCCTGCAAGCGTTGGTTTCTTAAATAGGTTTGTATTTGAGTCTAAAATTGGTATCCCGTGAATGTTTTGGCCTGTTCTCTCGTCGTTGTAATGGTATAAACCGGCGGGGTTATAGCCGCAGGCTTCAACAAGGTCAATGTAAACCTCTGTATTTCTACCTACTCCTAAAATATATATGTCCTTATTCATAAGTTATTTAGCTGCGTATAATTCTGGCAATATACGGTATTGTATTCATATCTAGGTCGGGGTAAATAGGCAAACATATTACCTGATCAGCTATTCTTGTTGCAACAGGAAGATTGCTGGCTGCAGCTGAGGGCAAACCCCTATAGGTTGGAAACTGGCTAATTAATGGGTAAAAATATCTGCGTCCAAATATGTTGTGGGCTTTCAGCTCTTCGTAAACAGCATCGCGTGATTTACCCAGTTCTTGCGAATCAATCAGTATAGGAAAATATGGGTAGGTATGGTTGACGCCCACAATCTCGGGTAACATTGTAATTCCGTGAATATTTTTAAGATGTTTTTTATACTCTTCAACAATTGTTTTTCGTTTTGCTATATATTCGTCCACATGCTTCAGCTGTAATAGCCCATACGCTGCTTGTAGCTCGTTCATCTTTGCATTTATACCAGGTGCAATAACAGTAGTTTCATCAACAAACCCAAAATTTTTAAGATGATCTATTCGTTTCTTTGTTTTTTCATCATGGCAAACTATTGCTCCACCCTCAATGGTATTAAAAACCTTTGTGGCGTGGAAACTAAGAATGCTTAGGTCTCCATAGTTCAGAATAGACTCCCCGTTTTGTTTAACCCCAAAGGCATGGGCTGCATCGTATATTAGTTTTAATCCATAAGTATCGGCAATTTGTTGAAGCCGATCAACTTTACAGGGGTTACCATATACATGAACCGGTAGTATCGCTGTGGTTTTTGGAGTTATGGCAGCCTCAACTTTTTCGGGATCTAGATTAAATAATTCAGGCTCTATATCTACAAAAACGGGTTTAATGTTATTCCACCATAAGGAATGAGTAGTTGCCACAAAGCTATATGGTGTAGTTATAACCTCCCCTGTAATGCGCAATGCCTGTAATGCAGTAACTAGTGCAAGTGTACCGTTAGTAAAAAGTGATATATACTTAACCCCAAGGTATTCGGCTAGGCTTTCTTCAAATTTTTTGTGAAAAGGCCCATTGTTGGTTAAGATCTTATTTTCCCATATCTCCTTTAGGTAAGGTATAAACTCATTAAGGTCGGGCAATGAGGGCTGAGTTACAAATGTTGGCTTATCTTTCCCCATTTCTACTATTCTTAAGTTTCGACTTAACTGTATCTTTTATGTAAATATAAGCGTTCATTTTTGTTAATTCACAGAAACTGAAAACAATTATACCTCCAGTAATTATTTGAATAATTAATATGTAAAAGTTTGAGAATGGTAATAAGGAACCTATAAAGTAAACAATTATGGCCATAATGATGGCAAGTAAAAATGATGGTGTAATATCAAGTATTTGTTCCCTCATTGAGTAGTTAATAAGTTTACCAGACCAATAACTATTTAGAAAATATGCAATTATTGAATTGACTATCATACCGATAATTATTATTTTAATTCCCCAAAATATACCTATCACAATGGTTGGTATTGCAATTAGTTTTTTGATTATTTCTAACTTTAAGAATAAATCTGATCGACCTTGCACCTTGAGCATATTGAGATTTATACCATGAAGGGGGTATAGCATTCCAACAAAGCAGAGCAATTGGAGATAGGCAATTGATTGCTCCCACTTTTCACCTATCAACGTTAAAATCATTGGTTCAGCAATTGCTGCCATACCTAACATTGAGATGAAGGATACAAACATAGTTGATGTGATTACTTTTTTATATCCTTGCTTGAGCCTTACTTTATCATCTTGTAACTGTGAGAGTGCAGGATAACTTACTCGTTGTATAACAGTTGTAAGGTTAGATGAAGGTAGGTTGTTAAATTGTTCGGCTCGAGTATAAAAACCTAATTCTGCAGGCGTAAAGTATTTACCAATTACCACGTAATACACATTTCGGTATAGAGTATCTAACAATCCGGCTGCAACCATTTTTGAACCAAAACTAAAAAGTTCCTTAAAACTTTGAGAACTAAAAACTAACTGAGGTTTCCATTTGGATAAGTACCATAGCAACAGAACTGTCAGGATGTTGAAAATGGTTGTTTTTGCAACCAAACTCCAAACTCCAGCCCCGTTATATGCTAAAACGATTGCTAAAAGTCCCGAAATACTACCAGACAGTAGAGAAATCTTAGTTTGGGTTTTAAAGTCAAGATCTTTAGTAAGTTTTGTGCGTTGGACTAATGCAAATGCATTTATAATAATATTTATTGCAAACACTCTAACTAGCAATACTAGTTTAGGCTGCTCAAAAAATGAACCAATAGCATTAGCGCTTAAAAAAAGTAAGCAAAAAACAATAATTGAGAAGGCTAAATTGAAAATAAATACCGTTGAAAAATCTTTTGCTTCAGCATTATTTTTTCTAATCAGAGCTTGGCTAAAACCTGAATCAACAAGGCTATTTGAGATTGAAATAAAAATTGTAATCATACCAACGAGACCAAACTCTGTTGGCGATAGCAACCTTGCAAGTATAATACCGACTATAAATTGCAAGCCGTATTTTGCTAAATTATCAATTATGCTCCATAATAAACCACTTACTGTTTTTTGTTTTAGACTGTTCATTCTTTAACTCAAAGGCTAATTGATTTTTTGTAATCCATCGGAGCCAGTAATAAGTATAATGTTCATGGGGTAAAGATGAGAGTATTGTTGAGAGTTGAGATGTTTGGCGTTCTCACTATTGGGTTCACAGTGGTACACTGTGTTTCCCACTTTGTTACACTGTGGTATATTTGAACGCTGATTATTTTTACCTGTGATTATCTGCTAAATCTGTGTTCCCGATAACTATCGGGACTGTGTTCCTGTTTTTATCTGTTTCACTGAGTTACACGGTGGTATATTTTCTTGGTCACGGTGTTGCTCTGTGCTTCCACTGTGTTACACGGTGTCATTTATTTTTGGGTCACAGAGTTGCACGGTGTTTTTTTGGGTTCACTGTGTTCCACGGTGTTTTCACTGTGTTACACTGTGGTATTTCTTGGTCACCAAGTTACACTGTGAACCGACTCTCCCCACACCACCCGTTTTATGTAGTCGGTATAGCTCAGTATAATCCGCACCACCTTATCAGATACATTGGGCATTGAGTAGTCGGATACCAATCGGTAGTTCCTTTCGCCACCAACTTGCTGCTGCTGAAGGTGCGACAGCCCCTGCATAATCCGCTCGGGGCAGAGCCCCACCATCATTACCGATCCTTCCTCCATGGCCTCGGGGCGCTCGTGAGCCTCGCGTATGTTTAGCGCTCTAAAGTTTAGGATGGATGATTCCTCACTTATGGTACCGCTATCGGAGAGTACGGCGTAGGCGTTCATCTGTAGGGCGTTGTAGTCGGAGAAGCCGAGGGGCTTCATGAATTGAATTAATGAGTTTATTTCACAGTGTTGCTCAGTGTTTGACACAGAGTTACTCAGTGACTTCATCTTCTCTAAATGTTTACGTGTACGGGGGTGGGTGCTAACAATAATTGGGTAGCCGAATTTCTCTGCAATTAGGTTTAAGGAATCAATTAAGCCCTTAAAATTTTTCTCGCTGTTGATATTCTCCTCTCGGTGTGCCGATACTACAAAGAATTTGTCTTTGGTTAACTCCAGCCTTTTCAATATATCCGACTTGTTAATCTTTGGCAGATAGTGATGAAGCACCTCGTACATGGGTGAGCCGGTTTTAATAATGCGGTCGGCTGGTAACCCCTCGCGCAGTAAATACTCCCTTGCAATGTCGCTATATGTTAGGTTAATATCGGAAATATGGTCAACTATTTTGCGGTTGGTCTCCTCGGGTACTCTTTGATCGAAGCATCGATTGCCAGCCTCCATATGAAAAATGGGGATATGGCGTTTCTTGGCGGGTATGGCGCACAGGCAGCTGTTAGTGTCGCCTAACACCAGAAAAGCATCGGGTTTTACCTTTTCGAGCAGTGGATCAATCTTAATAAGTATTTGCCCAATGGTTTCTGCAGCGGTTGCCCCGGCAGCCTCAAGAAAGTAATCGGGCTTGCGTATGCCCATATCTTCGTAAAAAATTTGGTTTAGCTCGTAGTCGTAGTTCTGGCCTGTATGAACGGTGATATGCTCAATGGCTTCAGACTCGTCGAGTTTGGCCATTACACGCGATAGGCGTATTATCTCGGGGCGAGTGCCTACTACTGTTAATACTTTTAATTTTCTCATTGTTTTGGTTCACAGTGTTACACTGTGGCATAATTTTTAAACGGTTTCGAAATATGTATCGGGATCGTTGGGGTTGAAATGCTCATTTATCCAAAAGATGGTGTAAAGTTCTTCCGTTCCGATGTTAGTAATGTTGTGGGTGTACCATATGGGCATATCTACAAACGAGGGTTGGCTGCCATCTAATTCGAAGGATAAAACCTCTTTGGTTCCAATTCTTCGTAGCTCAATCCTTGCCTTGCCCTTTATAACTGCAAAACGCTCGGCTTTTCGTGTGTGGTAATGGTTACCTCGGGTTATACCAGGCTTAGTAGTAGAAAACGAAACCTGTCCGCCACTGTTGAGTTTTACCGTTTCAACAAACGAACCGCGGTCGTCGGTTTTTAGGTCGAGGTGGAATGGGAAGAAAGACTTATGATCGATGTAGCATAAAAAAGTATTAAAAAGGTTGCGCTCGAAAGGGTTATCGAGATTTGGGATAATGCCTTTTGTGAAGTAGTTCTCTTTGTATGACTTCAGTGTTTTTAGTAGTTTTGATACTTTTATTGTGGAGGTGTGGTTTATAGAACACGGATGACACTGATTAGACAGGTTCTCACTGTTATCTGTGGCTATCTGTTTAATCTGTGTTATCTGCGTTCCTTTGATTTTTTCAATGATAATATCTACCAACTCGTTAACATATATCAATTTTAACTCACCATCCTCCTCAATTTTGGGTGTTTCGTTATGGGTTAGCTGGTGGCAGAAGGTTGCTACCACAGAGTTATAGTATGGATTTCCGAAGGGACCAAATACGTTTGGTATTACTAGTCCTGTGAATGGAGCATGATTTCGTTGTGCCCACGACTCAAACAATGCCCTTCCCTCCTTTTTCGATTTGCCGTAAAGGTTATCACGTTCCTCCTGTGTTGATGAGGAGAAAAGAATATGGGGTTTAGAGCTGGTTTCCTCGCAGGCTGCAATTAGCTGCTTCACCAACCTGATATTGGTATTGTAAATAACCTCTGGTTCGTTATGACGATTCATAGCAGCGAGGTGCACAATGGTATCGCATTGGGTTACGAACTGCTTCAACTTCTCTTTATCCTGAAAAAATGAATCATCGAAGGGTATTCGTTGGAATTTTTTGGATAGGAGACCCAAAGTGTTGTGGAGATGCGTACCTACGAATCCTGATTGACCTGTTATGCCAATTCTTAACATCTAGTTTCACGGTGTTACACAGTGTTCTACACAGAGTTACACTGTGGAATTATAAAATTAGTCGTTTTATTCCGTCTTTAAGGCTTTTGGTGTAGAAGTTGAGCAGTAGACCTACCTTACAACCAGAAAGTTTTAAATAGGTTAGGACCTGTGCGGTGTGCACATCCTTAAAGTTCTCAACCGTTTTTAGTTCGATGACAACTTTGTCCTCAACTAGTAAGTCGATGCGATAACCGCAATCCAGTTTAAGATTTTCATAAATCAATGGCAGTGTCTTCTCCTCTTCTACTTTGAACCCCTTTTCTCTCAATTCGTAAACGAGACAGGTACGATAGGTTGACTCTAAAAGACCAGGACCAAGAGTAGAGTGTACCTTGTAGGCTGAGTCTAGTATCTCGTGGGTTATTTGGTTTATTTCATTCATAATTTTTTTCACGGTGTAACTCAGTGTATGACACAGTGTAACACGGTGCTACTTAAGAATCAACCTTGATTATAGCAGTTTGCTCGATAAGTTTAATTTCACTGCGTTAATCGGTCGTAAATGCAGTGTAACTCTGTGGAATTCTTTCGTTAACTAAGCAGGTACGGTAAAATGACTCAAACAAACCAGGACCAAGAGTAGAGTGTACCTCATAGGCTGAGTCTAGTATCTCGTGGGTTATTTGGTCTATTTCATTCATAATTTGTTTCACGGTGTAACTCAGTGTATGACAATGTGTAACACGGTGCTACTATAAAATCAACCTTGATTATAGCGGTTTGCTCGATTAGCATAGTTTCTCGGTGGTAATCGGTGGTAAACACAGTGTAACTCTGTGGAATTCTTTCGTAAACTAAGCAGGTCCAAGAGCGGAGTGTACCTTGGAGGCTGAGTCTAGTATCTCGTGGGTTATTTGGTTTATTTCATTCATGATTTTTTTCACGATGTAACTCAGTGTATGACATAGTGTAACACGGTGCTACTTTAAAATCAACCTTGATTGTCGCAGTATGCTCGATAAGTTTAGTTTCACGGTGTAACTCTGTGGTAAACACAGTGTAACACAGTGTAATTCTTTCGTTAACTAAGCAGGTCCAAGGGCGGAGTGTACCTTGTAGGCTGAGTCTAGTATCTCGTGGGTTATTTGGTTTATTTTATTCATAGTTTGTTTCACGGTGTAACTCAGTGTATGACACAGTGTAACACGGTGCTACTTAAGAATCAACCTTGATTATAGCAGTATGCTCGATAAGTTTAGTTTCACGATGTAACTCAGTAGTAAACACAGTGAAACTCTGTGGCATTCTTTAATTTGTTTACAAACCTAGGGTAAAAGATGTGTACTAATAAAACTTTACGATTGAATAATATAGTCACAATGGAAAGAAAATATCATTGATGCTTTTAAAACAGAATGACACAGTTGTAATTACTTTGTGCTCTCTGTTTTCCATCAAGGTTCGTAGATATGATCAGTATTCTCGTTTAGTATATCTTTTCGAATCAAGGGAAGCTTTAGAAGAAGTTTTTTCATTCCTTCATTATCGAGTCTTTGAGTGTTGTGCGAGGTATACTCATCAACTAGTGATGTTCCTTCTTGCCCTTCAGTAAAATACTTCCCATAGTTTAAATCTCTTGTGTCGGCAGGTATTCGATAATAATCGCCTAAATCATCGGCTTTTGCCATTTCCTCTCGGTTTACAAGCGATTCATATAGCTTTTCTCCATGTCTAGTTCCAATAATTCTAATTTCGGTTTCAATTTTATATAAATCCATAAGTGCTCTTGCAAGTACCTCAATGGTTGCTGCAGGAGCCTTTTGTACAAAAATGTCACCTGGCTTTCCTTTTTCAAAAGCAAAAAGAACCAACTCCACAGCATCATCAAGTGTCATCATAAACCGAGTCATCTGAGGATCGGTAATTGTAATAGGTTTTTGGTTTTTAATCTGGTTAATAAACAAAGGAATTACACTTCCCCGCGATGCCATTACATTGCCGTAACGTGTTCCACAAAGAAGGGTGCTGCTTTCAACTACTTGCCTCGACTTTGCAATCATAACCTTTTCGGCCATAGCTTTGCTCATTCCCATAGCATTAATTGGGTACACCGCTTTGTCGGTACTCAGGCTAACAAGTTTTTTAACACCAAACTGAATCGCAGTATCAATAACATTTTCTAAACCAATTACATTTGTTCTAACTGCTTCCATTGGGAAAAATTCGCACGAAGGAACCTGCTTTAATGCAGCGGCATGAAACACAAAATCGACTCCTTGCATTGCATATTTTACGCTTTGCCGGTTTCTAACGTCTCCTATATAGTATTTTATCTTTTCGCTCCTATAGAATTGCCGCATGTCATCTTGTTTCTTCTCATCGCGTGATAGAATTCTGATTTCTGTAATACCAGTATTTAAAAAACGGCGTAATACCGCATTTCCAAAGGATCCGGTTCCGCCTGTAATTAGTAAAATCTTATTGTTTAGCATACTTTTTTATTTATTGAAGATTACCCAAAAAATCTTTTCAAAAATCCTTTCACCTTATTTCCGTTATCCTCATCGGTGTAGTAGCCCTGCCCGTAGCCGTAGCTATTGTCGTACCCATAGCTATAGCCGTAGCTGTACCCATAATTGTAGCTATAACCATAGCCATAGCCCTTGGGCTTTTTAAAATCGTTTAGTAGCAGTGCCATATTGCTAATGGTTTTACTTTTCGATAGATCCTCAACCAAATCGAGCACATTGCGCGATGTGTACCTGTGCCTAAGCACAAAAAGGGTGGTATCGGCAAGTCGGCTTATAAGCACCGCATCGGTAACCACAGCAACGGGTGGCGAGTCGATTACAATAAAATCGTAGCTCTGCT
>Ga0334896_1002734_pt1 | contig 11691 bp, 11 predicted proteins | sample GraSluR3_MG_8_FD_207734 | JGI IMG/M metagenome (GOLD analysis project Ga0334896, IMG submission 207734) | Sludge microbial communities from methane-producing bioreactor in Wageningen University, Netherlands - Granular Sludge_27_06-R3 | ecosystem: Engineered > Bioreactor > Anaerobic >...
TTTACTCCCCGTTCTTTGATTAAAGCCATGGTGGAATGTATACGTCCGGAACCTGATAAGACAATTGCCGATCCAGCCTGTGGCACAGGTGGATTCTTTCTGGCAGCCTATGATTTTATTTCTGATCCAAATAATTACACTTTAGACCAGGAGCAGAAAAGATTTTTAAAATACGAAACTTTCAGAGGGTGGGAATTGGTCTCCAATACTTACCGCTTATGCCTGATGAATTTATTTTTGCATAATATTGGTGAGATAGAAAGCGAGCCTCCTATTACTAGAAATGATGCCCTGATTGCTGACCCGGGAGAGCGATTTGACTATATCCTGACCAATCCACCTTTTGGGAAGAAAAGCAGTATGACCTTTACCAATGGAGATGGAACACAGGAAAAAGAAGATTTGGTATACAATAGGCAGGATTTCTGGACAACAACTTCCAATAAACAGTTGAATTTTGTCCAGCACATTAGAACCTTGCTGAAATCAGATGGAAAGGCTGCAGTAGTTATACCGGATAATGTATTATTTGAAGGAGGTGCAGGCGAGACAGTGCGGAAGAAGCTAATTGAAACAACTGATTTACACACTATCTTGAGACTTCCTACCGGGATATTCTATAAACCTGGTGTAAAAGCCAATGTCATCTTTTTTGACAACCATCCGGCAAGCAAAGATCCCTGGACCAAAGAAGTCTGGATTTATGATTTCAGAACCAATATACATTTTACCTTAAAACAAAATAAGATGCACTTTGAGGATTTGCAGGATTTCATTAACTGCTACAATCCTCAAAACAGATTTCAAAGGGGAGAGACAGAAAGATTTAGAAAATTTACCTATGAAGAAATTATTTCCAGAGACAAAACCAGCCTGGATATTTTTTGGCTAAAAGATGACAGTTTAACCGATTTAGACAATCTCCCCGACCCGGATGTTTTAGTAGAAGATATCATCGAAAACTTAGAATCCAGCTTGGAAAGCTTGCGAGAAATATCAAATAATTTGAGGAAAGAGTAGTAAGACAAAGAGTGTAAGGTCGGAAAGTAAGGATCTTTTGTCAACATGTAAAGTTTTGAAATATTTAATTTATAAAAAGAGGATTTAAAAAATGGATTGGCTAATTAGTATTAAAAATTTTTTGGAATTTTATGGATTTGTGAGTACTTTTGTTTTAATAATTATTTTGATTATAGGAATGGTGCTTTGGTTTAAGGGAATATTACCTGTTTTATTTAGATTAGGTAAAGGATTAGCAAAAAGAAAGATAGCAATTTTTGCGAAGAGTGATAATTTAACTAGCCTAAAAAGTCTTTTATTAGATTCAAAATTATTTAGCGAAAAAAACATAGTAAAAATAGCATCAATCGATGATTTTGGAAAAGCTGAAGAAAGTACTTTATTTTTAATATTTTGGCATGATTGGGGGGAAAAAGATATTGATGAAATCTTAAATAAAAAATCTGATAAAACTGCGCTTGTTATTTATGCCCCTCAAGATCAAGGTATCATTCCAAAAGATTCATTTACAAAAGTAAATTTGAAAAGGAATGTGTCAGTTACAAATTTGCGTGGGCGTCTTTTAAGTGATGTTATTATGTCACTAATTACTACAAGCTATGAAAATAAATAACCATAAAAATTCAATTATTTCAAGCTTTGTTCGTAAGAATTTTTTACTAATTAAGCACGAAAGAAAGATTGATAAGAATGAACTTTTTCTTAAATAAAATCTTAAAGATCATTACTTGATATTAAATTGTATCAATAAATAAATCAGACCATGCTAGTAAATATTTAAAATATGACGGTTGAACTTTTTGCATTAAATAAATAATTTAAGGAAAATAATAATGGAATGGATGTTTAAGTTAGAGGGAAATATTAGCTTTCTGGAGGAACTATCTAAATATTTTTCATCGAGTGAATTACTAATTTTCAAGGAAAAAGATAACATATATTATTTAAAATCAACTTACTTTAATAATTTAAATAATGAATATGAGGCTAGGAATAAAGCAGAACATCTAATAACATTGATTAATGGTGCTACAGAACTTATTTTATATAGAAAGAAACCAATAGAAAGAATAAATCTGGCTATAAAAATAAATGATAATGGTTCAAAAAGTTTTAGTTATTCTATTCCCTGCACAGCTAATATCATTCCAAAAATGACAAAATCTACGATAGATGAAAGAAAAAAATTATTAAAGGAATGGGTTATTGCTAGCTTAAAAGATGATATAATTGCTACCTTGTTTGAATTTATTTGTTCTGACAGTTATAAATGGTATCTTCTATACAAAAGACTAGAATTAGTTCAAGTAAATTTAGGAGGAGAAACTGAATTAATAAACAGGAAATGGGTTCCGGAAAGCGAAATAAAGTTATTTAAGCATACTGCAAATTGCTATAAAGCCATTGGTATCGAAGCTCGACATTATAATAGTAATAAACGGCCTTCAAATCCAATGACTTACTCAGATGCGAAAAAATTAATAGAAAAAATAAATTTAAAATGGCTTGAGGAAAGAAGTAAATAATCAAAATGTATTGTCAGGTAATTTTTACAATTATTGGTAAAATAGGAAAATGAGTAATTATTTTATTTTTATTATGTTGAATTGGTATGTTTAATCAAGGAAAATTAGTTTAGAAAACTATAAAATACGAATTAGCATATTAAGTATTTAATTTTAAAAAAAATAAGAGAGGTATATAGACATGAATGCTAATACCTATCTTCTTTCTATTATTAAAAAATATTCAATTCCAAAAGAAGAACGAACAAGAATTTTATATAAGGTTAAGGCTTTATGGAGCGAAATAAGGAAATGGAATAATCAATATATAATAGAAATAATTCCATCTGGTTCTTTTGCAAAAGAAACAGTAATAAAAGGTAGCGCTATTGATTTAGATCTTTTGATTTCGTTAAAAAACCAAACACCATTTACTTTGAAAGAGATTTACGAATCGCTATATGAGCATTTGTACCATTCTTATTGTCCAAGAAAACAAAACGTTTCAATAAGAATTGTTTTTAATGGTATAAAGGTAGATTTAGTTCCAGCTCAGAGGCAACCAAATGTGTCATACCCACATTCAATATATGTTAGTAAGTTTGATACATGGACCAAGACAAATATACATAAGCATATCAATATAATAAAGAATTCTCCACATAAGAATATTATAATACTTTTGAAAATTTGGTGCCATTTGCACAAATTAGACTTCCCGTCTTTTTTATTAGAATTGACAGTTTTAGAAGCGATAAAGAAAAAGCCTATTTTTTTAATTGATAGAAATTTCTTAACTGTACTAAAATATATTATTGAAGAATTTTATTATGCAAAAATATATGATCCAGCAAACACCAATAATATTGTTTCGGACACAATTTCTGATAATCAAAAGCTACAAATAATTCAGATGGCAAGATCATCTTACGAGTCTGCTTGCTGGGAAAAAATAGTATGGGGGCTTTATGAAATTAGGAAATAATTATATATGCTTAAAGTTTAAAGGAAAATAGGGAGACACCTACTAAAGGAAGACGTCATAAAAGAGAAAACTAAACTATTTAAAAAATAGAATAGGTCTCTATTTTATAGAGGAGTTATATTAATGGACTCAGAATCTGATAATTATTTAAAGTCAGTAATTATTAATAATAAATCTGCTCCAGTATCTATTGATGACTACCGATAAAATACAGGGGACGGTTCTCTGTTTGACATGCGGTTGAACACCCTTTTTATAATGTCAATATTGTAATTAATCTTGTCATATCTTTGATTTTTCCAACCTTCATTAGAAAGACAAAAGTATCTTGGTTTGATCCTCTATAAAATCTCATCTATAATTGTAACGTAAACGTATTAGATATTAGATATAAAATAAGGTAAATGATACCTCAGGAAAAAATGGCAGAAGGGAAGAAAGGTTCATGAATAAAAAAAGCAAAAAAGCAGTTATTTTTATTGGACTTACCTTTTTATTGAGTTATCTGCTAGTTTTTGTTTACTTAGCTCTGGGTGGGAAATGGATTATGCCAGGTTCACTTATAATAGCAACTTCCTATATGTTTGTCCCAATGATTGTTGCCATTATCGTACAAAAAGTAATGTACAAAGAATCGCTAAAAGAGCCGTTGGGGATATCGTTTAAATTTAATCGCTGGTTCATGGTGGCATGGTTTCTCCCGGTTACCATTGCCTTTGCCACCCTGGGTGTGAGTCTTCTCTTCCCGGGAGTAGAATACTCTCCAGAAATGGCAGGTATCTTTGAAAGATTTGAGTCTGTTCTCAGCCAGGAACAACTGGAACAAATGAAAACTCAGGCTGCTGCCTATCCTCTTCATCCATTCTGGATTGGACTGCTGCAGGGACTTCTTGCCGGAATTACCATCAATGCCGTAGCCGGTTTCGGTGAAGAATTGGGATGGAGAGGATTACTGCAGAAAGAATTAGGTTATTTAGGTTTCTGGAAATCATCCATAGTTATCGGTTTCATTTGGGGTGTATGGCATGCTCCCATTATTCTTCAGGGACATAACTACCCGGAACATCCCCAAGCTGGCGTCTTAATGATGATTGTATTTACCCTTCTGCTCTCTCCTATATTTAGTTATGTGCGCTTAAAGGCAAAATCGGTCATTGCTGCCGCTATCATTCATGGTTCTCTTAATGCAAAAAATACAGGGGACGGTTCTCTGTATCATACTGAAATTATAAGTAAAATAATTAATAAGATAAAAAATGGACAAACTAGGGATGACCCTTTGGCACATTATCAAACTGTATTGCTTAGATATAGGGAGGGGAAGACAAATTAGGTCTATAATTGAAAAATAACCTTCAACTATAGAATAATCTGATCGACCAGATCCCCCATAATTTAATTTTTTTATTGGCGTGAACGAAGAGGATATTGCTCAATGACCTTGAAAGTTTAAAGCATATGATCTCCGATCCGCAAGAAATGCTATGCTTAACGGGAGTCGGCTCCGATTTTATAAAATCAAATAAATGTAGATAGTTTGGAAGGTTTTATGGATGTACGTTTGGCAACAAGAGATGATCTTTATCGCATTGCAGAGTTGACCCGTCTATTGACCGTGCATATGGGCGCCTATGAATGGGAAGTGGAAAATCACCTGAAACATGTAACGCGGCGTTTTAATAATTCCAGGTATATTCATATTGTTGCGGTTGCTGATGGAAAAGTGATTGCCTTTACCGGGGCGGAACTGAAAAGCGGAAAATCCGCTTATATGTTCAAGGGATTTGTGGAGGAAGCTTATCGCAGAAGAGGAGTGATGCGAGTGATGGAAGCTAGGCTGATTGAAATTCTTCGGGAGAGAGGTGTTAACAAAATCGATTTACTGGTGGACACCGATAATCCGGAAGGTAGATCTACCTGGATTGCCCTGGGCTATAAGACGATTCGAGAGACAATGAGGAAATACATTTAACGGAAGATCAGGGGGGATTGATGGAACCCGCTTTCCTGAGAATATATTTTCGAGAATACAGCAGCATTGTTTCGCGCATCGTTCCGCGGGCGATCTGGCCGATGTTAACAAATCAAAAAGCAAAAGAGGAGATTACATGATATGACCTATGATGAAGTTGTTCGAAAACTTGCTCCGTGTGGGCTGGATTGCAGCCGGTGTGCAGATTATCAAGATGGAGAAATAAAAGAACTCAGTGCAAAACTATTAGATCTGTTAGAAGGCTATGAACGGTTGGCAACATTAAAATCGACGATAATCCCTGCCTTTAAGGGCTATGGGGAATTCAAAGAATTGCTAGAACTATTTGCCCATGTATCATGCGGAGGATGCAGAAGTGAAAATGTAAAATGCCCGGTTGATTGTCCCGCCAAAATCTGCCACAAGGAGAAAGGGGTGGACTTTTGTTTCCAATGTGATGAATTTCCCTGTGACAGGGAGTTTGAAGGGAATTTGAGAGAGCAATGGATTACCAACAACCAACGTATGAAAGAAATTGGCGTTGTCAATTTTTATATGGAGCGGAGTAAATTGCCAAGGCATTGAAGATTTCGAGTAAATAAAAAACTCAATGGCAATCCATAAATGATATAGGGAAATAAAAAAATTGGGGTCTATAATTGAAAAATAACATTCAACTATAGAATAATCTGATCAATCAGGAGAGTCAAAAAACATTCTTTATGCCAGAATAAAAAATATATGGCCGAATATTTATTTGTGGCTTTAAGGGTTTTTGTCCAAGACAATAGCCTTGTCTATGGTGGCTTGACCTGAGCTACCTATATACGTTAATTATCTGCTTGAATAAGGTACATACTTAAAATATTCCTTGGAATTAATAGGAAATAACAATATAATAAAAATAAAGGAGAAAATCCTATGAAGAAAGAATATATTAATCCAGACAATATGGTAAAACCAAGAGGTTATTCACATGCAGTTTCAGTAAGCGGTAATTATAAAACGGTTTACATAGGCGGGCAAAATGCAATAGACCAAAATGGGAACCTTATTGGCAAGAATAGCCTAAAAGATCAGACTGAACAGGTTCTGATAAACATTGAAAAAATATTAGACCATACTAATGCAAAAATTGAAAATATCATAAAATTTAATATCCATATTCTTGCTGGACAGAATCCCGTTGAAGGTTTCCAGGCTTTTCAAAAAAGGTGGGGAATGACAGAAGACTTACCAGTTATTACAGTTAGTTTTGTGACCGAGCTTGGAAATCCAGATTGGTTGGTTGAAATAGAAGCAATTGCAGTAGTTCCAGAGTAAAAAACACAAGGAAGGATCTTAGTTGCTAAGATTCAAGAATACAAAGGATCAAATCTTTATTATTGACAGACAGATATAAAAACAAATGCAAATGGGGTTTGGTCTTGAATTATCAGTTTATCTTCTATTTACAGCTCATCTTCCCATCCTTCACAAATAAAAGGGATCAGCCTGTTCATATTTGAAATTCAAACTATAATCCCCTAAAATTTTCATATGGCCAGACCATTATGTATCCAATACCCCGGAGCACTCTATCATATCACAGCCCGGGGAAATGCCAAAGGAAATATCTTTCTCAATAAAGATGATTTCAATGATTTTCTAACCATTCTCTGTACAGTAACCAAACGTTATCATCTTCTCCTTTATTACTATTGTCTCTTGCACAATCATTACCACTTACTTTTAGAAACCCCACAAGGAAATCTCTCCCAGGGGATAAGACAGCTCAATGGCACCTATACCCAGCATATCAACAAAAAATACCAGAGGGTAGGGCATCTCTTCCAGGGAAGGTTTAAATCCATCTTAGTAGAAAAAGAAAACTACCTCTTATAACTTTCCCGCTATATTGCCTTAAACCCCATAAGAGCCAATTTAGTAGAAGATCCCAAAGACTGGCCCTATAGTTCATATCCTCAAGCTATTGGTCTTGACAAAAAGATTCCCTGTCTTTCTACTTCCTGGATACTCTCCCAATTTGGACCGGATAAAAAGTCTGCCAGAATATCCTATCAAGAATTTGTTCTTTCAGGAATCAACAAAGAATCACCATTAAGAAAGGTCAAGGGACAAATTTATCTTGGTTCAGAGTATTTTCTGGCCAAGATGGAACAATTAATAGAACAAAAAGAACAATTGATAGAAATACCAAGACAACAGCTTTATGCTTTAAGGCCATCCTTAGAAAAGTTATTTCAGACAAAAGATGAAAGAGAAAGAAAGATGTACCAGGTAAACCAGAAGTATGGTTATGCTTTAAAGGATATCGGAAAATACCTTGGATTACATTATACTACTATCAGTAAGATAATAAAAAGAGTGGAAAATGAAGAAGAAAACTGATAATTCAAGACCTAATCCCACTATTTGACCTTATGACGCAGTTGTATGGAAGAAAACATTAGCTTGACATATTGTTATGATAACCGTAAAATATTAATACGGTTATCGTAATAATTATTTAAAAATAAGGGAATAGAATGGAAATGAAAGATGAAGAATTGAAATTGGGAGCAAAAATCGATGATCTTTTTTTGAATTTACTTGAAATTATATGGGAAGATATTGCCGGAGCCTATGTTTCTTCAGAGACTACTTCTTTTAATGTCACCGAACATTATCTTATCGAATTTCTCGGGAAAAAAGGTTCGGCATCCATGAGTGCATTATGCAGGATATTTCATGTTGTCCCGACCACGATGACCAGCATCGTTGACCGCCTGGTGAGGAAGGGGTATCTCAAACGGAGTCATTCGGAAGAGGATAGGCGGGTTGTGCTGGTTAGGCTTTCGGAACAGGGAGAAAGATATCATCAACGTCATCGCAGTGAATCCATACAAATGTTTTCAAATTTATTACACCGGCTACCGGACAATGGAAAAAATTTTTATGAAAGTTTAAAAGGCTTAAATCAAAGCTTACTCTATTTAAGAAAAAAATATCGACAATAGATAGCATTTATTTTTCCGATTACCGACCACCCCAAATTAGAAATAAAAGCACAAAAAATGTCTTCGCATTGATTTATTGAAAAAAGACAATCAGTTTGTAAAGTAGTTTTGATTAATTTGACAAAATAGAAATAATTATGTAATATGAATATTACAATTATCGTAATAAAAGCGATTTTTTTTAAACATATATTACTTAAATCGGAAATTATGTAATACGTAATTTACTAATATCATAGTAATAGTAGCTAAATAGAACATCGTAAATATTTTTTTGATTATAAATTACGAATAATGGAATATTTAAAATAAGCAATAAATAGGGAGAGTCATCTATTAAAGAAGGTAAATTCAGGGAGGACAAAACCGGCTTTTACATATTTTTACAAAAATAAAATTAACCGATTGGGTTTAAGAGAAAGGAGAAGGGTAATGAAAAAGTTATCCGTGTTTATCGTTGGTCACTCGAAATTGGTTATCGGAATCGTCATTTTACTCACCTTAATATTTGCCTGGCAGGCGAATGATATCGAACAAAGAATCGATCTGGAGGAGAATATGCCCGAAGACGATCTCCGACTGTCTACCTTCACAGAGCTGAGAGACCGCTATAGCCAGGAAGATGAAGTCACTTTTATTTTGACCGGAGATAATGTATTATCCCCTGAATCTCTGGCGATTGTCGATAAGATCACCGATGATTTTCTGAACCATCCTCAGATCAAAGAGGTGACCAGTCTTACCAATCTGTCCGAATTTGTGGCAAGCGAAGAAGGGATCAGCAGCGCTCAGCTCATCGAAGATATTCCCCAAAATGAGCAAGAGGCTAGACAATTAAGGAAAAAGATTTTATCCGACCCGTGGTATGTAAACCGCCTGGTTTCACAGGACGGCCAATCGACCATCATTCAGTTTCAGCCGATTCACCTGGATTTTTTTGAGGAAAGATTGGCTCTGTTCGAGGATGCACTGGAAATAATATCAAAGAACAAAGGGAATCTTCAAATCAATTTTGCCGGGCCCATGGCCATCGATTATGAAGGCGATAAAATTCTGGGAAAAGATTTGCAGAAATTATTGCCCATGGTATTGCTTTTAACGTTGATTATCCTGTTCATTTCCTTCAGAAGTATCAGAGGTGTTCTATTACCCACTATCACGGTGATTTTAAGTGTTATCTGGACCATCGGATTCATGGCTCTGGTCAATCGTCCCCTATCTACCATCACCAATATCATGCCTATCCTGCTGATTGGCGTCGGATCGGCTTACGGTATACATATTATTGCTCGTTATCGAGAGGGACTTTCCGATGGCCTTGAAAAGAGACAGGCAGTTATGCTGTCTGTCGAGCAAACAGGTATTGGCGTTTGGCTGGCAGCGATTACTACCATGGTGGGATTTGGCTCTCTAGCACTGTCCGATTTTAAGATGATCTGGGAATTTGGTATATTTAGCGCTTTTGGGGTTTTTTCGGCTTTTGTTATCTCGGTGACTTTTATTCCGGCAGTACTGAATTTGTTGCCGGCCTTAAAGATAAAGAAAACGGGAAAAGTAACAAGGTCAAGGTCTCTTTTATTGCCATTGTCCAACTTGATCATTGATCGAAAAAAAACAATCTTATCGATTGCATTATTGCTTATCTCTATCAGTGCCATTGGCTGGCCGATGGTGAAAACGGAAATCTCTATGACTGATATCTTTCCCCATGACAGCGAATTGATAAAGACGGAAAAAATTATTGATGAAAGATACGGAGGTTCCAGCCAATTTATCATTCTGGCAAAGGGTGATTTAAATAATCTTGAGTTATTAAAGCAGATGGAGAGCTATCAAGAGGAAATGGTGAAATTGGGAACCGGACAACCCACCTCGGTCGTTGATATGTTAAAAAGATTGAATCGGGCTTTTCATGAAGGAAAAGAAGAATATGAGGCACTTCCGGATAATCCCGAATTAGTTCCCCAATTGCTGTTTTTACTGGAAATTTCTGCCAGACCCGGGGATCTGGAAGGTTTGATGAATTTTGACCAGACAGAGGCATTGATTTATGCGCCAATCAGCAGTGTCATGGGTTTTGGAGAGAAAAAGGAATTGGTCGAACAATTGGAATTAAAGGCAAAAGAAATTTTTACCGGCGGAAATCAGGCCATTGTTTCGGGAGTACCTGTTGCAGAGTTAGCGGCAGTGGATATTATCGATAAAGAACAATTGCAAAATATTTTTGCTTCGGTGATTGCCGTATTTATTATTATGCTGATTGCTTTTCGTTCCTTGAGTGTTGGGATTTGCTGTATGGTGTCCATTATCTTTACCATTGTTTTTAATTTTGGATTGATGGGATTTTTAGGTATTCCTTTAAATTATTTAAATATGATCATTGCCAGTCTGGCGACCGGAATCGGGATCGATTATTCCATTCACTTTTATATTAGGTATAAAGAAGAGCTAAGGCTGAAAAAATCATTTAGTAAGGCAGTGAGAGAAACCATCAGAACGACCGGTACCGCTATTATTGCTAATGCGCTTTCCGTCGGCATGGGTTTTGCTGTTTTGCTCTTTTCGCAGGTCAATATGTTCCGGCAATTCGGAGGGCTGATTACGCTGACCATGTTGGTTACGGCGACAGGGGCCCTGACCATCCTGCCCCTGGTCATCTATTTATTCCTGAAGGGGCAGGGTTTGCGAACCGGCAACGGTTCATTGATTGGTATTAACGGGGAAAACAATGTTCATATTGAGTCATAAAAGAAAGAAATATTTGGAGGTATATGGTAATGAGAAAAAAATATTATTATACGTTAATTTTTATTGTATTTGTAGCTGTTTGCCTGGGAAAACAGGGAATCGCTCAAGAATTAAGCGGAAAGGAAATTATTGAGCGTACCGAAAGCATCGAAACATTGAAAGATTTGCGAGGTGATATAGAAATGCAGATCATTAGTAAATCCGGTAGTACAAGAGTCAGAGAATTAACCATTATTGCCCTGGAAAATGAAGAGGGGGTTAAAAAATCACTGATTCGCTTTTTAAAGCCGTCAAAGGTAAAAGGGACAGGTTTTTTAAGTATTTCCGATCCTGGTGGTCCAGATGAAAATTATATATACCTGCCGGCCCTTGGGAAACCGCGGCGGCTTTCCTCTGAGGAGAGGGGAGGAAATTTTATGGGCTCGGACTTTACCAATGAGGATATGAGCCCCTCCCACGAAG
>Ga0334896_1002736_pt1 | contig 11690 bp, 10 predicted proteins | sample GraSluR3_MG_8_FD_207734 | JGI IMG/M metagenome (GOLD analysis project Ga0334896, IMG submission 207734) | Sludge microbial communities from methane-producing bioreactor in Wageningen University, Netherlands - Granular Sludge_27_06-R3 | ecosystem: Engineered > Bioreactor > Anaerobic >...
CCGGTGTTGACAGGGATATAATCCAAAAGGGCGTGGATATGCTGGGTATGGACCTCACCGAGGTAATGGCCGAAACCATAAAGGGTATGCAGAAGGTGGCGGAGGAAATTGGCCTCAAGGGCAGCCTGTAGACACAGGGGAAAGATGTGCGACACAGGGGGACGGTTCCCGTGTGTCCCGTGTGTAGATTGCCGACATGAGTAAGCGAAACCGGGGAAATAAATAACCCCCGGTTTTTTTATTTGCATTTCGGTTGGTTCCGCCCAAACCCTTGGCGATGGATAAGCTACTTTGTACTGTGAGCTTTTTTAAACAGCCCCAGGTACCCTTTTTCGTCTATCTTCCTTGGGTTGCTTTCGGTGGATATGTTTTGTGCCGACATCCGTGCCAGTGTTTCAAGGTCCTTTTCTTTAACGTTAAGGCTGTCAAACCCAGGCAGTCCGATCTCGGCGGACAGCTTCCTAATCATTTCTATGCCCAGGGCTGCCGCCTGCCGGTCATCTTTATGCTCCACCCCCATGGCACGGGCTATCCTGGCGTATTTATACTCTGCTTCCGGAAGGTTGTACTCCATAACGTAGGGCAGCAGTATTGCATTACACAGCCCGTGGGGTGCGTCGTACATTCCGCCCAGCGCTTCCGCCATGCAGTGTACAGACCCCACATCCGAATGGCTGAAGCAAAGGCCCGCCAAAAGGCTGCCCAGCATCATCCCGGAACGGGCTTCAATATTTTTGCCGTTATGTACCGCTTCCTTTATATTGGCAGCAATAAGCTCGGCTGCATACAGCCCCAGCGCTTCCGCAATGGGCTCTGTAACGTTAACGGAATAACCTTCTATTGCATGGGTCAGGGCGTCAATACCGGTGGAAGCTGTAACGCCCGGCGGTACCGTCACCGTCAGCTCCGGGTCTACAAGTGCCACCCTGGCGGCAATGGCAGGGCTCTTGATGGTAAACTTGTAATTCTCCCGGGTATCGGTAATAACCGACGAGAAGGTAACTTCGCTACCGGTTCCCGAAGTGGTCGGTATTGTCACAAGGGGCAGGCACCTATCCTTTATTTTGCCCTTGCCCTTGTAATCCACCACCCTGCCCCCCTGCAGCGCCAGCACGCACACCGCCTTTGCCGCGTCCATCGTGCTGCCGCCCCCCAGTGCGACCACACAGTCTGCATCGGTATCCCGGGCAAGCGCCGCCGCTTCTTCGGCGTTTCGGTCCTTCGGGTTGGCCTCCACACCGTCATAAACGGCGTACTCATACCTGCCCTCAATAAACCTTATTACCCTGTCCAGCAGCCCCGCCCCGACAATGCCCCTGTCGGTCACGATAAGTACCCTGCCTGCCCCTATATCGTCCAGTTCGCCTGCCAGACGGTTGACAGCACCAGGCCCGAAATTTATCCCGGTAGGTAGTATAAACTCAAAGCTGTCTAACAGTCCCATTTTCATCCCCTCCCTGTTACTTTGTATATTATTGTTTCAACGGCGGCATTCGTATTCCTCTTGCCATGAAAATATTTATCCACCAGTTCGAAAATTTAAAACTCCGGACATAATCCGGAGTTTTTATTAGTCGTATGCCCTTCGCATTTCCTCGTCGCATATGACGTCCTTTATTGTATCCTGCCAGGTATCAGTATTCCAGGTGGCCAGTTCGCTGTGGGTATCGTAGTAGTTCTGCGGGATGGGGTGTGTTCCCACCACCGTATCCAGCCCGAACTTCTCCTTTATAAACTTTTTGAAATAGTTTATCCTGGGACAGGGGGGATATCCCACCACCAGGCCGGTTGCAAGGTGTATTACCTCGGCTCCGTTTTTCTTCATCTCCGCCGGTGCGTATTCCACGTTGCCGCCGGGGCAGCCGTCGCATGTGGCATAGCCCACTATTTCAACTTCCCTGTCCTTGTACAGGCTGAAGGCCCCTTCCCTGTTCCTTAACGCCCTTAGGCACTTCCCGCCAGCACACCGGTGATACCTGTCACAAATAATAATGCCAACCTTCACTTTGCCTTCCAACACATGACCCCCTTCGAAATGTAGTACGGCTGGTATAAGCCGTACTTTGGCTGTCTTCCAATACCATTGTACTTTTTGCAAGGGTTTTTGTCAAATGCCAATTACTCTATGCAGCCTTTATGAGACTTCCCTTATGTTTTACAATTCATTCTGTTAGTTTTTGCCCAATATTTTTTTCTATTGCTTTGTTAAATATATAATCCGCAACACGCAGATCGAAGAGAGCCATCCCTACCGATTTATAGAAAGTTGTTCCCGTATTGTTAACATTGTTTGATTTTATTGCACTTCCCAGAGTTTTTATCATACTCTCGCTTATCCAGCCTTCTCTTATAGGAATGACTAAATCCCCCGATTCTTTTTTTGCATAATCTACATCAATATAAACCTCATTTAGTAATTCAAATAAACTCCGCGGGTATTCCATCATATCAGGTTTATAAGAGCCAATACCAATAAAGTGTTTGTTCTTTAATAGTGCTTTATTATCCGGTATAACAGGATTAGTCGCAGTCGTTGTTGTAATGATTATTTCTGATTCTTTAACAAGTTCTTTTGTGTCAATACATATTTTAATTTCCGCATTATTAAGATGCTTCTCCAACAGCCTTTTAAGATCAGTTGCTTTATTTTTATTAATGTCAAAAATGTTAATTTTTCTTATATTCCTTACAATGGCTGCATATATACATTGATAAAAACCCTGAACCCCGGCACCTACCACACCGACAGACCGGTGTTCCTGTTCTGTAGTGTATTTAATTCCTACTGCACCCACAGCACCCGTTCTCAAAGCTGTTACTGCAGCTCCATCCAAAATGCAGTCAATTTTTCCAGTCTTAGTATTGTTTAATAGCATAACACCCTGTAATATAGGCAAACCTTTTTCAATATTATCATGAAACAAAGTCAGAATTTTTGTACCCTTCGAATCTCGCGTAAAACATGGCATATATGCATATAGTTCGTCATTGTTATTAATAACTATTCTATCGGGCATTACAAATTCTTTTCGTTCATATATGTCCAAAGTTCCCTCTATAATTTGAATAATTTCCTTTAATTCAACCAGTTCTTTAATATCTTTTTCATTTAAATACAGCACTGATTTCTTCTCCCAATCCTTTTATTAGATATGATTTTCGTCCAAACACAAAACTGTCATTCGCTCTCAGTCCATATACGAATAATCAAAATGCATAACAGCGCTCAAAATTCCGAAGCAATACTTCTTTCTGATTGTAACAAACCTAAGAGCTTATTTTTCTCAACTTTAATTTTCATTTAGATATCAACTCCGCTACAACACGGGCTGTAATGGTCCGAGACAGAATAGTGTTTTTACCGGTAATCCGTTGAAACATGTTTTTCATCTTCATGTTATAGCCGAAACAGTCAAGCACAACTAAATCTATGTTCAACTTTCTGACTTTATAGGCTGCTTTCTCCAATTCTTCCCATGGACCGTAAGGCGATGCGACAACAGGTATTGCTTCCTTAACATGCTTTTCCCATTTTCGCTTCCCTTCTTCCATTTGTTCGTGCAAAGGTGTCATTACTGCAATACGTGATTCCCCAGCCAATGCCGGTATTAACCCTCTTAATATTTTTATGGGGAAAATTAGCGGTACACCGGAACGAAAATCACAAGAAAAGTCACCGGCACAAAAAAACATAATGAGACTTACACCTTGGGCTTCCAAGTACTCAATACTTGCCTGCAATCGTGGTAAAACATATTTCTCGGCAAAAACGGCAGTGCTTCCGTCGTTTAGATATGAAGTCATTACGGTATCCCCCTCTTGAGGCTTATAAGTGAGAATTTCCTCCTTTGGGATTCCGTCCAAAGCGCCTGCTTCCAGCAGCTGCACATTATCTCCAAGTAAAGGCAATATATCGCACGTCACATCTGTGCGAGGGGATTGTCCTATAGTAACAGCACCTATTTTCGTCAAATCAATCTCCTCTTTCGATTAAAATATCTGTTGGATCTGATAACATTAAAGAGTGTATGATTATACGGCTGTAGACGGCTGGTATAATATTAGGATGGCCAGATTATTTACTGTGCAGTATTTATGACTAACAAATGTAATTGCTTTTAATCTGGCCATCCTATTTGCTTTGTAAATAGCTGTTACCGGTTACGGCTCATTTTTTTACAGAATGGTAAAATTAATCTGTAGTAATATGCTATTCCTCAATATATGCATCATAGAACCGCATAATCATTGTATAGGCCGGATCGGGAGTGAAACCTTTTAGCCTTTTATTGAATACCCATACATCATAAACATCAGCTATGAATATTGCCGGGCAATCTTCCATAATTATTTCCTGTGCTTCTATAAACAATTCTTCTGCCCTATCTCTATCTGTACTGGATAATTTGTATCCTTCCTCAATTAATGCATCATATTCAGGGTTAGAGTAATACGAGAGATTGTAGTTTATCGCTTGTTCTGTCCTGAACAATTTTTGCAGGAAATTGGCCGGAGTAGCCATATTTGCAAAAGAGTACTGTAAATAAATATGCTGTTGGTCTGCTATATTCTCGCTCCTGGACATACTTGATTGGCTGTCCCAGTTCAGGCCCCTGATTTCAAGATCGACCCCAATTTCTGCAAGATTTGATTTAAACATTTCTGCCGTCTGTCTTTGAGATTCATTTGTGGCCGAATATGTCATAAGCAGCTCAATTTCGCCTTCTGCGTATCCCGCATTGTCTAATAATTCTCTGGCTTTTTCCATATCAGTAGTATACTGGTGCAAATCTTTACTGCAACCCCATAGGCTTGAAGGTACACTTCCATGTGTTTGTTCTGCGTATCCCCCCAGAGCATACTCAATTACATCGTCGTATGGGAACGCGTAAGCTACAGCCTTTCTTACATTCACATCATCCAGAGGCGGCTTTTGAGTATTCAAACATGCCAGATAAAGTTTTATTGTTTTGTCAACATGTACATTAACATTTTCATTATTTAACAGAGCATCAATATCTTCAGATGGTAATTGGTTTACAGCATCAGCTTCACCCGCTTCTATCATTTGCCTTCTTACTGCCGATTCACCAACCCATTGTGTAACAGCCATGTCGATCTGGTTGTCTTGCCAGCCTCCCCAATAATCGTCAAACCTCTCAAGTACTATATCACTTCCCATATTATAGCTGCGAAGCATATATGGTCCACTTCCTGCTTCATTGCCATCAAGAAACCAGTCTTCACCGTTTTCCCTTACTGCCGTTGGTGAATATATATACGCACTTTTAGGAGCTGAGGCAATTAAATCAAGCGGCACAGCGTTTGCCAGTTCAAATTCAATGGTGTAGTCATCGATAATATTAATTTCTTCCACTTCGTCCCATATATATGCATCGCCCTGTCCTTTTTCAATAGTCCTTTCGATAGAAAATTTCACAGCATCTGCGTCAAAATCAGTCCCATCATGGAATTTCACATCTTCTCTTAAATAAAACGTCCAAGTGAGACCATCTTCCGATACATCGTATCCGGTGGCTAATACATTTTCAAACCTGTCTTCCAATGTATTATACCGCAGCAATGTCTCATACATATTATTCATCACATGCACACCGTTACTTACGTTAAGACTGGGGTCCCAGTTCAATAATGGGTCTACGAAATATCCATAAAACGCTATTTTGGGAGATTCGGTTTCTCCTCCGGTAGTCGTGCCACCGCTGCATCCCACCAATGATATTACTAATGCTATAACTAGCACAAAGCATAATAATATATTCTTTTTCATCGGTTTACCCTCCTTATAAATTACTTAATATTTATTTGGTCTCTTCTAATAAACGTTCGGCATACGTTTTCAATTCGCCAAAAATAAACTGTCCGTCTTCCATAATCTTGATATCGTCAATCCATACGGAAGCTTTCGGCGTTATTGTATCAAGGTGATTCCCGGACGGTATGCCATGGGGAGGTTTGTCCACTGCAGAAACATGTCCAAATCCCCAGTTCATGGCTCCCCACATTCTTTCGTTCTTGATACCATGATCTGTATAATCCTTTATTGTGGCCAGCAAGCCAAAATTGACATGGGCTGTCTTGGTAATATTGTCATCATAGCTATCAAACCATGCTTTCAGCTTATTTACATCAGTTTCGTCGGGTCCTTCAACATCCACGATCTCTCCATCTTTACATATAAGTGTTAACGGGTCTTCAGTCATACCCCAGGGGTCCGCATAGATACAATATGTGACAAGCTTTCCGTTTAAGCTGCCATCCAAAGGATACATATTAAGCATTGCCGGAGGTGAATAATGTCCGGGCTTGTCAGCTATTCCCGCATTGATTTTTATTTTGGCTGCCGGGTCAATCTTGTATTCGATATCGGTACCATCAGGATTTGTAACTCTTATCTTTTGCGCATTTAAAATCATATCTTTTATTAAATCGCATAGTTTGAAAAGGTTCGGCGTGCTGCATGTAACGTACATCTCAGTTAACATATCCAAATCCATTATTGAAATTAATAAATATTTTATATTTTCATTTATATCCAATACGCGATCATATGCATCCGAATATATATAACCCATAGTACATGTGTCCAACCAGAAATCTGCATGCTGCATCATTTTTGTAAATCCTTCAAATGGCACTAACTTGTCCACAGCTTTCCCGTGTGTCTCCGGGGGAGCTGTTTTAATTATAAATACTTTTGCCCCTACTTCATAAACTTTTTTAGCAATCGCTTCGTTAATGTCATGATGTGAATTAAAGTCCTCAGTGATCACTAAAAAGTCGTCTTTTTTTACCTTAAATGTTCTGTTAATCATCACATCAGCCAGTTTTTCGAGTTTTTTTTGCCTTTCGTTCATACTTATCTCCCCTTTTGATTTAATTAAACGTTAGTAATCAAACCTCTTTGTGCCAGGATTCTAAGGCATTCTATTTTACAGCATAGTACCTAACCTAAATTCAGATTGCATATCCCCTCCCCTCGTTAGTCTTCTGAATTCCTTAACTCGATTAATTATGTGGTATTTAACACATGGCATGCTGCCATTATCCCATTATTCATGGCCTTTAATTCAGGTTGCTGCTGCTTGCATTTATCTACCGCATAGGGGCATCTTTCATGAAATCTACATCCACTGGGTAAATTTATTGCGCTTGGCACGTTCCCTTTCAGTAATCTGACATCTTCAATATTCTTTATTTCAAGATTAGGTATCGCATCAAACAGAGCTTTTGTGTACGGGTGACTTGGGTCCTTGAAAATTATATTCGCATCCCCGTATTCGACTAATTTACCTAAATACATAACCGCAATTTTATCGGACATGTAGTTGATAACACTTAAATCATGCGAGATTATTATATAAGTCAGATTAAAGCTGCCCTTCAACTCGATTAACAAGTCAAGAATTTGTGCCTGCGAAATCACATCAATAGATGATGTAGGTTCATCCAAAACGACCAGTTTGGGCATCAATGATAAAGCCCGAGCTATAGCAATTCGTTGACGTTGTCCATTACTGAACTCATGCGGAAATAAAAATGCACTTTCTTTTGGCAGACCTACCATTTCCAATAATTCTTCAACTTTTTTCAGTGTCTCATTAGATCGAATATTTGTTTGGACTTTTAATGGTTCACTTATTATATCTTTAACCAACATACGAGGGTTGAGGGACCAAAACGGGTCTTGAAAAACTATCTGAATGTCTTTTCTGGTTTTCCTGAGATTGTTTTTGCTAAGGTCGAACAGGTTTTTGCCATTGAAAACCACTTTTCCTTTGGTGGGAGATTCCAGATTTAAAATTGTATTAACTAATGTAGTTTTTCCGCAGCCTGATTCGCCAACAATACCCAGAACTTCGCCTTTTTTTATGTTTAACGAAACCCCGTCCACAGCTTTAACAAATGATTTTGGCTTGGTAAAAAACCCCGATTTGATCGGAAAATACTTATACAAATTATTGATTTCAAGAATGTTGTTACCCATTGATATCACCAACTTTGCTCTTCCAACATTTCACATAATGTGTGCCTTTCACTTTTACGAATTCCAACTTTTCTTTACATATGTTTTCCCGTTTAGCACACCTGTGATAATATATACACCCCTCATCACTCTCCTCAACATTCCTGGTTGTCAATCCTTGCAAATTAATCTTTTCATTCTTATCTTTTGGAATTGCATTCAGTAAAGCATAAGTATAAGGATGCACCGGATTTTTTATGACTTCTTCCGTAGTACCTTTTTCAATTATGGTTCCTTTATATAAAACAGCAACATTATCACATATCCAGTAGACCAGTTCCGGGTTATTCGCAATAAATAGTATTGTTATATCTAAGGATTGCTCTAATTCTTTCAACAACTTCAATATGCCCGCTTGTATTGTCACATCCAGGTTTCTTGTAGGCTCATCAGCAATTATGAGTTCTGCCCCACAACTTAAAGCCAGTGCTATGATTACCCGCTGCCTTTGCCCACCGCTTAATTCATGTGGATATTTATTTATGGTCCTTTTTGCATCCGGCAATCTTACGAGTTCTAACGTTTCAATCGCTTTATCGTAAGCTTTTTTTCTGTTTAATCCCAGGTTTTGTGTTATAACATTTATCATTTGCTGCCCAACGGTAAACACCGGGTTTAAGGTTGACATGGGATCCTGAAATATCATGGCAATCTTTTTGCCTCTGATGTCATTTCTCATTTCCATTTCGGTTTTTTCCAATAAGTTTTCTTCGTCAAAAATTATTTCGCCACTTTCTATTTCACCAGGAGGAATCCTAATTAGTTTTAATATTGTTAGTGCAAGCACAGTTTTTCCTGTACCACTCTCTCCTATCAATCCAAATGCTTGACCCTTATTAATTTTAATCTCGTCAAGATTCAATACTTCTTTTTTACCTTCAGAGTCCCTGAAATTTATTTTTAAATCCTTAATATGCAGGTAATGTTTACTCATAGTAATTCACCTACTTCCTCCTTGTTTTAGGATCCAATACCTCTCTTAAACCGTCTCCAACCAAATTAAATACAAGAACGGTAAAAAATATTGCCAACCCCGGGAATATGCTATACCACCAAGCTTCCAAAAAATAATTTCTGCTAGTACTGACCATCAATCCCCATTCAGGAGTAGGCGCTTGAGCTCCCAGTCCCAGAAAACTTAATGAAGCTATAGTAATTATTACACTTCCAAAATCCATTGTTGACTGTACTATGATAGGCGCTATACAATTAGGGATAATATGCCTTCTAATAATCGCAAATGATGGTGCACCCATAGCCTGGGCTGCCTTTACAAATTGTCTTTCTCTTATGGACACCGTCTGGCCTCTTACAATTCTTGTATGCATAGGCCACCAAGATACGGCAATAGCTATAACTGCATTCTCCAGGCTCGGTCCCAGGAATGCTGCAACAGCCATAGCTAATAAAATAGCTGGAAAACTCAAAAATATATCTGTAATTCTCATAATAACCTCATCGATAATACCCCCAAAATATCCCGCTGTTGCGCCTAATGTAACCCCGATAATCATAGATATAACAACAGCTATCAAAGCTGTGGCAAAAGAAATCCGGGTGCCTAATAATACCCTAGTAAAAATATCTCTTCCGAAATCATCCGTTCCAAAGAAATTTTTAAATGAAGGTGACATCAGTTTCTGAGATAAATCCTTACTGGCATCAAGCTCTTGTGGAGTAGGTAGTACAAGTGGAGCAAAAACAGCTACCAGTATTAATCCGACCAAAGCTAATAATGCTATCTTAGTTAGGGTATTCCTAGTCAGCAGATATATAATATTTCTGATTTCTTTAATTCTTGGTTTTAACGCCATTATAGGATTATTATTCATATTCATTCTCCTTAAACCCTGACCCTGGGATCAGTTGCGATTATTATATCTGCAATAAGATTTAAAAAGACTTGCATAAATGCAGCAAATAAAACAGTCCCCAAAATCGCAGGTGCATCCATTGACATAATTGCACCCGATATATAACTTCCTAATCCTGGCCAGGAAAATATCGCCTCTACTAAATATGTTCCTATTAACGTTCTTCCAAAAGAAACTGCTAATACGGTTACCGTGGTTCCCATTGAGTTTTTCAAGGCATATCTCCAAAGAACCAAAGTTTCTTTTAATCCATATGATTTAGCAGCAGCAATATAATCCTCTCCCAGTATTTCCAGCATAGAAGATCTCGTCATCCTGGCAACAATACCCATAGGAAATAAAGATATAGCAACTGCAGGTAGTATAATGTGGGATAGAGCTTCTCCAAATACTACAAAATTTCCTGAAATTATACTGTCTATAGTCAAAAACCCTGTTAATCTGGGAATATCATATATTATATTTGACATTGAAGATAAGCGGCCCCCTATAGGCAACAGGCCGAGCCATTTAAAAAAGATCAGCTGTAAAATCATTGCCACCCAAAAACTCGGTAATGATACCGCACCGACAGAAAAGAACCTGCAAAAATGATCAAGAAACTTATCTTTTTTCCAGGCAGAATATACTCCGAGAGGAATACCGATAAAAACTGACAATAACATGCCAACAATAACAAGTTCCAAAGAAGCTGGAACATAGGTTATTAGTTCTTTTAATACAGGCTGTTTTGTTCGAAGAGATACTCCTAAATCACCGCTTAACAAACTATTTAAATATTTTCCAAACTGTATATGAACAGGCTGGTCTAATCCCAATTCAATTTCTGCTTTCATTCTTTGCTCTATAGTAGCATTTTGTCCTACCCATTGCCCAACTGGGTCTGCTGGAACAAACCTGGTAAGGACAAAAGTTATCACTACTACACCCAGCATCACAAAAATTCCGAATACTATCCTTTTTATAACATAGTCTTTCATGGTTTCCTCCTTTCTGTTTGTCATAATAGTGATAACCATAAACCAGCTTATTTCACTTCAAGCCCTGCATCTTCCAATTTACTTATATACTTTTCCAGTCCAAGTTCTTCCAGTTTTGTCCGCGTCGGAACTCCCGTTTCTAAGTCCCATCCTCTTTCTTCATAGTATTCATCCAGCATAGGTGCCAATTCTAATACGGATCCGGCAGTAGGTCCGCACTCTTCCGGCATAGGTTCTTCCAAAAATCTCTTAGCCAGGGTATCATCCTTTTTTCTTACACCGCACAGCATATTGTAAATTCTCTCTACGTTTACTACTCTCTCGCCTATTCTTTTTAAGTCATCACCATTCATCTCATACCCGGTCAATGCGTTGTATATTTCCGCCAACTCGTCAAAACCCATTATATCCATTGAAACCATCGTATTTTTACAGCAGTTTAGAGAATCTGATATTACACACAGCGCCTCATAGTAATTGACAACTTTGCCTTTTCCCTTGGTAGAAAGCCTGTTGGCTGATTCCGGTTCCCCAAAACGTTCCAGGCCTTTCTGTCTATCTCCAATCGTTTCGAAAAACGGGTCTGAGCGCACATGATCGGCACCTCTGCTCGCTACAGATAAACCCAATCCATATGCCTTAATACCGCGCGGCTCTCCCAAGAACACATCCAAACCTTTTCCATGCATCGCATATGGCTCGGTCTCCTTCCCCAGTCTTTCCACGCTTTTCAATATGCCGTCGGCCAGCAGCGCTCCAAATTTTTCTCTTTTTCCAATCTGGTGTATA
>Ga0334896_1002741_pt1 | contig 11664 bp, 10 predicted proteins | sample GraSluR3_MG_8_FD_207734 | JGI IMG/M metagenome (GOLD analysis project Ga0334896, IMG submission 207734) | Sludge microbial communities from methane-producing bioreactor in Wageningen University, Netherlands - Granular Sludge_27_06-R3 | ecosystem: Engineered > Bioreactor > Anaerobic >...
CATGGGTTTCAAGGTCCGCCTCATCAATCACGTATAACCCGTATTGATCACAAAGCGAATACCAGTAGGGGTGGTTGATGTAATGAGAATTACGGACTGTGTTGATATTGTTCTGCTTCATCAGACGTGCATCTTTTTCCATCATATCAGGTGAAACCCACCACCCAGTATCCGGATCGAATTCGTGACGATTGACACCCTTCAGTATGATGGGCGTGCCATTGAGCCATAATTGCTGCTCTCTGATTTCCACAGTCCGGAATCCTACATAAAACCCAATCACTTCCGCAGGTTGATCCTGACCGGAAAGGGTTTCAATGGTTAATTTATAAAGCACAGGATCTTCAGCAGACCAGGGTTGGATCTGATCCAGTTCTCGAAGGAATGGGGTTTTGGAATGGGTCTCTTGAGAAAAGAGTAGATCTCCTTCGGGTGAAGATAGAGAAAGGCCTAATGGTATTCTGTTCTTGGTATTGTCAGAAAAACGCACTGATAACCGGCCCTGTGCTATTTCCGGATCAAAATTGGATTGGATGAGGATGTCCCGAAGGTGCTCTGTTGGGCGACAGGTCAGATAAACGTCACGGAAGATTCCATGCAGCCGCCACATGTCCTGATCTTCAAGATAGGCACCATCACACCATTTGTAAACAATCACAACAAGGTCATTTGGTTCCGTAAAATGGGAATGGGATGTCAAATTAAATTCTGTTGTGAGATGACTGCCCTTGCTGGCGCCAATGAATTCCCCATTCAAATATACTTCATAGGCGGAACTGACTCCCAGAAAAGTCAGGATCACTTTCTTGTCTGACCAGGCGGGAGGCAGAGAAAATTGCTGATGATAGATTCCCACAGGATTGTGATCAGGAATATGCGGCGGATCAACGGTGAAGGGATAGCGGAAGTTCAAGTATTGCGGTTTATCGTACCCTGATAGTTCCCAGCATCCCGGAACGGTAATTGTCGCGTTGTTGTTTGAATTAAACAGCGTTGATACCTCTTCCGGTAGCTCGGTGGATGAATCAAAATACTTGAAATTCCAGGCACCATTGAGCGGTTTTATATATTCAGAATCCACCGGATAGGTGGGAATTTGCTCGGCCGGGTTGGAATAAGGTAAAAACCAGGCATGAGAAGGCAGTGCATTGATCTGGATCGTCTTTGGGTCTTCAAGATTGAGCATGGTCATTCCTCAGTTATATTATTGACCGTGGTATGATGTTTTCGAATCGGATACAATTAAACCGTCACTATTCTAACACGCGATAAAAGTCCATTATGACCCATAATAAAAAAGAGATGTCGATCTGGCAGCATCTGGAAGAATTAAGGAAACGACTTCTCTATTCATTGGTTGCGTTGATGGTCGGCGTAATCATCAGTATTGTTTTTGCAGATTATTTAATAGAATTGCTAGCCAGCCCGATAGGGGGATTGGAAGCGCTTCAGTCTATCGAGGTCACAGAGAACATTGCTGTTTATTTTCGAGTGACAATGTTGAGTGGTTTTATCATGGCCTTCCCGTTTATCCTGGTTCAATTATTGCTGTTTGTTTTACCGGGATTAAAAAAGGAAGAGCGCAAATGGATTTATTGGGCGATCCCGATTGCGACACTGCTGTTCGTCTCAGGTGCCGTATTTGCCTACTTAGTTATGCTTCCCGTTGCGATCCCTTTCCTTGTTGAATTTCCGGGGCCAGAAGTCCTCCCAAAATGGAAGGACTATGTGGATTTCGTTACCAGCCTCATTTTTTGGATTGGGATCAGCTTCGAAACGCCGCTTATCATGTATGTTCTGGCGAAATTGGGAATTATCAACGCTAAGGGATTGCTCAGGCAATGGCGAATTGCCGTCATTGTCATCGCGGTCATTGCCGCAGTTGCCACACCAACCCCGGATCCGATCAACATGGCGATTCTGATGGTGCCATTGTTGATCTTATATTTATTGGGTATACTCTTGGCAGCATTAGCACAACAAAAGAGTTGAGGTGAATGAGATGTTTAAAACAATAGGTCTACCAGAGCTGCTAGTCCTGCTGGTCATTGTTTTACTTGTGTTTGGTGTCGGCAGGATTGGAAAGATTGCGGGCGAATTGGGCCGTGGAATCCGTGCTTTCAAGGATGGGTTATCGGGGGAAGATAAGACTGAAGACGAGGGCAATGGTCAGCGTGATTCATCTACTGACGAGGAATGATATTTCATAAGCAGTTCTGATGGAAATTTTCAATGTAGGCATCCTCGAGCTAGTTTTTATTCTCCTGCTGGTTTTCATTTTATTAGGCCCCAAAAAAGCTGTTGAGCTGGCAGGCGAACTGGGAAGATGGGTCAGGGATGTCGCTAAGTCCTCTTTCTGGCAAGAACTGAAAGCGACTTCAGAAGACATCAAGGATATTCCCCGCAAGATCATGGATGAAGCGGAAATTAAAAATACAATCGAAGAGATTGAACGTTCATCGCAAGGCGTCAACAAAGGCCTCCGCAGGTCAATTGGAGAAATCAATCAGGACTTATCAAACAATTCGCCGGCAGAAGATTATGAAGAACAAGGAAACCAGAATCCCACTCAGGATGAGGGCTGAAAATTGATGTAAACAACTGCCGGATGTAAGTCAGGCGGTTTTGCGTGATTAATCAGTAAACATCCCGGTGAGTTCTTGTTTGGTGTAAGTTTTAGTTTCCAATAAGCGTTCCCTTCCTTCATCTACCTTTCCCCATAGATTCCAAAAGAGCAGTCCCTTGATTCTTCCTTCTTTCAGATAGAAGATGGTGCCCTTTTTAAATGGCTCGATCCAATCCTCATAGACATCAAGATCCTTGTTGATCTCGCCGATAGCCTCGTAACCCAGATCAAACAAATCCGAATAAAAAAAGGGTAAGTGGTCATAGGCATGCATCTCACCAGACATATTCTCGCCAGCCTGCATGCCCATAGTGTTTGCATTATCTTCATGCTCAACACGTAGGCGTTTCTTCAATAAAGGTATGTGGAAATTCGCTACGTCTCCGGCTGAAAAAACGGTCGGTACATTGGTTTGAAGATATTCGTTAACCAGGATCCCATCATCGACATCAATCCCAGCAGTTTTGGCAAGATCAATATTTGGTTTAATACCAATCCCGGCGATCACGGCAGCGAAACGCCGTTCATCATGTATTTTTGTGTTGTGATCTTCATAATGGACAGTATACTTGCCTTGATCACTGACAATTTCATTAACAAAATTCCCGGGTAAAACCTCAACGCCTTTTTCTTCGTAATAGTGAGTCACAAAATTCGAGAGATCCTCTGGAAATACAAGCCCGGAGATTCCGGTTTCTGGAAAAATCATTGTGACAGACTTGTTTTGCTTCGCAAGAGCAGCAGCAATTTCTGAACTGATGAACCCCCCGCCAATCACACAAAAATCGTTATGGTCGTTGACCAATTCACGAAGTTTATGATAGTCGCTTCGGGTGCGGTAATAGATCACACCTTCTGGAGACTCTGGCAGGTGGATAGGTTGCCCGCCTGTTGCGAGCAGTAATTTTTCATAACCAAAGCGTTCACCATCGTGTGTGACAAGGTTTTGATGCTTCGGATCAATGGTGACAATTCGTGTTTTTAGATAAAGGTCGATATTATATTGATTCATCGGTCTGACGATGTCGTCTATCTCTTTGCCAGTCCAGAGACCTTTTGACAGGGGAGGTCTGTTATATGGACCGAAGGGCTCCTCGCTGAACATTGCAATTGTCCCGGCATCATCATTCTTTCTGATTCCCATTACTGCTGCTGATCCTGTCATGCCGCCGCCGATGATGACGTATTTATAATTTTTCATTTGTTATCCTTTCCAATTTCATGTCTTAAGTCTACCGGCTAATTCTTTGGAACAATAATAGATAAAGCGTTTGGGACCACCCGAATCTCGAGTGGTGTTTTCCCGATTGAATCGCCGTCCGCCTGCGCTGGAATGGGTTCTTTAGTGGCTATCCGACAATAATCTTCGAATTGGATATACTTGACAATGGGGTTCTGCCAGGTGCGTTTTGAGAAGATCGAAATTACGAAGCCAACGATATCTACAAAACTGACTGCTCGGATAATAAAAAGATCAAGCTTGCCATCATTGAGTGAGACATCCTCATCCCACTCAAGGGGCTCAATAGCCACCAGACGGCCGTTGGTGACCAGGACTTCTGAGGCGAGATATGACGATTTGAAGCCATCATGATCAATTTCAAATCGAAGAAGTTTAAGTCCTAGTAGCTGCTGGATAAAGTGGAACAGATAAGCAAATACACCCAACATTTTCTTTTCAGATGAGTTTGTCGTTTTCATAACTTTGGAGGAAATGCCGGCGCTGATGTTTAATACATAATACCGGTTTTGCACTTCAAAAACATCAATGGAATGAATTTGTGATTCATCGTCTGTTAAAACTTCAAGAGCGAGTTCGAGTTTTTGGGGGATATTAATTTCCTTGGAGAGGAGATTTCCCGTACCAATAGGTAGGATTCCCAATGGAAGTTTTATTTTTACTAAGGGACTTGCAATCATTGAAACACTGCCGTCGCCCCCTGCAGCGATAATCAGGTCCACATGGTCTTGTTTGGCTTTTGTAATAATAGTTTGAATTTCATCAGTTGGTTTCGGTATCGTTTCTACCGTTAAATTAATATTGCGCTGGGTGAAGTGTTCCTGAATGAGTTTGATTTGGGAGACACTATCACTCTGACCGGATTTATCATTGTAAAATAGAAGGGCTTTCTTGTATTTCGACATTTTCCGACCTTTTTGATGATCATAATCCAATCACATTGGCTGAGAATATACAAGATAGGCATAATTGATTAAGGGTTATTTTTCTATAAATCTATTGTATACGATGGATGGATTATTTGCACGGTTTTGATTAACCCTTGTTGCTCATAATTAATGTGGATGGTGAGATGAACTGGTTTTGGCGTACTCTGTCAGTTTTTGCTGTTTGGATAATTCTGGAACTGATCGTTCGATGGGTAGCAAAAAAGGGGATCAAAACAGACTTTTATGGCTCTGTTACTCGGGATGTTGTTAAACATCTTCAGGAGAAGCATGGGGTCAAAGTCGTTCAAGAGCCCGGCTGGACACATCTCGGATGGATAGCTGATCCTGAAAGAGAGGATTACGTTGTCCAGAAAATGGAGTCTGACGGGGATTGGGAAACAGTTGCTCGGGTCATTTATGGATCCTGGCTGGGTTACGACGCAAATGGACGGTATCGGGTCCTTGCTGAAAATAAAACCAGTAAAGAAACGAAAACCATTGGCGAAGTAGGTGTTTATCCAATGGCTGGAATAAATGCCAGCCAAATCCCTCCGGTTCCATTAATCGCTAGTGCGTGGAAGCCTTTTTTTAAACCAGGAAAATATGGATCTTATATCAACGATCACTGCCTCTACCAGGATCTCAAAAAGGATTGGCGCATTATCGGCATTACGAGTCAGGGTAGCGGGGATTATCAAAGGGAGATGTATTTCGCTGTCGGTGTTGGATCTGATTTCCCTCCCAGCCATTGTTTCGAAGAGGATGACCCAGTGGGAGAAACAGGAGAGCTGGCCTGGGCACCGGATGTGGTTCACGATGGCGATCAATATCACCTGTTCTGGTCCCCTCATAAACTGCATCACATGGTCTCGCAGGATGGTATCCGCTGGGAAAGTCATGAGATTGCTATGGCTCGGCCGCATTATCCCTTCTTTCGTGATGCGATGATTTTTCAGGTCGCGACAGGTCAGTGGCTTATGTACGCGACCGGGAGAGGGAGGTGGTTTTCAAGGATTGATATCTATCAGTCCTTTGATCTGAAGCGTTGGCAATATATCAGACCAGCGGTGCGGGCTACCTGGGGTTCTGAGAAGAATTTTGTCACAGGCTCAATGGAGTCTCCCTTCCTGTTTCAAAGGAAAGGGCACTATTATCTGTCCTTTACCTATAATAATGAATCTTTCTTTTGGGGCGCCCTTCTGCTTCAGCTGAAGATTTTCCTAAACCGAAAAGCTTATAACAACACATTGATTCTAAATTCGAGATCCCCCTATGCGTTTGGGGTTTATCGGGGAAGAAAACGGACTTCAAATCTGATAGCAAGTATTCAAGCCCATGCGCCTGTCTACCTTGAGCAGGGAGGTGCATGGTACCTGACGACCTGCGGCTGGCCTTTCGCGTCGACGTTAACGGCTGGTGAAGTGGCTTATGCATCTCTTGAATGGGATGAGAATGAGTGACCCTTTCATCAACCGTAAACATCAAGTTTGGTTTGACAATTTTCAATCATTAGCATTATAATAAGAGCACAAAGCTAAATTTTGTGTATTGAATTATGAAAGAGCTTCCATAGAAGCAGTTTTATTAAGGATTTGCAAACCATCGATTAATAACTTTTGTTGATTTAAACATTTCTTAAGGTATAGTTCGAGTGAAAGGTTATCCACATCCCAGGAGTTATCTGTGATCTATAGTGGTTATAATTCCGACCCACAGCAATACGAGTACATTAATCAGAAGACATAATAATAAAGGAGGTGAGTCTATCGAAGAGGTGATAAAGGATTTTCACAAAACCAACTGTTTCACAAAACTCAAATCTGTATTTCGGAGGAGAATTACTTAAGATGAAAAAGAAATTTCTATTGCTAGCGATTTTGGTTATACTCTCCCTGGTTATTGGTGCTTGTGCCCCGGCTGCAAATAATGAGCCCGCAGAAGAACCTGCCGTTGAAGAGCCAGTAGAAGAACCTGAGGTTGAAGAACCGGAAGAAGTTGAAGAAGTCATTGAGCCTCTTCCCCAGGGTCAGGAACTTGCGAATGCTTATGCCGGCATGTACGCCGGGACGACAGTGACCATGGCTGGCCCATTTGTTGACCAGGATGCTATTCTCTTTGAAGAATCTGTTAAAGGATTTGAAGAAGCCACCGGTATCACCATCGCTTATGAAGGCTCGAAGGAATTTGAGGCCAATATCACCATCCGCCTCGATGGCGGTGATCGTCCTGATATTGCTGACTTCCCCCAGCCCGGCTTGCTCGCAGTCTCTGCGGCCAAAGGCCAGGCGATTGATCTTTGGGAGATTATCAACCCTGACTGGATCAGAGAGAACTACAGCGAAGCCTGGATCGAACTAGGCACAATGGAAGCCCTCGATGGCGAAATCCTGGCTGGCATTTGGGCGCGCGGTAACGGGAAATCCTTTGTCTTCTATCCAAAGGCTGAGTTTGAAGCCGCTGGTTACGAAGTTCCTGAGACCTGGGACGAGCTGATGGCTCTCACTGAACAGATCGCTGCTGATGGTGACATCCCCTGGTGTATTGGCATGGAATCCGGTGCTGCCACTGGCTGGACAATGACCGACTGGATCGAAGATGTGTTGCTCCGTGTTGCACCCCTTGAGGCCTATGATGCCTGGGTTGCTGGCGAACTGCCCTTTGATTCACCCGAAGTCAACCTCGCTCTGGACTACATCGAAGAGATCTGGTTCAACGATGATTATGTCTATGGCGGCCGTGCGGCTATTCCCACCATTTACTTCGCCGATGCCGCTGCACCGATGTTTGAAGAACCGCCCCAATGCTACCTGCACCGTCAGGGTAACTTCATCACCTCATTCTTCCCTGAGGACACTGTTGCAGGTGTGGACTATGATTTCTTCTACCTGCCCCCAATTGACCCGGCTTATGGCCGTCCCGTCCTGGGCGCTGGTGATGTCTATGCCATGTACAATGACCGGCCCGAAGTGCGTGCCGTCATGCAATATTTCTCAACCGGTGAATCCCTTAAGGGATGGGTCGAAGCTGGCGGCGCGATTTCCGTTCACAATGACTCCAGCCTGGACTGGTACGCCGATCCTGTGACCCGCGGCGTGGCAGAGATCATCCTCGAAGCGACAGCATTCCGCTTTGATGCCTCTGACCTGATGCCCGGTGCTGTTGGCTCTGGGACGTTCTGGAAATACATGACCGACTACGTCAGCGGAACCATTACCCGCGAAGAAGCCCTGCAGCAGATTGACGCTTCATGGCCTGAATAGTCGAACAAGGTTTTACTGAATTGAACTTTCGTTTGATGTAAGTTATACTGGAGAGCAGGGCGCATTAATGCCCTGCTCTCTATAGAATGAAAACAGGGAAACTCAATGGAGGCGGATTAAGATGGATTCTAAGAGTATTAATCCAGAACAGGTTGAGAAACCAAAAACGCCGAAACAATTAGGCATTTTCCGCTGGTTTACAACGACCATTGGTCGGGTATTAATCTCAATTTTTGTCCCCGCGATGACATTTATCATTTTGTGGCGGGGGTTTGTTTTTCTTAGCGATAATAAGGCTCCTCAAATCATCCTCGTTCTGGTAGCGATTATCTGGGGGGTTGGTGGAGTCGCTTTGCTTTATTTGGTCTCAAACTGGTTGGTTGAAAAGCTCCCCAAGCCATGGACCAGAAGACTGCAACCGTTTGTTTTTGTCGGGCCTGCTGTTGCGATTATGGGATGGTTTTTAGCCTTTCCCGTCATTCGGACGTTAATTGCAAGTTTTCAGGGGCCATTGTCCATGACCTGGGTCGGTTTCTCGAATTATGTTTTCGCTTTCACAGATCGCATCATGCTTGAAACGTTTCGCAACAACCTCTTATGGGTTGTCTTTGGAACGTCATTCAGCGTTGGGATGGGGTTGATTATCGCGGTTTTGGCAGACCGAACAAAACTGGAAGTCCTTTATAAATCCATCATCTTTGCGCCAATGGCGATCTCATTTGTTGGTGCCGGTGTGATTTGGAAGTTTGTTTACACCTATAAAGGTGAAGGGGTTGGTATCCAGGAAATCGGACTGCTTAACGCCGTTGTTTTAGCCCTTGGCGGGCAATCCCGACCCTGGTTGAATATCCCGCCCTGGAATAATTTTTTCTTAATTGCGATCATGGTCTGGCTTCAAACCGGGTATGCAATGGTGATCATGTCCTCTGCGATTAAGGGCGTTCCTGCTGAACTTCTGGAAGCCTCCCGGATTGATGGTGCCTCAGAAATTAAAGCCTTTTTCAGGATAACCATTCCCTATATCAAAGGCACAATTATCACGGTTACAACAACGATTGTGATCTTCAGCCTTAAGATCTTTGATATTGTCAGGGTGATGACGGGTGGCAATAACTCAACTAATGTTATCGCAAATGAGTTTTATTTACAAAGATTTACGTATGGCAACACTGGCCGTGCCTCTGCAATTGCTGTCATTTTATTAATTGCTGTCTTGCCAGTTGTCATTAATAACCTGCGGGAATTCGGTAAAGGTAGAAAAGGATTCTAGCCATGAGACGACACAAAGCGAAGAAACGACTCTCAAGCTTATTGACAAACGGTATCCTGATCTTCATCTGTATCATCTGGTTAGTCCCAACTGTTGGGGTCCTTATCACATCGTTTCGAGACAGCCAAAATATCTTTACATCCGGCTGGTGGAGAGTTTTCCCGCATCGGGAATTTGTTGAGGTTGGGGAAATCCTGATTGACGAGTCGGTTGATGTTGACGGCCCAATCACTGCAGAAGGGATTACAGCAACTTTTGACGAGTGGCGTGAAGGGATTCGGCTTGAAGATGGCAGAATGCTTACCTGGATAGGAAATAAGCGTGCTCGAAGAATTGCGGTCCAGGAAAGGCAATGGGTGGGGTTTGAGACGGATTTAACCCTGGATAACTATCGTGATGTTTTGACCGGAAAAACCATTACGTTTAAAAACGCGGCGGGAAACACTATTACCCGTCAAGGAAATAACCTCAGTTCAGCGTTTTTAAACTCCCTGGCCGTTTCCATCCCGGCTACAATTATCCCAATCTTGATAGCAGCGTTTGCAGCTTTCGGCTTTGCCTGGCTGGATTTTCCGGGAAAGCGTGCCCTCTTTGTAGGGATCGTTGCCTTACTAGTTGTTCCCCTGCAAATTTCTCTTGTGCCTATTCTTCAAGACTACACTCGCCTTGGGCTGAATGGCACATTTTTAGGTATCTGGCTGGCCCACACTGGGTTTGGTTTGCCTCTCGCAACCTATTTGCTTTTCAATTACATTTCGACCATCCCGCGAGAATTACTGGAATCGGCTTTTATTGACGGTGCCTCAAACTTCACAATCTTCATTAGTTTGATTTTGCCGCTGTCGATCCCCGCCCTGGCATCCTTTGCCATTTTCCAGTTCCTGTGGCTCTGGAATGATTACCTGGTTGCGCTTGTGTTCCTGGGCGAACGTAATAGGGTATTGACTTATGCGCTTGCCTCGATCGTTGGTGAAAAAGGGCAGGACTGGCATCTCTTAACTGCCGGGGCGTTCGTCAGCATGATCCTTCCTTTGATCGTTTTCCTGGCATTACAACGCTTCTTCGTCAGGGGTCTGATGGCGGGCTCCATCAAGGGATGATTTGTTAGGGTTCAGGAAAGAATCTATAGACATAAAAGCCAAATCAAGTTTTTTGAAAAACAATGGTTTGGCTTTTTGAATTCATTTACTTGGTTAATGATCTGTTGTAAAATGGATACGCGCTTAACAAAAAACCTTGGGAGTATAATCAATAACAATCACATAATCCGGAAAGAAAAAGGTTGCCGTAGAGTTGATTTATTTTGTTATTACGAAACAATAAGGAGTCCAGATGGCCGAAACAAATCCTAAGCTCGAAATAATACGTCAGGTCCCACTGTTTACAGGTCTCAATAACCGGCAGATGAAAACCCTGGCAGACCGCCTTACTGAAAGAGAGTATGAAAAAGGTGAATCCATTATTGTCCAGGGCAAGGGCGGGCAGGGGCTCTTTATTATCGCTGAGGGGACAGCTGAGGCTGTGCGGGAGTTGCCTGATGGAGAACAGGTCAAGGTCAATGATTTTGCTTCTGGGGACTTTTTTGGGGAACTGGCCTTGCTGGATGATGGTGTCAGGACAGCAACAGTTAGGGCCACAAGCATAGTCAAATGTCTGGTTCTGGTGCGATGGGATCTTCAGAACGCATTAACACTGGAGCCGGAGATAGCGATCAGCATGCTGGAGGAACTGACCAAAAGATTTCGGCGTGCGCTGGAGAAATTGTGATCCTGAATTAATCCCGGTTACAATAAAAGGCGCAGGTAATGCGCTTTTTATTTTTTATGAGCGAAGATGAAATGTCCTGATTGCGAATTTATCAATCCCGAGACAAATCGGTTCTGTGGAAATTGTGGGCGCAAGATTTCCACGCCTTGTAACGCGTGTGGATCACATAATCCATTGTCTTATTCTTTCTGCGGTTATTGCGGAACCGATCTGAAGGAGGGGGTTGAAAGAGATATCAGTTACCAATCATCAGAGGCTGTGAATTATCTGTCATTGGTTAAACCATCTGGTTCGGTCACACCCTCTCAGAGACAAAACAACGCTATCCCATCTGAGGGAGTGGTGAGTGGTGAACGGCGGATTGCAACTGTGATTGTGGCGGATGTAAAAAAATCCACAGCACTGTTGGCACAGGTCGGGACCGAAACCTGGGTTGATTTGATGAGGAAATTACTGAATATGATGGAAGCCCAGGTCTACCGGTATGGCGGCAAAGTTGATCAATTCCGTGGCGATGGACTTGTGGCGTTCTTTGGTGCAAGCGATGCACACGAAGATGATCCTGAGCGGGC